>ERZ724508.1372-NODE-1372-length-14646-cov-15.208279_pt1 | contig 14646 bp, 13 predicted proteins | sample MGYA00376041_ERZ724508 | MGnify/ENA primary metagenome ERZ724508 (study PRJEB28724, sample SAMN07190887) | wastewater metagenome | isolation source: effluent of sewage treatment plant in Hong Hong | place: USA: Christiansburg, Virginia | collected 2016-03-01 ...
AGAGAGAACATTTGAGAAATTATTTCCGAATATAATGAAATACTTCGAATGAAGACAGTGCTTTCTTTTTGTTCTTTTTTGGATTGACACATGCTCGATAGAGCCACTCGAGCTTGATGATTCGCATCCATTGCGGCGCTCGTTTTTCCCTTCCACTCAAGAAGTCAATGAGTCCACCAACAGTGAGTATAGCATATCATTGTTCTTTGAGGAACTCTTTGTTTGCTTCCACCCAGAGTTCTTGGTGAGGGCTTCCTGTTGCAACTATGAGTATGTTGATATCATTCTCTCATTGGAGTATTTGTTGTTCTCATAATTCCCTCCGAAAACTCTCATTGTTTCGTGCTTGATATTCTACGTTGTATCCATTCACAAATTTTGCATTTTCCCATCGTTTTTTGAGTGCTCCTACTTCACTTTGGATTGCTGTTTTTGGTTTGTTGATATTGGTGTCGTAGGCACTCAAAAGCGTGATACTATAATTGATTCATTGCTCTTCGATAGCATCAAGGAAGGCTGGGATAAAATCCGTGCCATTGTGATTTGGGAGAGCAAGATGTGAAAAATGCGTCATAAATGACAGAATCTCGAACCACTTGATCGGTGATTGCCGCAAATAGTGTTCATAGTAGAGTGCAAGTGCGATCCCATCAGGGAGGAGAAAATCTGCAGAGATCAATGCTTGGGAATAACCAATGCTATTCTTCATTCTTTCATCGTTCTCTTTGAGAATATTTAAAAGCGATGCAAAATAGATGAAATGAACCACTATCCATCCATGATCATGGTAGTGATGAATTATCGAATCGATGAGGTGATCCCTATCGCACAGAGAGAGTTTGTTCAGGATTTTCGCTTGGGGAGATACGTTCTTCATAATAGTGTGGAAGATAGACGATTTTTTCGCTTGGACATTTGATGATACGCTGTGCAATTTCTTGCATAAATTCTCCAGGTACAAAGTGAAAATCAAAATCTTGAATAACCGCAAGGAGAGACTTGATCTGAAGATAGCGAAATATTTCAAATATGGGTATATATTTCTTGATCCCATGCAGTCATTCGATCCAATCTACGAGACTCATTTTATGGAGGAGTTCATTGACTGATTCAATCTCTGAGGGTCTTGGGGAGAAATAACCAAGATCATGATAGGTAATGACTCGAGTGCAATTCTTCGGTATTGCACTGAGCGCATATGCTCCAAAATATCTTGATACGCTATGACACCATACGACTTGTGGGTCAAATTCATCGATTTTTTTTGCAATGTCTCTATGTGCCTTGATATTGAGACTTGATATGATGATTCCAAGTAGACGCTTGATGGTGAGTATCCATCATGACCCCTCGAGAGGCCATCAGAGTATCTCCACTTCGTATCCCTCACGCTTGAGTGTTCTTCGGATCGTCTCGACGTGTGTCTCTGCACCACCGATGAATGTCGTGTAATCCATGAGCATGAGAATCCTCTTTGTTTCATGCGGTAGACATGCTCTTAGTGTTGATATCCATTGAGATTCTCGAAATCGATGAGTGAGTTCGTATGCTTCGCTCGATAGACGTTCATATCATTCATCATCGAGTCTTCGCAGGAGCCGAGCAATGGTCGCGACTACATTGGCAGGTGTGAGCTCACTCAGTCGTGCATCGCTGAGTATGAGTGACTCGAGTCATCATTTTGCAAATGCAATGGTTGGGGTTCCTCGACTTGCTGCCTCAAGAGCGACCAATCCGAATGTCTCAAGACAGCGTGATGGCATAAGCACAAAATCTACTTGTCCCATGATTTCTAGAACATTATCTTTGTTCTGATGTCCGAGATAGAGACACTGAGGGAGACTATCAAAATCGAGCTCGGATATTGCCTGGTTACGAGCATCCACGAACCATGGCTCCATGCTGTATTTTCGTATAAAACTTTCCGTCATAGATCCATTCGCAAGGATCACAAATTGAACCTGTGAGAATGTTTCTGGAAAATTACGTCTGAGAAGCTCGATAGAGTCAACGACAATATCAAATCATTTTTCTCTCTCGTGGCGACCAGCAAAAAGAAATCGATACATATTATTTGTGTTGATTGAGCTGAGGAGATCAAAGTTTTATACCAACGAGTATTGCAAGGAGAAGCGCTACAAATGTTGCTTCGTAGATATGGAGAAATATTGCCATGATCGCTATAGCAGTCCAGCTGATAAAAAGAAAGGTATCGTATTTAACGAGTTTATAAGCTATGAGTAGGAGAAATGCAGCAAATGCGGCAAAGCCAAAAATACCACCTTCCATGAGAATCTGAATATGCCAACTTTCTGGAATTTTATTATCTTCGAGTTTTTTATTGGTTCCTTGTTGCAGTTCTACGTTTTGCGTAAAACCTTCGCTCGATACATAGCGGTATGCGGGTCATGCGGTTGCAAGACCTTGTCCAAGTGGATGCTCGAGAAATGAGTTTATCCCATTGGTCATTCTCAGAGCATGCCCATCGGTAGAGGATTTACGCAAAATGAGTTCACTCAGTCGTTCATTGAAGAATACCAGTGAAAGCACTACGATGATTGAAGTAATCGTTCCTGTTATGAGCAGTGTTTTTCTGTGTTTGGTGAAGAGTGTTCTACTATGGTAGAGGCCAACTATTGCCAGTGCAACGATGAGTCCGAGCACGGCGGAGCGGGAATAAGTGTATAAGAGTGTAATAATGAGCACTATACCGCCAAGTGATGCGAGGTAATGATAGGTTTTTCTTGGGAGAAAATATGCTGCGTAGAGTGGTATATAGAGGAGAAGAAATGCTCATGCTGGATTAGGACCATCAAAGATTCCCTGAAAACGCTGAACATTGGCACCTTCGACACCATGATAGATCGGTACTTGTCAGCCAAGTGTCCAGTTCGAGAGATTGGCACCATATCCAAAATGCAGAAGTACATCAACACCAACAACGAATCGAATAAAGATTCAGAGTGCAAGAGCTACTCATCCGCTCCAAAAAAGAATATTTGCAAAACGTGCATAGGACCAACTCAGGAGTGGAGCTGCATGCTTGAGGAGAATGAGCGCAAATATCCACTCGAAATCATATCGTCCGCCATAGAAATAGTGCCCGAGAGAGAGTCCGTGAAAGAGGCTAATCGCGGTAAGAATCACTACAAAACTCAGAGCACTCATATCGATGAGATCGAATTTTGGTGTGAGTTTTCTTTGGTAGTATTGCCATCCCACGAGCATTGCAAGGAGAGCTAGGAGTAGTTCTTTGATAAAATTTACCCCAGAGATATGGAGTACATTCCCAAAAAAGATCCCAGAAAATATGCTCCATGGGAGAAATCCAATAAGTACGACAAGGGTCTTGTCGAGAATAGGGAGTTTATTGAATGTGAGGCTTCTTTGAGGATTTTTGGACATATTTTTTGGAAATAATAGCGATTTTTGTATAATTGGCAAAAGCTAACTTTCTTATTGTCTTATGATCGATCAATCAAAACTTCAAGCTCTCAAAGGTATTATCAAAAAACCTCATGTAAACTCGACTTGTATCGGATGTAGTTCTTGCGCGGTTATTGCTGGTGATGTCTTCCGAATGGATGATGAGTGACTCTCTCGGGTCAATGACGGTGTAGAATATCCGGAAGATGAGGTAAATGATTCAATTGCTGCATGTCCGGTAAATGCTATCTCTTGGCAGGAGACGGATGCTGCGACTGGATGCAGAGGGTATTCGAATGGTGCTGTTGAACATCAAGATGTGTAGTCTCGTTTATTATCAATTAAAAAAGAAGCATATGCGCTTCTTTTTTAATTTGCAGGGAAAACGAATATATCCACCTCCTTCTTCGGGATCTACAAATTCTGAAATGAAACTCTTCAGGATAATGCTTGTATATAAATACAACTCCCCCTAGCCACCGACTTATCGCGTCTGTGCGATTTCGCTGGACTGCTTGGGGCTTGCCCTCAATAAGGGGGAACAAGACAAAAAACGAATATCTTGCAATTTGCTGTATTGCTGAAGCTGATCGAATCAAGTTCAGGATGATATTTTTGTATTTGTCCCCATGACAAGGAGGACTAAAAGGTGGTTTGTATTTCTTCCCCTCTTGAGGGGTACCGAAGGCGGGGTGGATGTATTGATCCAACCAAAAGGAGTCCAGCGAATATAATGAGTCGGAGATTGTATTGGTGTTGATAATAAAGGAAGAGCTCCGACTCACCGCGTCAGTGCGGTCCGCTGTACTGCTGAAGCTTGCTGAATCACGTTCAGGATGACGATATATATTTGTCATTCCCGTGTAGACGGGAATCTTCTGAATGGACAGTAGTAGATCTCCGACTCATCCCAATAATGGGAACTCGCTGGACTGGTAAACCTTATCTCATTGCACTCGAGATGACAAAGACAAAAAGGTAAATTCCGAAGAATAGACCTAGTTGTTTTTCTTTTGACTTGGTGAGAAAAGTAATACAATTCTCGAGCCAAGATTCTTATTTTTTCTATTCTCATTTTACTAACAAATCTCAATGTTTATTCACTCAAGGCTGAGCGGTTTTACAACCGCATCCGCTCTATTTCGGTGAATACCTGAGAGGAGTTAGGAAAACGAGAATCTTGGCAGAAACTCACATAGCGTGCGTAAAACCGCTCTTTTTGATTTTCTGCCAACCTCCATTTGTCATCCTGAATTCATTTCAGGATCTTCGAATTTTGTTTTATGAATTCTTGGCACCTACATTTTGTAAGTGCCTTTTCTTATGTCCGATATTTCAGTGAAGGATGATCTGCCCAATCAGCAGAAGTTCTTCTCACAAGACAAGCTTCGTCGCTCTGCACGATCAGGGAGTCAGCTCCCAGATCCCAAAGTTGAGCCCTATGGATATGATCCGAGATCAAGATTCGATCATATATTCCCTCGGATCAATCTCCCGCCACTCCTGCCACCTGCGAGTCACCATCCTGATGATACCATCTCATTCGGATCGAGTGAGCTCCCACCACATGAGCTCTATCTCGGTGACAATCTCTCGGTGCTACGCACGATCCCATCTGAATCGATCGACCTCATCTATATCGATCCGCCGTTCTTCTCCAATCGCAACTACACTCAGATCTGGTGAGATGAGAATGAAGTGAGATCTTTTGGTGATATATTCGAAGATGGTATGCCATCGTATCTCGCCTGGCTCAATGCTCGACTCTACGAGATGAAACGAGTACTCAAGAATACTGGTAGTATTTATGTTCACTGTGACTGGCATGCGAGTCACTATATCAAGTGTGAGATGGATAAGATTTTTGGATATGACAGTTTTTTGAATGAGATAATATGGCATTATGGTGCTGGAAATCCCCCAAAAAAAGATTTTGCAAGGAAACATGATATAATCCTACGATATGCAAAAACGGAGGGGTATACTTTTAATGCTAATAGCAAAAGCATGAGAGTTCCATTTAATGAAACAGCTATAAAAATGCATTTTACTAATGTAGATAATAATGGGAGATTGTATAGAAAATATGCTAGCTGAAATATTTCTTATGCAGATGAGTGAAAAGTGGTAACAACCGTTTGGACAGATATTGATTGACAAGAAGCAAGGAGTCCAATTTCAAAAGAATGTATTGGTTATCCAACTCAAAAACCTGAAAGAATTCTAGAAAGAATTATTGAAGCATCATCGAACCCATGAGATACGGTTGCTGACTTCTTCTCGGGAGGGGGGACAACCTGAGCGGTCGCTCTGAAGCTCGGACGTAGATTCGTCGGATCAGATATCTCTCGTGTCGCTGTGTCTGTGACTGCAAATAGATTGACCAAAGTAGGAGAAGAGCTCTCAGGTGTATCTGGAAATGGTGGGATCAAGCACCTTGGTGAGCGAGAATCCGTCGCTGATATCAAGATCGGCTATGTCGGGAGCTATCCGATCGAGAAATTCAGTGGCATGGATCATGATGAATTTGCCAGATTTGTGGTCGGTCTCTATGCTGGTATGCCCTACACGGGGGAATATCACGACCATATCCATGGACTCGCGAACTCTCGGCTCGTCCTCTCGGTCGGACCATCTGATCCAGATGCGATCATCGGAGTGGAGTTCGTCAAATCAGCACTTGAGGCAACGATACGAGCGTTCAAGGTGCAACTCTCTCGATGAGAGGAGAAGATACTGCAGGTGATAGGATGGAGATTTGACCCGCTTATCGATACTTGGAAGAGGCAGACGACGGACTATCTCAACAAGCAATGACTCAAGATACAGATCGAGATGGTAGCACTCGGGTCTGAATCGTTCCGTGAACGAGTATTTCGCGTGATCGGAGAGTCCAATATTGACCTCAAGTTCAATCGTCTCAATTCCCTCCTCAATTTCGCAGGTACACCGTACGCAGGCAAGATATCCATGATGCCCTGAGCTAAACCTGAACGAGTGAAGAATGGGATTCATATGCAATTCTCACTCGAGTGAGCTCGTCCCGTCGGTACGGCGACTCTCATCAATGCACAGTGGGATTTTGATGTGGTGGATGGCAGATTTGCTGATCGCGAGCACGCACTCAATCGGAGTGGGAAGGGTGGCAAATTCGAAGCAATACTCACGGTCGAACATATATTCCCAGAAGTGAACGAATATCTCATTGCTGGTCGAGTCCAAGACTCGATGGATGGCGAGGCAACTGTCTATGCACGACTCATGCTTACCGAAAATATGGGAAGTGGAGAGATTGAGTATCGGTTAGAAAATCTTACATAATTTTTTCGGTATGTTACATCATAGTATTTTGATATGGGATATCATCAAGCAACTGAATCGTACGATTAAGCTCAGGAAACCGCTCCATAAGACGCTATTAAAAGAGTACAATTATAGGATTGACTTGATTCATAGGGATCTGGGGTCCACGGATGTTCTTCCGTTTAAGGCACCATTGTGAGCAAAGCTGATAGAGATCAACAAAAAAGCACAAACAGCATACTTATATCTCAAGCAAAATAACCTTTAATTTCTTTCTATTATTTTATGAAATCGAGTCATACTTTCAGTGAACTATTTGAGACGCTGCGATCTCGGGGAATCTGTAGCGATATTACTTCCAATACTTCTGAAAAATCACAGCTTACTATCGAAGAGGAATGCAAAAAATTAGCCCGTGAGCTTATGCCCTATGATCAGGAGGCTGGAGATTTACTGTTACTTGTATCCTTATGGTCTCGCTATCGCCGTAGTAATAGCACTACCAATAAAGATCTTCTTCAATACATGGACTGGCTGATAAAAACCCCCAATAAGACACATTAGATCTATGCTCACACAATCAGAACTCGACTATCGAAAATGGATGGATGATCCTGATTTTCCATCGCTTGATCCGAGGCAAATACAATACGCTCGAGTATTTGTCGATAATCTCACAAATGGCACACTCCCGAATCCACTCTATCGTCATCAGTATGAGGCGGTAATGCGAGTCATCTATCATGGCGAGAAGCTCGGAAAATGGGATAGTCTCCTTGACATCGTCACGGGTGGTGGCAAGACGGTTATTATGGCAACTTTGATTGCCTACTTTCGTCAGGTCCGTGGATATACCAAATTCCTCATACTCGTTCCATGAACAATCGTTCGAGAGCGGGTCAAAGATGATTTTGAGCCATCGAATCCATGATTTGCTTATAACTCATTCCCGCTCTTCTTTCCTCCATTCAGTCACATATCTCGCAATCTGGTCTGTCGAGTCCTTAGGGATCGAAGTGATGCTGCGAGTATCAAAGACAGCGATGTGATCGTCGCTAATATTCATCAGCTCTACGATGGGAAGAATTCAGAAGCACTGGATCTCCTGACAGCTGATAATATCACTCCAGACCTTGTTGTATTTAACGATGAGGCACACAATGCGGCGGCTATGCAGTATCGAGAAGTACTTAAATCATTGCGTCGTAAGATGGTAGCTCGGATCGATCTAACAGCTACTCCATATCGTCTCGACAAGCAAGAGCTCGATACGCCCCTGATCTATGAGTATCATATTCAAGAGGCAATGAAAGAATCAGTCGTCAAGCAAATCGTCGTGACCAAACCTGATATCAAGAGCGTCAAACTCCAGTATGAAGAATGGGATGATGAGAATCATATCGTACGGACGCTCGACGCAGACGAGATGCCATGGGAGCAAATCGAAGCAGAGCTCAAAAATAGTGGAGCGGTGAAGTTCGTCACGGCAAAAAATGCTCGTAGGCAACAACTTCAAATCGCTCAAGCAAATCTTGAATATCAGCGAAAGTGCGTTCCACTCGATCATGAGAATAATCGGCAATGGGAACCACTGATGCTCGTGGTCGCACTCTCTCAAAAAGACGCTTGGCAGGTATACGAGACGCTTCAAAAACCACCATTCAACTACAAGGTGGAAGAACTCCTTCTCGTGCATTCAAAACAAGATGATCTGCAAAATAAGAAAGCATTTCTCCTTGGGCGAAAGTGAAGCGAGTGACTCAAATGAGATGATGCGAAGCTCTGGCAAGAGACGAGGAAAGTACGAGTGATCATCGCAGTAAGTATGCTCCGTGAGTGATGGGATGTGCGAAATATCTCCGTGATCTGTCTCTTTCGGAAATTTAGTTATCAGAAAAAGTGAGATCAGATTCACACGGTGTATTGACCTCAAATTATCGGTCGGTGACTCAGGCGAATCAGACAATCAAATGAACGAGATCTTCTCTTTGTAATCGATCATCCTGCATTCTCACATGGCTGGCTCTGGAAACTCCTCTCAGCAACTGAATATGCGAAACCTCTCAATCCTTGAGACATGATGAATGAAGGCGATATACCGGATATAGCAAAAGAAGATATTACACAAAAGGTTGATACGACGAACGAAGAATGAGATGAGAAATGAGAATTGGATATTGAGTCACTCATTGCCTGAGTTCCCGATATACCACAAGTGATTGCAATTCCTGATTGGAGGGAACATTTTAGAAATTTTTCCTTCAAGAACCGAATTGCTTCTGCTTGGCAGCAAATAGATAACGTTAAGTCACAATCCCTTGGAAGTGATAGAACTGCTCATATAATCCCAGATGAACTCATCAATACGCAGGAACTCAACAAAAAAGAAACATATACAAAGAATTTTGACCGAAATGAAGCTATTCGAGTTGTTCTCTCTGATCTCACTGAAGAGCCACATCGTATACTTATGAGTACCTATCGTAGTGAGACATGAGAAGATCTCAAAATAGTGACTGAAGTGATATTCTGGATTCTCGAAACCCATTTTCAGATATCCAGATTCGAAGATATCTCGTCTGCTGATGATATCAAGTTACAAGAATTACTCTTTTGTATGCCTCAAATCTTTGATGAACTCAAAGATCCAAGTGTTATTATTTCTCTTTTTGAAAACTATGATCCAAAGTAAAAGGTGAGAACTTGGAGGGCTCAAGAAATGTAGCGAGTGAAAAACGAAATATGATTCTCTCCTCGAGAGAAACTATATGTATGAACTCGAGCAAATGGGATGAGTCAAGAGTTGGACGAAGAATCATAATATTGAGATACCATATTTCATATTCGGTATCTTGAAGCGGAAATATCTTCCAGATTTTCTGGTAACCTACATGGATGGATCGCAAGAAGTTCACGAGACCAAGTGAGCATGATTTCTCTCATGGGCATCCACTCATGCAAAAAGATTAGCAGGAGATAAATGGTGCAAGGAGCGAGGAATGATCTATAGATTTATCGAAAATTCAAATGGTGCTATGTTTGCTTATAATAATGAGCTCGATCGAATGCAAAATTTTGCTACGAAAGAGAAAGTCCACTCTCTGGATCATCTCTAACAGAGGTAAAACAAATATATCATTTAGGTATTTTCATAATCAGGATACTTTTGTAAATACATCCACCCCGTCACTACGTGCCACCCCTCAAGAGGGGAATAGGGTAGATACTCGTGAACTGGAGCGAGAGATCGATCGGCTCGTGTATGAGTTGTATGGATTGACGAGTGAGGAGATTGCTGTGGTGGAGGGATCTAGTAAACAATAAACAATCCAATCGAGAATATCTGGAAAAATACGCATTCTATCTATATTTTCTTTTGACAGAGTGGGGTATGTCTGCTATATTTGGGAGTGAATTACCACAAGAGGGTTCCAAAAAGTGCAAGTGCTCTAGGATCCCCTCTTTTTAGTTGAAGTTATGTTCTTGAGTCAGATCAAAGAGTGAGCTCTTGAGTCATGTCATATTTCTCTCCGATCGTGGAATACTGGCAAATGAAACAATAGCTATCATCAGAAGTGCAATGATAACGAGAAGAACCATATGAGATTGTGGTCAGACTACTTTTTTCTTTTTCTGTGGAATGGTCATGGTAGCACAAATAAAATCTATTGTTACCATTAGACACTATTTTTGTAAAAAAAGCAAATTCTTTACACAATCTTCTCACTTCCTTGCATCTCGGCTCGTTTTTCAAGCAAAAAATGTATGTGTGTACTACTTCGTGGTGTGTTCTTTCTAGATGATTTTGCAAATTCCTCTATTTGCTCTCTCGCTATGCTGTATGTCTGATAATTATTTTTTAGTTCTTTGAGTGATTCTTTCATTTCATTTGTTCGCGCAAGAGAAAAAATGTGCGGGTACTCAATATTGCGTAACTCTTGCGAGAGAGAGTTGTGATTCAGAGTGATGACAGGAGCACTAATTTCGAATGCATATGCAAGAGTGTCACTAATGCCTGATGTAAGATGGAGATCAAGAAGGATAACTCATCATGTAAAATGATTTGGTTTTGACGCGCGTACGATAGCATCTTGATCACGTACTATACGTGGTATATTTATCACTTCTCCATCTTCAGTTGATTCTTTCTTTCCTTGCTCCCATATATGAATTTGTCGAAACAAGTGAGTTGTTGCATTCTGATCTGATGACAGTACAAAGAAGATAATGTCTCCGTTTGTGATCTCAAGACATTCTCTAATATTTGTATGAAGATAATCATTGCCAATGATGCAGACGGTATCTGGTTTAAATTCAGAAAAGCTTCTCTCGAGTTTTGTATCTTGTTCTTGGAGAATAGGAGGAAGATGTGCTGGAAGGCAGTAATGATTTTGCATATTTCCCTTCAGCTCGTCACAAAGATGTTGCCGTATATACGGATGAAGTGATATGGTAGCACGTGCATATTTCATCCATTGTTTTTGTTGTAATTGTTGCCACCATGATAACAATACAAATGTTTTTTTATGTCGAGGATAGAGTATGTGATCAGCATTCTCAAATACGATGAAGTAGGGTATATTTTTTATATATCGAAACTCACGCGGCATTCACCAAAAAATGACTGCATCATAGGCAGAGCGATGGAGTAATCGATCGATATTTGCATCATAGCGATATCACGGTTTCTCATCTTCTCAATGATGAAAGAAGATATAGTCATAGGTGGCATCTTGAATCATAGATGATTCTAGAAATATTCGTGCTCGTTCAAGCTGACTACGTGATCGTGCATATACAAGTGTGTGACTCATACTATAGTTTTATTATTTGAAGTATATTGATTCCTTCTATTCTTAGCTACTTTTTTTAATCTTCTGCATTGATATATGTATCACGGTCAAGCTGTTGCCGTATGAGCCTCTGTTGTTCGTTCTTAATCCAATCTTGATCCAGACCTTGGTACTGTACTTTTGACTCGATTGTGATCGTATTGTGTTCTGGATTTTCAGGACTTTTTGGTAGAGTTTGCTCTACTCTTCATTGGGTATTTTTGTCATTCCCAATGCCACTTTCACTCTTTCTAGTATCTCCTTTTTTGAGTGCATGTTCAGATAATAGTGCTCTATTATACTCTACTCGTCATGCTTCTGTTGCATTTAATTTTGTTTCTTTGAGTGAGTTTAGTATTGAGAGGGCTCATTCAATATTGTTATTCGCCACTTCGCAGAATGCCTGATATTCTCGTGTATGGATAGGGAGATTATTCGATATACTTCATATTTTTGTGATATATCCACACATGAGAGTCGGATATCATATGAGAAAGGTTGCTATGCTAATAATAACAAAAATTCACAAGATTATCATCGTTGGTACCTTTTTCTGAGTCTTCATATTCGAAGTATCCATATTGGCGAAATAAGTAAACAGAGATTCGTGACAATAATTCAAGCAAGAACTGCTATTTTGATGGAATTTTTATTTGTGCTTTGTTCTTCGATACTCTGTATCAATTGTGAGCTATTTCTTTCATCATTTTTCTCTCATCAGAGAGCATCAGATGCACTCAGTGATTGTACTAAGTTCAACAGAGCTTGCAAGTCACTTGTTTGCGTTTTTCATGAATAGATTGTTTGTGTTTTTTTATCGTGATATTTGATAATAATATTTTCACCACTATGTGATTCACTGTATTGTTGAATAGTTTCTATAGATGCACTGCGATCTTTGTTACGATCAATGAGAAAGATGGTGGAACTTTCATCCTGATTAGAGACATATTCATTTTTCTGAATTACCTGTAAGGTAAATACTGATCCTCATAGACAAAGAGCGAGACATATCGTCCAGATAGTAAGCGATATATTGAAATACCAGTTTGTACTCAATAGGTAGATGAAAAGTATCAAGAGGACTGCTGTATTGAATATCAGAAAGATATAAGCTCTATTTGTCTGGGATCCATCTTCTATTTTTTGCTTTGAGATACTCAGAGAATTGAGGAGGGAAATCGCATTTTTTCATATTGCTCATCAGCTTTTTTGTGCAATATCAGAAAGAAGTTTTGTATTTGTTATGAGAATAACGGGACTTCCATCATTCTTTGTTTGAGGAGTATTATTTATAGTAAATACCTCTCATGAGGCTGAGCCTATGGGGATGATAAAAACTGGATGTGTTATATACGGTATCATCTCATATGCATCCACTCATCTATTATGATCACCATCCGTAATAACAAAGGTTTTATGATGATCTTGTGATGTATTGTTATGTAATTTCTTCAATGTTTGCGAGAGCAGTAAAACTTGCGAAATATCACTTCCATCATAACCATCTTTTTGTCTATTCACCATGTTTGGGTTGATCTGATTTACGGCATTGATGAGATCTTCTTTTTTGTTGGTTGGGGATGTCACTTCAAAACTTCGACCTCAAAAGACGATAAGATTGATACGGCATTGTGGACTTTGCTGTAATAATCCATGAATCAAATCTTTTGTATATTGATTTGCAAGATCTGATCGGGTATGCGTTTTATCACTTCATTCAGCTTGGACGTCAGCCTTCATGGATTCTGATATATCAAGAGCTATAGTATAGTCTTCTTGTATATGTTCATGAGCTCTATTTTCCTTTCCTTCCATGAGTACTATTGCAGTAACAGTAACAAGATTTATTATCACGAAAAATCAAAGAATTGGTTTTATATAATAAGCTATATTGACACTTTTTTGATATTGGTAGATAATTCTTATGACAATAAGGACGATACAGACTGCTGTGATGACGATGAATGTCATGGTGTGTTGGTGGATATATAGAGTGGTACTATATCTGGGGAAATATCATCAAGGACTATTGATTCGGCTACTCGGTGATAGAGTGATATGTTTTGGTGATCTTTGATTTTGGTTTGATAAGTCCTGGCATTCCTCCTCCTACTATTCAGATATACTCTTTTGATGAAGAATGCAAGGAGTAGAACTATACATAGGAGAGGCACTATATGTTCCAGGACGATGAATATGGGGAATTGATAGCTATCGAGGAGAGTTGCCATAGAGTCGTGGATAGAGTACGCTAAGATTTTGTTGGCATGCGCTTATTTCGCTGCAGACGAATATGCGTTTTGCAACTCGAGCATCAATATAGAGGGCATTCTGAAATCCTGTTTGATTTTGTGAGGCAAAGAGTTCAAGGTTTTGTATTTGTTCATTGATTTTTTTATTCATAATGAGAAAAATAGAACCTTTCAGGTATTTGAAATGGATTTCTCGCTCTTGTTCGAGAAGAGTAATTTCTTGAATTTTGAGTCCGATAATATTTCACTCATGAATGGTGAGATAATTCATAATAGATTGGAGGCTCTCGAGAGCAATAGGATCAATACTCGTTATTCCTGGTTTTATACGCTCTTTATCACTTGGCAAGAGAGATATTTGTCAGACCATACTCAGATCTGACACTCAGCGATCCGCATTCATAAAAATTCCACTTTGTGAGAGAACGAGTGGTATTTCTTTCTCTCCTGTTTTAATGATGACAAGTGGTTTTTGTGCGGTAATGCTTATGCGAACACCATTTGGATAGAGTGCATCAATAGAAACATCTGCTATTTGTTTTTGATCTTTTTTCAAGTTTTCGGTTATACTCTCTTTATCGAGAAAATAGATTTTTTTTCGATAAATACTTGCAACGGAATCATATGCCTTATTAATATCTGTAAATCCATCACTGGATTCGATGATAACATTACTCGGTACAATATCAAAATAAGGCGAATAATATGCCCAATAAGCAAATGTTGAGAGGCTGATAATAAAAGTAAGGAGGCTCAAGAGAAAGAATATTCCTCTCTTTGCACGAAATAATTCTCGAAAGAGAAATGCCTGCTCCGATGAAAATCCGATA
>ERZ724508.1373-NODE-1373-length-14612-cov-5.604864_pt1 | contig 14612 bp, 28 predicted proteins | sample MGYA00376041_ERZ724508 | MGnify/ENA primary metagenome ERZ724508 (study PRJEB28724, sample SAMN07190887) | wastewater metagenome | isolation source: effluent of sewage treatment plant in Hong Hong | place: USA: Christiansburg, Virginia | collected 2016-03-01 ...
CACCCATTGATACCGATTCCTCTTGAGACATCGTCGAGGTTACACAGTTTGATTTTATGGTCAATACGTCCCTCTTGTTTGTACTTCTGAACACGTTACAGAAAGTGCACATAAATGAACCCTTCGACTTCGTGCAGCTTGTCATAAGTTACAGGCTCCTATCCGTTCGTGAAGTAGTAAATTTATGGACACAGAATGCCTGGATAGAGTCCCTAAAACAGCTGGAACAGGATGTCCTCAAGCACTACTTCCTCAAGCTTCTCGCTGCTGAAGAGAGCGAACCCTTCTCGGTCTCTACTACAGAAGTTTCGAAGCTTCATGGTCACGTACTTCCTGCCTGTCTTCTTCATAATTTATTAGAGTTTAGTGGACATCAGCAGTAGCGCAGGTGCTTGATGTGTTGGTTGGTGCTCTCCACCTTGGCGAGTGTCCGTTCAATGAGTTCTCGCATATTCTCCTTGCGGTTGAGGATCTCCCTCGCCTGCTCGTCTTGGTCGATGTAGATTTGAATCTCCTCAATGAGCTGAATAAATCAACTTCATACCTCTTTGTTAACTTGTTCGTACTCGCTGATCAGAGACAGCAACCTGTCGATTTCCGAGTTGAGAATCTTGTTCTGGTCGAGTCGCTGGAAGTGTTCATTGCGCAATTTATCCTCCTCTCGAGAAAGGCTTTCCAGCTCATCCTCGCGAGATCGAATGGTGGTTTCAACATTGTTGAGCTTGGCCAGCAGTTCTTTCCCCTTCGTGACTTCGTTTTGCCAATTGGCATTATTGTTCATAGAGTCGTTCTTGTTCTTGTTGGTCTGAACCTCAAGGCTATTGAATTGTATCTTCAGTTCGTCGACGGCACCTGACACGTCTTTCAGTTTGGTGTCAGCGCGACGCACTTCATCTTGCTTTTGCTTCAGCTCTGCCAGGAGTTTGGTGTTGTCATTTTAAGCCTGTAGAAGGGTCTTATCGAGGCGAGCATTATTGGACTCAGCATTCCTTGCAGCTCGCTCCAATGCCTTGAGCTTGTTGATGTTGTCGTCGAGGAGGTTAGACAGAGCATCACAATCATCTTCTAATTTTTTTCGCTCCTCCTTGAGTGCTTTAATGTTGTAGCTGAGGTTGCGATTGTCATCATTCTGCCTTTCGTTTTTGCCTTATAGATCCCGATTGTCGTTGATGATGGCCTGAATTTCATTGGCTCGAGCATCGGACATCCTCTTAAGTGCTGTGTTTTCCCTCAATGCCTCTTCTATCTCCACAGACACTCGTTGAATTTGAATGCGCAGGGCATCAATGTCAGCTCGTAGCTCGATGATACTGTTCTTGTCAATATCAGCTTTCACTCTGAATGAACTCCACCTCTTACCTCTGTTCCTTTTCGGAACGGTCCTTCTCCTCGAGGAGAAGAGAATACTTATCCTCCAACGCAGTGATTTGGTCGTTGAGGCGAAGATATTCACCTTCAAGCTGTTTGAGCTCGTAGAGGTCGGTCTTGAGGGTGCTGATTAGAGCATCCTTCTGCTCGTTCTCCACGACAGCTAAGTTGTGGGCTCGCAGAGCAGGTTCGCTGTACTCCAGGTAGCGGCTGTACATGTTTTCGTAACGACTAAAATTAATATTAACGAGTTATTGTCTTGAGGACATAACACATACAGAGTCCATCAAATCTTGAGCCGACTCATGAAATCAAGCTGTAGGTTCTAGAACTGGCTTTCCTTTAGGGTGCGATTTAGCAGCGAACGAATTGGTTCGAGTTTCTCATTGACGTCCTATCTGAATCTTTGAGTGGTCCCTTTAGTGCCCATACTACGTAGTGCTGCATTCTGGGTGTTATTGAGAACTCTCAGGAGGTTGTATATTGTGCTATGCAGTTCGTTGGTGCTATAGATTCGGGTGGGCATCTTGCCGCAGCATCTTCTGCTCATCGTCCACTTCTTGGCACATTCTTGACACTTGTAAAGTGCACGATAGAACTATTCGGTCTTGTCGTAAAGGTAGCCTTGGATAGCGTTGTGGATGAGAGGCATCAAGAGCAACGACTTGCTGTAACCACACTGAATGACCTAAAAAAGTACCTTCTAATTGATGCAAGTGTAGGAAAAGACGCCTTCCTTCACAAACTCGTAGCTTCGATGACAACCTACTCCAGGACATTGTAAGGGCATGAACAAACTGTTCATGGGCTGGGTAAGCTCCTTCGTATTGATGACCAATGGTGCAATAGTGTCTGCATCGCCTTCGTTAGTATCGCGGTGTTCACGTCTAAGTTATTGAAGACAATACTCGATGTGCCGAATGTGTTTTTCCTTGATCTTCATCGTCTCGTAGAGGAATCCTTTGTTGATGTCGCTGATGCTATCGAACAGCCGAAGCATCGGTGGGAGAATCTCGAAGGCCTTGTAGTGCTCGAAGTCTATCTTCATTGGGTTAGGGCCATCTTAATTATATTGGATTTTACCTTGGCTAAGCAAGAATTTCTTCTAATCAAAGGCTCGGTCAGCAAGAGGACCGTCATCTGCACCTTCCACAATCAGATAGCTGATGGCGTGATTGACCAATGCTTCGGCCTTCTCTCCAGCTGCTATCCTATCCCTGGCAACTTTGATGTGTGGCATACGGTCGCTTCCATGCTTGTACTCCGCTGGATGCTTGTTCAGAGTCTTGGCTAGTAGGAATTCCTTATAGTCCTTCTTGGGTTGGATAGTGTTCATGTACTTTTCAAGCTCCTCAACATACTTGTAAATTTAACTGACAGCAACTTCGACGGAGCCCTTATTCTGCATAAGAATGTTCAGCACGGCCTTGCTTGCTCGTCGCGAAATCTCACAACCGTCTCTCTTGACCAAGTCGACTCCCTTGTACTCGATTTAGAATACAGGCTCAACCTTCTTAACGAGCACCTCATCGAAATTCTTAAGCTTCATGGCCACATACTTCTTCTTCATGATCAGGAGCAGGGGTTTGAAGATACCGTCGATATCAATCTCCAGCTTCGTATACTCGTTATTGATGTCCTTTTTGAGCTTCTTCGCAACAATGTTGAGCTGCTCAATCTTATCCACCTCTGACAGTTCGGCGTTCTACACTGGCTTGAGCATAAGTGAATCAGTATCACCATAGATAACGTCGACATCCGACTTTAACACGATTTCCTTGGCACGACTCAAAGCTTCTCGACCCTTTGCAGTAATGAATGCAGCAAGGTGTGGAGCGTAGAACCGAGAGTTGCTGAATCCTAGACACCCATAGATAGAGTTAGAGACCAGCTTGTAGGCCTTTTGGATGATATCATACATGAGGACTTTCTCAATTGGGGCAGATTTCATTTTGCGCTTGAACTATGTACGCTTCCTGACAATTCTATCGATAAGCTTCGGCAGGAATCCCCACTTTGCCTCTATGCACTCGCTCTTTGGGAGAGTTTCAGCCTCCTTCTCCTCTTCCTCCTCATCTTTCTCCACATCCATCTTCTTGACTGCAGCTGGCTTGTAGAACTGCCCCAAAGGAGCTGTTGGCCGATTCATCTTACTGAAGCACACGTTGTACTCACGGATGATACTTGGATAGAGACTGTTAAAATCCAGCAGAAGAATATACTGAGAATGTAGCCCCTTCACGGGATCGAGTACGAGACCTCCCATGTATTTCTTCTTCTTCTTACCTGGTTGTGCCTCTTCCTGCTCTTCTTCCTCCTGTTGGTACTTGCTAAACTTGTCAGGAATAATGAGTTACTCCTTCTCACATTCGTGCATAATCAAGAATTCGTTTCGCTCGGCTCTGGCATTTTCAAGACTCCTTCGCCAGATGTTTCCGCAGATGTTTGTGAGCTGCTTACTGAGCTGCACAATTTCAAGATGGTTCATGAGATTGAAAGTAACTTCCGATTCTTCAAGCACGTACTGTAAAATTCGACTGGCCCTGCCTTCTTCAAGCTCACGCTTTAGTTCCTCGCGATCGAGTGTATTCAGTTATCTCCCTCCTGGAATTACCTTGGACATGTTAGGAAGGGAGTAGTCAACCGAACGCATCATATCCTTGGCGTGGGTAAAGGTGTCGACCAGAAGCCTCCCACTAATGACAGCATTGATCTTCTGGTTCATGTTACGGGGTAGCTGTTTGGCTTTAACCAACCTACCAAGCTTACCAACTTGGTTATTCTTCAGCCTCTCCAACCTTGAGATGAGTGCGTCCAGCACATTACAGGCATCGTGGCACACCAAAAAGTCAGGGTCGAGCGAATTGACCTCTGCGATGAACTTGCTGAGAAGTTGATCTTCGTCAACACAGGGAACCATCCTGACATTCTTGATATCAGAAGGCCTGCCCAGTGACTACAGGTAGTACATCGAACCCAGCAACTCGGGCTTTTTAGGCTTGGCTTGGATGTCGTAATTCTTACAGTAGTGACTGCAGATTGTAAAGATGACGTTTTCTTTGTACTCCTTGATATTCATGAATAGCTTCTTTTTGCTGACTTCTGAAGGCTTCACAAACTTCAAGGAAAAGCTAAGCACTCGGAGTTCTGGGGCCTCAGGGATCTTGGCACCCTCAATATCTTCCAGGGGCTGGATAGCCTCAGATTGGTACAGGTTGGGGCATGTACCCGACCATACAACTCGCTCACTCTTGTTGTTGTTCTCAAGGTACTATCGACCGATGGTCACCCAGCTTGGTCCCTTAATCTTGTTCCTAACGATGAATAGTTCTAGTTGAGTGTACGTCGTGCCAATGACATATTTGTAGGTGTTGCCTTACCAGTCAGGTTTTGGAGCCTCCTTGACCTTTAAACTGAAGGGATACGACACTTTGTAGAAGGTAAGCTCCTTACGTGGGATTCCTTCAATCTCAAACACGTATTTCCGATTTACAAATTCAGACTCAAACTTACTTACCCCAGAAGATCGCAGCCTTCTATCGATTTCCTGTTTGGCTTCGGTTAGATCATCGCCTTTTAGCACGAAGTAGATGTTGCGATCCATTTCTTGGATCTGGATGGCAATGCGCTCGCCATTCTACAGCACGCCGAAGAGGATAAGCTTGTCGTCGAAGGTCGGGTAGATTTCAATCAGGAAGAAGTTAACTTGGGTGGGGAGATCCTATACACGTTTGACTGTTATGTTCGGTATGACTAAAGGGGTCTCCTCAAGTGCGGCTTCTATCTTCTGAAAGGCCTGAGGGGTTTTCTTCGGAATAGCTTCAGCAACCGGTTTGCCCAGTCCGTTCTTTGCACGCATCGTCTTTACAAGCTGCTCTAACTAGTCTTCCTATTCCAATTTCTCTAGCATCTCCATGTCGTGCAGCCTTCGCTGTTCTTCAATGTTCGAGGGTTGGTTTGGTGCTGCTGCAAGGGCTGGTTTGTTTTGCCTCTGGTTGAGCATCTCTTTGAGCTCATCATCCGATTCCTCAGCCTCCATGCGTTAGACCACAGGAACAGCTGGCTTCTGCTACCCACCCAGCAAACTATCAAACAACCCTTCTACTCGAACTTTCTCCTGTTGGTTGATCTTGGATTTTTCCTAAACTCATCCCAAATGTTACAGGCCTGAAGGTAGCAGTGTACTCTGTCAGCTTCTTATTCTTGTCCTTGGGCTGATCCTGCTCGGCGGAGTAGCCATCGTACGACTGGTCTTCCTCCATAAAGTCGTGTAGGTCGCTATCGCTGTCTTTTCGACCACGAGCCTGACCTGTCTTCTTTGTGTCTTTTTTGCTCATAAATTGGCGGGTGATTTCAATAATTTATTAATTCCGCAGACCTCACCGTTGTTTCCATGGACAAGCACACCACTCAGACAAATCAGCGCTGCGTGGAGGATCCTTGCGATATTTTAATTATCAGCAGTTCTAATATTTCTGTTCAACGTGGTGGCAACGTTGAGGTGACTGGGTGCCTGTCTGTGCGTATCTGCTCTACCTGGATTTAATATAATTATAGCCATACAATGAGCGAGGAGAAGGTTCCGAAGACTCCACTCACCAAGTCGGAGGTCAAGTACCACCCGATGTATGAACACTACGGCACTCGCTACCCTGTCATCGATATCCACCCGGGCGCTTTTCACTCCCTCGTTGGTACAGTTCCACTCATTCAGTTTCCTTCAGGCGAGCAATCTCTTCGGTGAACCCATTTGCACACCAGCAAATCCCTACCAGTGACAGTATTGCATTGGGTGTTCGCTATGGCAATTCCTTCTACACCCCCGATGTAGCCAACATCAAATAATTCAGCCGTATGTCAATGGTGTGGTGTTCGACCAAGGCTATCCAAGCCACTACGATCCGTTGAAGCATCCCCGCAGAGAAAAAGCTAGCACCTTTAAGTACTTGCACTCTGTTCCCAACTCGCTTCCAGGGTGGTTGGCGCTTCCGTACCCACGAGGTTGCAAGAGGCAAATCCAGCTGTTCTAACAGTGCATTTATGCTAACGGAAGAGAAAAGTGTGGTGAGGAAGGTAATAACATTCTGAGCATCTGCCCTAACTTCGTCTTGGACGGCATGAGAGAGCGTAAGTTGCAGAAAGCTCAGATACTCGCTATTGATAACCATACCTACAGAGAGGCGATGAAAGTTGGAGACTACAATAAGGGTAGAACTGTTGCTAACATTTCCACTAAATCCTGGGCTGATGGCACTCGTGAAAAGCTCCGACCAGACACCATGTGGGCCGATGATCGATACGTCGACATTACCCAGAAGGAAATCAATGAGGCTAAAGCTCGTGTGGCCGAGAGGAAGACCCGCCAGGCGAAGCATGCCCATGCTGCCCACCACGATGACCACGGTCACGGTCATGATCACGGTCACGGAGACCATTACGATTGGAAGAAAATTCAAGTGGCCCACGAACCACCTCTGTACCCATGATCGCGAACCGAATAGCAATACGATTCACTGTCACTGCCGTTCCTCCTCTTCGATTTCCTCAGAGTAGTCATCGTCCTGTCGAATTTGTAGCTGCAACTCGTTCTCAAGACCCTTCATATGTGTCTTCATTTTGTTGGGTTTGTCGTATTGCTCACGAATGTCCCAAAGCAATAGTGATTTGGCCATCTTGTCCTTAATCTTAGGGTGGTCTGTAATAACCACCATCTTTACCCTTCATGGTATAGATGATATCCTGAGCGCTCAGGAGGCTTGATGAGGGATCCCTCCTGAGACTGCGCTTTAGCGATTCAGCAATTATCTCCTTGAGATGGCGTAACAGATAGTATTCCAACTGGTCGACTACCTCAGGCAGAGGCTTTTAGAAGGTGATGCTCTTGACGATAGTTGAGATCTCCTCGCTCAGGTTCTTCTCTCTTTCAGTCATGAATTCAGGCTCTTAAATATTGCTATGCGCCAGTAGAGAAGTTTTAAAGGAGTGTGCATTCAGCCACCCGACTATCATACGAAGAGCTGTGCTTGATCATTATTAGCGTTTGATCGTAACGAAAGCGAGCTTTTCAAGATCGTAGTTCTGCAGCTGCTTGTAGAAATGGGAACTGATCTCCATGTTGGGTACTGCTCGCTTGATGATATCCATGCTGGGTTTAATTGGAGTTCGTAGGACGCCAATTAGGTAGCTCAGAGCGAAGCAGACTGCAAGTTCAAGCTGTCCACCGTGTATGAGCACAGTTCCACCTTGGTCAATGGATTGCTGGATGTACCGGTTGGTCATACGAAAGAATTTCTTGATGTCCTCCTCAGTGTTGTTGCGTATGTCGATAGTGGAGTATTTGAAGAACTTGGTACGTTTGGTGTACTCCTTACAGGTGATGTTCAGTATGTGCGTGATCCCAGATTCGATGAGACTGCGTGTCTTAAACCCTGATACGAAGTTACAGACAAACAGCCGTTTGGTTACGGGGTACGCATCGTAAGCTTCGAACAGACAGTTGTTTTCGCAACCACAGAACTTCATATGGGGAAACCGGCTGCACAGGATGTTATCTTCACTGCCATCGTAGGGGGTGCGTTGCAGCTGCACAGTCTGAGATTCTTGATTAGCTAGCGAGTTACATTTTTTGTTGTCGCGCTTGCCAGGGTTGTCGACATCGGCGAGTCGCAGATCCTGCAGGTTAATGACCTACTCACGGTCAGCGGCGTCTTCAGTCGTAAGTTTCTTGGAACTAGGCCGACGAATTTTGAAGCCTTTGCTTTGCTGGGAAGTCATAATAGAATATAGTAGTGGATCAATCATGAACATCGATGTTCAAGCGAATTCCCAGTCTGTCTTCGAGGCTGTCGATGCAGTTACGCCAATATTGCTCATCCAGTTCATTCAGTAGCGATCGCTGGCAACCATTGTGCACTGTAGAGGAGTTCTGGGAACATAGTTGATTGACTGCGTGCTTTATCTGTAACTCCAGCACAGGGTTAATTCGGTGGTTGGGTTAAAAGTTATCTGCACGGCAGCGGTATACCTTCTTCTTCTCCTTCACCTTGGCCACATAGTTCTGTGGTCCGTAACGCTGCTTAAAGCATTCTAATAGTTCGCTTCCGGTGATACGATTACGACTATGACCTCTAGACTGTCCCTCCACCGATAGGTTGTAGCTGCTGCTTAGCGGTGACTCGTTTTCTTTAGCAATGCTGAGCTCACACATCATCTCCAGTGGCTTAATGCCTTGGAGCTGTAATTGGCTGCGTGTGGGGAGGCTCGCTGGAATGTTGGCACCGGTTTGGGAACTCCTTCGAAATTGGAACATATGAATATCAGAAGGTACGATCAGCAGTTCACGTGGTCGTGCATGGGTTCGTCCAACTTGAAACTGCTGAAGGCCTGTTCGTTATAGAAACGAACTGAGACGAAGTTCCCCTAATAGAATTTTTGGTTGAGATCTGTAAAGGCTCGGAGCGCTTGTTCTTGTGACTAGAACCGAATAAAAATGCGAAGCTCCCTGCCAAGGAGGTAGACCATCATATCGAGCACCTTGCCGTATTTCTCCAGCTCCTACTTGATAGCAGCTTCGTGTTATTCGTTGAGCTGGTCGATAGTGAGGATGTTGTTCAGCACTATGACTGGGCTTAAATCAATATGGAATGACTCCAGGGCTGTTCGCGCAGAGACATCCTTTGGGACTACATAGTTCATCGGGATGGAGGATGGCATAATGATGCAGCTTGATTCCGTTGTCTTCTTAATCGTTAAAGGTGTTGTTATCCCCTGCTTGTTCTTACCCAGACCGTCACCAACCTTATACCCGTACTTCTGCATCATCTTCAGCGCCTTCTCCTCAGTTTCAGATAGACCCACAGTATGGTCTTGCTCGGCTTCGATCTACATCTCAGTTGGCTACGCTGTTGGAGGTGCTGCCGCTTGCTTAGAAGGTTCTGCTGGCTCCTCATAGTAGGCCTTCACGAGGTCGTAGTTATTAGGATAGTTTGGGTCATACTCCTCTTCAAGGTTAACCCGACGACCTGATGGAAGTACTGATTGTTCGTTCTTGGGTTCCTCCTTCTTCTGTTCCTTTGGTTCGGTCTTTGACTTCAGCAGATCTTTTTTTAGATTCATCATGCTGGCGAGCTTCTCGTTTATGTTTGACAGACTCATCTTCTTCTTGTCTGTCTCAGCAGGCTTGGCTGCAGTTTGCACTGGTTAGTTAAACTTGCCGAGTGTAATGGGCTGCTCCTCTGTGACGGACGACGCATTTAGTTTAGAGTACAGTTACCCCATTTTCTCCCGCAGCTGTGTCTTGGATTCTTGGGTTGGTTCGAACTTTGGCACGGGAGGAGGCTTCTTCTTCCTGAGCTCGGCTAATTGCTTTTCGTGCTGGTTCATTAATTCACTAACAAAATGTTAAACCTTTATCGATAGACTCGTTCAACCTACAATTTATATCGGGTATCATAAGTCTTCCCTCGAGCGCTCTATTTATCTCTCCTTGCCCTTCCTTTCTTTCTCGCTTACTAAGGAAGCATATTTGGTCACCATTTCGGTTACCTTCGTGCTCATTTCATTAGTAATCTCCTTCTTCACAGCCCTCCGGTATATCACAATGATGATTCCCACAATCAGAATTGTAATTATGATGCTTGTGATGACCGCCAGAACTATCGTACCTGTTGATGACTCTGAAGCTGTGACTTCGAAGAATTAGGAGCACCCACTTGGTCGCTTTTTGAGGCTCGCACAAGCCATCTCAGCGATGTCTTGAGCGTCGATCGTGCCACGATAGTACACCCCGTTGATAGTCGCGTCGGGTACAGTCGTCACACTTCCGTTTACCATCTCCTCACCCCAAATTCGAAGCACTTTGCTCTTATTAAGTTTCTCTTGCAAATCCGAAGTCTTAGCGTAGATTTGCATGGCCTGTAGAATCTCTTAACCGCATGCCCTTGCATCCTCCCAGTTTATGCATTGCTTGTCGAATTCATCGAGATACTCAAACCACTTGTTGATGTCACTGGTAAACAGAGCGTATTGCATGAACTGCTCCTCAAGGATGTATCGACCACTGCCTTGCTGTTTATAAGTTCCATCGATTTGGCAGTAGGATTTGTTACCTTCAAAGCAATCCTCATCAGGGCATCCTTGGCATTCGTACGAAAGGTATGACACATTGAGCTTGAGATAGTCCTTGAGCTTGTCGTAGTAGGGTTTGAACTCTCTCATAAGAATATAGGTCTGGCGAGAGGCTATCATAGGCCAAGCAGTTACATGCAGACAACCAGAACCTGACTTCCGCTTTGTTCGTGACATTGACCTCCAACTTCATGTGTAGCTTGACAGTAATGTTTTTCCTGAGCATCTCAATTAATTTGTTGCCGTCGGCAAAGTTGATGAACAGCGAAGGGATGTGTATTAGCCTCCCACGACCATCGTCCGCCATTATGATCTTCTGCTTTTCTTCAACGTTGTCGGCAATTAGCACCATCTTTGCACCTAGCTTCTGGGCATTTTCAGCTTTTGTTACGAAGTTGCAGTTGCCACGTAAAGTCAACAAGATGGCGTTGCTATCTGAGTTACAGCTGTGCAGTACGAGTTATGGGTTGGTCGATGCTGCAAAGGTCAGGCTGTGATTCGTATAGCTCGAGCTCTCCAGTCAGAGTCTTACCGTAGGGGATATCCCCGAAATTGGCGATGCTATAGCTCAGCTAGCTCTTTGGGAAGGGATTAGAGGAAGGCTCGGTGATCTTGACGGTGCATTGAGCCACCAACCATAGCGTCAGCAGCAGAGCAACTCGCATGATAATAGTTATATCACAGTTATTCGTATAGTCGTTCCATATCTACGATCATGCTTCGTTTTCGAACTTATCGTAGCCCTTTTCACTTACGGCGGGCTGAGGAGGTTCGTCCTATATGGAATGTTTGGGTTAGTCGTTGACTACAATCGCGTTCTTTGTTAACGATAAAATTACTTATGTTTGTTTGGCCCAATGGCCGCGAACGTCCTCCAACGTGATTACAGACTTAATTCCGTTGGATAAACTTATACCCTGTCCCATGTCACCAAAGGTTGGCACTGTAGATGTAGCTGTCGGCATTGCTTGCTGTGGTTGAGGTTGAGAGTCTGTTGGCAAGTCCCTTCCCATGAAGCTCGCATAGAATCCTTTGTAGTCATGCGCTTCGTCTCGACAGAAGAACCTTGAGCGGGGTGCAAGATCAACCGAAACGAAGTCATCTCTAGAACTTATCCAGCTCAACAGACACGATTTTTCGAGGCGTATGTAGGTGCTGCGACTGAATTTAATGAAGCTGCCATCGAAGAACATGCATTGCACTGCTGTCAGCAGGTATGCCGTAAGCAGATCGTAAGGGATACTCCAGCTCAGCAATCCAGTCAACACAAGAATGATGATGGGGTAGAGTTGTTTCTTAATGGTGATAGGCAAGCAGCACAGCTGAATGTTGCCCTTCGGGTCGCTCATGCAGATCCTGACGATGTACACCATCCAGATCACCCAAAGTCCGCAGCTGTACATCGCCGTGGTCGAGTCATCATCAGTGGTGGAGATGAACAGTACCACCCACAGTAGGCTATACACGGTTTGCACAATAGCGTTGGAGACAAAGAAATCGCTGAATGTGATTGCCGTGGAGATATTGCGTTCCTACAGTAGGCCTACATCGGTACGATTTCGGGCATGATGAAGTACATGATTGAACAGGAAGCTATTGTCGCAAGCAGGCCGTGGCTAACCAACCCGCAGGTGAACAGTCTCCAGATGTTGGCATATAGCACGGTGTAAAACGGGTAGTTTGCTAGTGCGAGTATCAGCAGATGAGTGAACGTACTGATGATACTGGTCACAACACTGATGAGCATGACCCACTTGAAGAAGATCGGCACTCCTCCAGAGCTGTTGTTCGAGGGGGGTGCGTTCATTTAAAAGGGTGTATTATAGACAACAAGCAAAGTCAAATGCCATACTCTCGGAGCTTCCCTGGCTTCTTATCGCTGCTCTTCTTCTCCGTATCGATTTCGGAGAAGTTAGAACTGCTATGGCTGAGGCGATGTTTGCTCATTTACTTTAGCTGCGAAAAGTATTCCGAGGGAGTGAGCAGCTTTCCAGCGTTCTTTTTTGTCCATAGGTTCAAGCATAGGAAGTTGCGAACTTCTGTGCGTATCCCCTCTACTGAGCCACCTTTTTCGAGACTCACTGAATGTTTGCTGAGAGAACTAATTTCTTCCTCGAGCTTCTGCAGGCATTCCTTAATGGTCTCGAAACCGCGGTAGATGTACACCTCCTTATCAGCACTCTATGGGATTGTTCGACTGACCAGCTTCAGTTTGTTTCTAAGTTCAGTCATATCGGCAATAATGGAGTCAATCTCCTCTACCTTAGGCCGGAAGAAGAACTCAAGCTAGTTCAGCAGTTCCTCCTTCCTTTTTTGCAGCACACTTTCTATGATTCGGAATTCGTTGTTAATCTGTACGGATAGGCGCTGTCTTGCTTCTTAGTATTCCTATCTGGTCTTCAAAAAGCTGCTAATGCGCATATCGATCTCCGACATCTGCTACTTGCCTTCCTGCCGGAACTGGATGTTTTTCTTGATGATATGTGGTAGGGCTACCTCCAGATCGTACACTTTGTGGCTGGGATTGTGGGTTACACGGCATTTCTCGCAGATAGTCAATGATTAGGTTTAGCAGTACACAGTGAACGGCAGCCTGTGAGTCTTACAGGTATTAGGGTCGTTTATGGGAGTAATCTTGCCACTTTTGATCTTCTTCATGTGCTTATCATCGGATCTTTCCGAACGGCGGGTCGTCGCTGATCCTTTCTTCTTCCTCAGCTAGTCATTTTAGGTGGAGAACCCGCGGGTCACCGAGCAGCTACTCGATAGCAAGAGATTGTTGATGTCGTAGGTCAAGGTGATCCGTTTGCACTTTGGACAGGTGATTCGATACTTGTTCTCATTGTCGCTGCATAGCTTGTCGCTTACTTCGAAATTTACACCTTGAGCAATGCCGAGCCACAGCTGAAGCAAAGTATATGCTCACAAATGAGATTGACTGGATCCTTGCTTTGCTTTAAGCAGTAGTCACAACGGTACTTGCTATTCATTAAATATCAAGTTTTTGGCTTGGGTGGACCACCATTGAAACGGCCTGGTTTGCCCATCATACCCAAAAGGTTCTGGATAAAGGCACTGGTGTTGTCGTTAGCAACGTATTTCTTCTTCTTTTGCTTTGCCATGCCCTTGATGTTGGTTCTTTTTGGGCTCACCCGAATGAATCGGCCTCGAAGCTCCGCACCTGTAAGCACGATAGCGTGATCTACGCTTTCGACATCTGCGAATTCGACGTAGGCAAGGCCTCTAGGAGTGTTGGTATACTTGTCTCGAAGGATTGTCACTCGAACGATCTTACCGCATTCGCAGAACAGACTCTCGAGCTCCTCCTTAGTAGCACCGTAGTCAACATTCTCGATGAACACAGACCTCTTGTCTTATTCCTTTACGACAGGCTCCTAGTCCCCATCACCCTTAGGTGTTTCTTCGGTCTTTGGAGCCTCATCAGGTTTGACAGCTTCGGAAGTTGGCTAAGGTGCTGTTTCGGTTTCTTTTGCCACTACTTCTGGAGCAGTTTATGGTAGCGGAGCAACCACCACTTCGCTTTCGGCTACAGGAGGTTCAGAAACCTTTTGCTATTGCGGATAAGCCTATGTCATATTTAATTAATTGAACATACTGACTGTCATATTTAACAGCTGAGTCTAGCCCTGGTCATGAGTATCTTTCTGGCACCAACATCCGACTCCAGATTAATGTGCATCAGCTCGTTGTCTGCACCTAGCCACCCTTCTTCTCTGTACAGTGGCAAACTTATTGTGTTGGATGATCTCGGCTCGTCGGTCTTGATTTCTACTTTAAGACAGAGAATTGGTAGTAGAACCCCATCGAAAATGTTGGTGGGTCGATCGACGACTCGATTGTCTTTCCAGCTGAGCTCTTGAAGATAGATGCCAGTGAGAAAAACACCTTCATTGGTGGAAAGTGGCGAATTGTGTTGCTTGAAGTAAGTAACCATATGAGTTTGTTCGATGTCAAGCACATTCTCGCGGCAGAAGCCCTGCTGCTTGCAGATTAGCAACCCCTTTGGGTTGAAAAAGTGTCCTGGATTGTAAGCTGTTAAAGTTCCGCTGGTCAAACCCTCGAGGTGGAGTAGTTTGTCTTATAGGTTCTTCAGATAG
>ERZ724508.1374-NODE-1374-length-14610-cov-4.936036_pt1 | contig 14610 bp, 21 predicted proteins | sample MGYA00376041_ERZ724508 | MGnify/ENA primary metagenome ERZ724508 (study PRJEB28724, sample SAMN07190887) | wastewater metagenome | isolation source: effluent of sewage treatment plant in Hong Hong | place: USA: Christiansburg, Virginia | collected 2016-03-01 ...
GGTCTTCTATAAGGAGATTCATTCTGCTCCAATTTTACACTGGGGTGAAGCTTCCCGCTTCTGCTAACCTTCCTGATGAGATTCTTTGTTATGTCAAACGTCGGATCTTTCTTGTTGGTCATTATGCTATTCTTCCGAACGTACCTGCGATTGTTCTTGAACAACATCACTGGAATGCTGTTTGACTTGTGCACGATACTATCACGTTGGCGGATCCGATGAATCATGCTAGCGATGGCTTATTTGCTCGTCAGCTAGCAGTTACACACATCTCGGATCAGATGCTTAAGTGGGCCTCCTGATGGCGCTAACTTCCCTCTCACCTACTCCTTTTCCAGCAAGTAGTTTATGAAATCTCTGATGGCCTGTTGAGCAGAGACAGGTGACGCAAACACGTTAGGAGGTACTACAGTTAGCCAGGAGATGTACGCAAGATGAGCCGGTTGCCATCAATGTGTATTTTGTTTGGCTGGAGATAGTCGCAGACAAAGTTCCTGTTTTTCTCAATTATTCCATAGTTGAATGCCAGCAACTGTAGCAACCAACAGCAAAGTGTATCCTCACAGATGGAGTTCAGATAGCTCTACAGAGGAACACCTGTATAACTCTGTGGTTGGTACCTCGAAAGTGCGTGATGACGGTCAGCAATCCCTCCTTTTGATGGGATTCAACCACTTGCTGGAACAGCTCGAAACGCAGTACTGCGGCAGTTTAGGTCAGCAATTCGTCCCGGTTGTCAGAAAGCGCAGCATAGTACTTAGTTAGCAGCACTGCATTACCCGAGTGACCACTGCTTGCCGGCCTGGACAGCCCACAACTTCGTCGAGCTTCGTCACGTATTGCTCAAACCTGTTTGTTCGGTCTAATTCACAGAGTCTGGGATGAGCGCGCTGTTAACCCACCGGACTCCTCATTCGAGTTTTCTTTTCGGCTTAAATACAGCGAACAGGGGTTGCTAGCGACTCGGCAAGCGTCCCAATAATACAGAGTCAAGCAGTCGACTGCGAGTGCTGCAGTTTCTCCAGTTGCTGCCTCAGCTGGATATTTTCATGGCGCAGCTTCTGCATATCCTTGGCCTCCTTGGAATATTTTTCACACATCTCGCTAATGCGCTCATTCTCGCGTAGGATCATCTCGTTTTCCTGTTTGAGCTCCTCGATCTTGATGTCTTTGCCTTGATCTATATCAATTGAGTATTATCGAGAGAGGTTCTGGGAACGATTGAGAGCGTCAGAGCTCCGCTGAAATCTGGCAATTTGCTCTTCAAGGTCCTTTATCTTTCTTCGGTATTTGTCCTTCGATCGATCGGAACTATCAAGCAGCACACTCCTAGATCTGTCATGCATTTCGTGGATCATCTTCTAAATAGTTTAAGTCTGCGTCCGTAGCTTGATTTGGAGAAGTCTGTTGTCCTCTCGGTACTAGTCTAACTTTTTCTGGAGACTATATAGTTCTTCGGCATGTTTACTGGCATCGTCTGTGGATGACATAATGCCTTCTTTCAATGGGAGCTGCTGCCGGAGCATAAATAGTTCCTTTCTCAGGATCTCCACTGTCTATTCATGGTTGAGCCCCTTCAAGTGCTCGTTCTATCTTTTGAGTAAATTAATTTCGTTCAGTAGACTCTCATTGATCTCCTTCATTTTGTCGCTTTGGTCTATCACCAGCTGTGACATTCTCAGACTCCGGTCTCCTCGAATCAACTCTTACTAGAGCTCAGCAATTCGCCGATAAGCTTTCTTGAGCTCGGCCGATAGTTATTAACAGCGGCGCTCTAGCTCCAGCTGGTTCTTTAATTTACCTGCCTCCCCCGCAATCAACTCTAGCTTCTTCAGCAACAACCGTCTTTCGTCTCGAAGATGTTCATTTTACTCTGTAAGCTTGGCGATGTCAGAATTGGTTGTACTGACATTGCTCCTCCCCAAGAGTTGCTGGTTTAGTCTCGTGATATCGCCTCGCAACTGGCTTAACTCAACAGACAGTCGTTAGTTTTCCCTTCGTAGCTGCTCCTTCTCCCTTCCATATTTGTCGTTTTATGCGAGTAACCTGTCGTTGATATCCTTGAGATCATTGAACTTCTCGAGCAAGAGATTTATTTCTGCCTCACTTGTCATCGACCTGTCTATCATTGAGCTTGACAAAATAGCACTCTCCTCTCGCAAGCTCATATTATGAACGGCAGGTGGTGCACTTACCAGCTGAGCTGCTTATTTCTGTCTGAATGCATCCAACTATCTCTGGGCGTGTTCATGCTTAACTAGCAACTAACTATAGGCATGCTGCAGCTGCACCAGTTTCACCTTGGCTTCTTCATCCTAATGGTCGTTTAGCGAATCCAGCAGATTGAACATCTCTACCTTCGACTTCTCCTTCTCAAAACGGCTTTGCTCGCCTTTGAGTCGGTTGTTTTCCTCCAACAGCCTGATATTGATCCTGCTGAGTTCAATCACGTTCATTGACTGCTTAGGGTCCTACTTTGGGGGTTTCTTTTCAAACGGGTTTGCGACTGGTCGTGATTGTTGTGTGTGCACAACCGACTCGTTCGGCCCCTTTCTAAAGAATTGAAGCACTTCGATTTCCTCCAGTAAATCGCGAATTCTAATCTTCAGCTCGCTATTCTCCTTTTCGAGTGATTTCATGCGGTTACGGCCAGCAATATCGTCACGCTTTTGGCTCAGTTGAGAGTAGCTTTGGTTGAGTCCTCCAGTATCCCTGCATTTGTCCTCAATGATCTTAAGATAGGTGGCAGTTACAGACGCAATTTCCTCTTCAAGATCTTTGAGTTACTTACCCTTCCGCTCCCTATCAGCATTTAGCTCCCGGTTGAGCTGCTAGAGCCTTACCATATCACTACGGAGCGACTAGAACTGAAAGAACACGGTAAACATCTCCTCTTTCGTGAGATCAATCCTCTCAATCTTTTCGATCACTGCTGAAGACTTCATGTCACGCTTGGCTGAGAAGGATTTGATTCCGAATATGAGCAAATCTCGGCTGCTACGGCTGATGAATTTCAACTACAGCTTGTTTTCGTTACGAAGCTCGAGCGATTGGCTGCGCGTACTCTTTTCCATATCGAAGTCGAAGATGCTGTTGAGGAAAGTGCGAAGCTGGTCATCGCCGTCTTTGTGGAACCGTAGGTATAGCCGTGTAGTGTCTTTTGGGTTTATTTCTATTCGCGGTTAGGATAGGGTATATTCGAACCGGAAGGACTTCTCGCTTTTGATGTCAGTAATGGTGATGTCTGTCTCAGAGAGTGCCAATCTTGCTTCCTTTTATTTTTCCTTGATAATGAATGCCGAAAGGGAAGTGTGGCCGGTACTCAACACTCCTGCGAGCACTTGCTTAATAGTTATGTCCATGCGGATGGGGCCGAACCAAGCCTCCGCAGTCCCTGGGCTATCGTCCTCAAGACTCTATAATCAACCTTCCCCTTACTGTTATTTCTGCCTTGATTTTGCATCCCAAGTCCGACGGTTCACAGGGGTATGTGCTTCCCCTCATACCAACAATCTCTGTTAGCTGGTTATTCTTAAGCCGAAACCACCGCACCTTAATGGGTAGCGCAGATCTGCGATTTTTGTTGGCGTAGCATACCACGCTCAGGTTGCTCGAGGTCTCTGGCTGCTTGGGTTGGCATTCAACGACGAAGCGATGGTCGCCGGTGACCTGCTGTTGGCCGGTGATGCTGCTGAACATCCTCTCGATCATGCCAGCAGATATGTTTTAAATACGGATCAACGATTTCCCTTGGCGACCTTCTCGATTTCTTCCTTCTTGCGGATAGCAAAGCTCTTCTGGGAATCTCCCTTCTCGGTGTTGATGATCTCGTCGGCCAAGCACTCGGCAATGGTCTTCATCGAGCGGAAGGCATGTTCTCGGGTTCCTAGTTTAACGGTCGGCGGTACCGTTGGCAATAAGATAAACAGCTTGATTGACTCGACGGATGGGCGAAACATCGACGGCTTGCTTACGGACGACACCTCCAGCACCAATACGGGTGCTGTCTTCACGGGGACCGGCCTGAATGACAGCCTTCACCAGCACATCAAGAGGGTTCCTGCCGGTGAGCAGGGCGATGATTTCGAAGGCGTGACGCACGATACGGATGGCCTTGACCTTCTTACCGGTGTTGCGTCCGTGGAACTGCAGGCTGCCGACGAGCCTCTCAACAATTGGGCAGGTGGCCTTGCGGAAGGTCTTTTGTTGGTAACGACCGGCAGTGTGGGGCACGAACACTTGCGCCTTGTCGCTCTTGACAGCGATGTAATCAATGAAGCACTGGTCAGTGATCTCCACTCCGTCGTACGACCACTTGCCGAACAGCTTGGGCGTGGTCTCGAAGGTCTGCTGCTTGTCCTGCTGGGCAACTTCAGTCATGTGGTCAGAAATAATTAATATTATTTTATTAATATTCACTCAGCTCGTGCTGTGTAGCTGCAGCAGTCCGTCCGAGAGCCTTCCCGCTTCTCGGCATGCAGTCTCCAACCCAAATAGAGCACCCACAACGGTTGTGGGAAGACGACCAGCATGCGGCCCACCTGGTGCAGTAAACTCCCTTCGAATGTCATCCAGCACTTATTGAGATTGCTGCTCCAACCAACCATCGATAGCCTTGATGCGGCAATCGACCTGCTGTATCTCCAGCTCGAGTTGTCTACGTTATTCAAGCTGTCTCCTCGTAAAGCTTGACCGGCGAAGATTTAGTCGACTTAGTTCACGATTGGTGAAGTAGCTGGCGATCTTTCTAGTGGTCTAGCCATACACCAGCTCGTTTGCGGTTGCGCGCACCTCTGCTGAATCCAGCAATAATCCACGCATGCGATCCTTATTCATGCTGACCTGCTCCATCGCACTATTCACGCTCGATTCAAGCCGCTGCGACTTAATGGACCTGTCGCTGATCTTCCCGAAGTTCATCAGCTGCCCCACTGTTTCAGTTTGGCCCATTTCGTGTGATTTCTTTGCAAGTGCTGCACGCTCTCTAAGAAGAGCTTCCTTCCTCACCCAGTTAGTGTATTTCTACATTTAGCCAGCGATTTACCTAGACGAGAAAGTTCTTTTCTGAGGTGTTGAGGAATCGTGGAAGATGGTCATAGCTCTTCGGTAGACCCATCTTCTTCAAAACCCAAACCAGCCCGTCCTCTTTAATGTTGTACCCAAGTTCCAGGTTGGTCTGATAGTACTTTTCCATGAGGAACTCTGCAGTACGCGCCGTCTTCTTCAGTTGTTTGATTCGGTCCTAAAGCTGGCTTATCTCCTCGCTCTTTTCATGCACCACTCGCTTGTCGTAAAGAACCCTCCTCGTTCTGTCCTCCAACTTTTCGATGTGTTCTGCCAGCAGCTTCTTGTGCTACTTGGAACACGCCTCTAATCGTTTGTTGACTACTGCAGCTGCTCTAGAAATTACTTGTTCTATTTTATCGAACTGTTCTTCGTAGTACTTGCTGTGGCCTTATACGTCGAGCTTCTTGTAAGTAATGTTCCTGACAGCAGCTAGCATCCCATCCACCCGATTGAGTTCGGACTGGGCATTCAGCAGTTCTTCGTCGATTGCTCTTGATGTTCGCTTTATCAGCATATTTTGGGAGATGCGGTGGGATTGCGACTGGCGTTCCCAATTCTCAACCCACTTGACCTCATTTTCGAGATAGGCAGTGCACTCGAGGTTGCGGATTTCGGGAAAGCGAATGGCGTACTTACCACTCCCATTCATTTGTGGAAGAATTTAGCACAGACCGAAGGACCAGATGTATAATATAATCGTATGAATCTTTTCAAGATCGCCCTTTGCGTATTGTTGGTGCTGGCAGTGGCACAGGCAGCTGGCCCCAAGAGTGTTCGGAAGACGGCCGTAAAAGAAACTGTGCCCACGCAAACTAAGAGAAGTGCTGTGGAGACCACAAAAGAAAAGGCATTCGAAGCAGTTGCTGCGGGAAGAAAGAAGGCTGCTGAAGTTGCTGCTGCAGCAAAGGGAAAGGTAAATGAGGCTGCAGAAGCAGTCAATGAAGCTGCTAAAAAGGCGGTGACCAAACCAAAGACCACGGCTGCTACCCCAGTCGCAGCGGTTGAAAGACCAGCCGATAAAGCTACCAAGACCAAGCCTACAAACGTGGAGAAGAATACGGAGGCCCCTCGTACTCGCACCACAACTGTGAAGTCGGTGAGGAAGGTGCGTCCAACCGAATTGTGATAGAACTCCCTTAAAAAGTGCAATATCGACGAAATTGTCACATCAGCAATGAGGATCGCTACTGCTGTCCCTTCAAGAACTCCTTGAACTTTCTCTTGTAGAAGGTAAGTTTAAGACGGAAAGGCTGTTTCTGGCTCTCAGCAAGCAGTCGGTAGGTTTAGTTTGTTTGAGCTTCATTGCTACCTTATGGCTGACGGAAATCAGTTGTGGTGGAGTCGTTTTCAGTGGGAAATTCGGTCTGTAGGCGTTCTTCCATTGCTGGTTTTAGGTCGCTAACTGGAGTTTGCTCCTCGAAAGTAGATGGCTTAGCCTTTTCGCTGATCGATTAGGGTACGTTTGCCTTCTGTATCTCAGCAAGCGGCTGTCCGTAGGTTGTTTGGTAGCGATACTCCGGCTGCTGTCGCTTTCGCAACGGATGCACGCAACTATGCGACATCAGAGATTTTCGAAGTTCATCTAGAAACACATTCTAAGATTTGAGTTTTTGCCGAATGTCAAGCACTGCTTTGAGGCTAATCTTCTCCTTCTGAGGCTTTTAGAGCGAAGGCATTGTCTGTCGCTCCCTCTTGCTTGCGCTGATAAAGGTCTGTGAAAGGGTGGTCTTGGTCGAATCTAATATTCTTCGATTGACCCTAATGCTTTCAAAGCTTGTGTGAGTCTGGTTGCGAAGAAGGTTCATAAGAGGGCTAGTCTGCCGATTTTTCACACGGCGAAGCTTCACACCTAGGCTACTTCGCTGGGAGTGCTCGTTCTGAGACTGCTCTTCAGTTGCTGGAAGGTCAAGTCTTAAATATGTTTTCTTCGTCTTGAGCATTGCCTCTAGTTCGTGGGAAAAGCTTTCCATATCATTTTGGCTACAGCTTGAGGCAAAGTTCCAACTCGTTTTCTTGTCGAAATGACGGGTACGTATTACTCCTGCCCTTGGTGTCTCAACCACAGGGCTAATAGGGTATCCCATATTTGACGCAACCTTCTTCATCACCTTTTGCTCACGGTTCTGGGCAATCATGTTAACGTAGGCCACGGAAGCAAACCGACCATACACCAGGTAGTACAGGATGTGGATGCACTCCGTTAAGTCCACATGCAGCGCCGAAGATGTAGCTCTACTTAACTAGTTCAGTCGTATTTGCATGCGGTTTTCCAGGTACAGCTGGGATAGTGTCTTTCTCACATGCTGCTCGAAAGTTGGATGCTGCATTTTTTCCCGAACATACACCACGAAGTAGAGCATACAGTTCAGCATGGCCAACTCATTCTGGGTTAGCCTCCACTGCTAAAGCTCCTCTTATGTTAGCAGCTGTGGCAGCAGTTCGAGCTCTTTACGGCCTACCGAAACCTCTCGTTGGAAGACCTTGATACGACGCTCTTCCATTTCTCTTCTATCAGACTATAATGAAGTGGTTAGTTGTGGCGCCGAGGTATTAATTAAACTACGTTCAAATGAAAGCAGAGTCAACTTGCGCACGCGTCTTTGAGGTCTTCAAGAACGTGCAGCTGGAGGGCAGCAACACCATCAGTCATCAGCAGCGTTTTCAATTGGAGGATCTGCTAGTTAGTGACCCCAATGCGGCAATAGATGCTATCGAACAGGCATACCTCCAGATCGCCCGGGCAATTTCAACGGCTAAGCGCCCCACCTAAAAGTTCAGCAACCTCATGCGAGATCTGTGTCAATCACTCTAAAAGGTTCGGGAGGCTCCGGAAGTGAAGAAGCGCTAACGACCGATAGATCCGCGCACCGTAATGTTGTTCTTCTCGCGCATGATCGAGCTGTTTTCGGAGATGGGACTATCAACCTACAAGTCAGTAAGGGTCTTCGGAGCTCGAACATTGTTCATGGTGCTCCATTCCACACGTTTGCAGGAAATTTCCGATGAGATCCAGGTGAGCATCCTAAAAACAACAGCCAACTGTGTGCTAGAGTTACTGCGTTAACGGCAGACGGATTTCCGCAAGTGCGGAATCAAGCTGGCTTCGACTTTGCAGTCGATCAACAGTTCGGAGCTGAGCACACACATCGCGGCCATTGTGTACGAACTCCTGAAGATCGTCAGCACGGACGACAACGAGGATCTGCGTTCCCTGGCAGTCAAGAATCTCGTGCTCAAGCAGAATACCCTCAAGCAGTTTTTCCTGAGGCTGAGGGATAAATCTCCCGAAATTCGCGTCACGGTATTCAAAAAACTAATGGCGGAGAAGATTGCCATCCATGAACTTGGCCTTGCTAATCTGTACAAAGTGTTTTACGACGGTATTAGCAGCCGCGAGGAAGTTGTTAGGCATTAGTGCATCAACTGCTTCTCGTACTACCTCGAACCGCAAAAGGAGGCTGGAGATGCCCGCTATTTTGACTTCCTTCAGATGTTTAATCCGAATGTGCTGCTGCATTACCCACACCTTTACACTGCCTTCTGCGAGCTCACTACAAAGGTCTTAGAGAGCCTTCCTGAATCACAAACAAAGAACTTCCAAGCCTACCTCCGCCAGCTGTGTATATCGCTCAAGTCCAAACAGCCCACCATCGAGATATTTTACGTGAGAATAGCAAGTACCATCCCCGCCTACAGCGCCATTGTCGATGAGCACTACATGACAGGGGTCGAACAAGCTGTTTACCTCGACAAGTGCTTCCGCAGTAACCGCTATTTCGAGTTTATGGAATGCTTGCGTTTAGTCAACAAGTTCATCAATACCGATGAACGAGGCCGGAACGATATCTATAATGCTCTGGCTTAGGTACTGAGAACGCCCACTAACCACACTATTCCCATTCCTGCTGAGGCCCTGGAGTACGAAAACGATATCTGCGGAAGATTATCCGATAGCGACATTGAACGCATGAGAATGATGAACCCGTACTACTACGAGCCAATTATTCATGAAACCGAAGACCTTGTGGTGCCTATTGTGAGGGTGCTCAAAGACATCCGTCCAGACGGCTTTTCCAACGAGTTGCAGGAGCTGATTTCTGACATTCGACCTGATAACATTGAGCAGAACCTGCTGAGAGAGTGGGAAATGCTTAACATCAGCATTGAAAAGCTGAAAGCCGAAAACAAAGAGCAGAACCTCATGAAGACCTTTGAAGGCAAGCGCTCAGATCTGAGCAAGCGCATAGTAATTCTCCAAGCTCGGATCGTCAACATAATGAGGGGACTACTGGAGAACAGCAATACCGTACCTGAAGCACACTTCAAAAGTATCTTGGAGTTAAGCGAACCCAATCAGCCACTGAAGATGCTGCTCATCGGTCTCTACGGTCTTATTGATGTGTAAAAAGCCAAGGGGAGTTTTCAGCTTGCTTGGAAACACATTAAAGACATCGATGTTGAATCCAAAGACGAACGCAACACACTGCTTCGGATGGTTGCAGTGCGAGCTGTCACCGACCTGATAGTGAAGCACCCAAGGCTGCTGCGAATGTTTGCTGACGACACCGATCTGCCAGAGACCTTCAGTACCTACCTATCGCGGCAGATGTTCTTTGGAGACCCTGAACTGCGTAATGTGGCGATCTAATCAATGTGCAAACTGCTGTACCACAACTGCATTTAGAACTTTCATCTGAACTTCGTGTATGTCATCATGCTCTGGTGGGACACCAAATCTTAGGAGGCGAATGCCCGCTCGGTCCACGTCATCTCAACTTTCATCAAGCAGTACATGGAGAAGTCGGCTGAGAATTTCCAATAGATGTCGCTCCTCCTGCAAGTATACTTTAGAACACTCAATTTGATCCAGTCCTCCAAGAAAGTCATCAAGAAGGATATTGTCAAGTATACCCTCAAATTTAGCGCATTTATTCGAAGATCACTTCAGATTGCCATGACCATTCTCCGCTACACCAAGCTAGACGGTTCGGTGAGAGCCATACCGCATCTTCGAAAGGACCGCCCCAAGGAATCCATTGAAATTGGCCCGCAAGAAAGTTTCATCATGTTCCTTCTCAAGGAAAAGAACTTTGGCCAGTTCATAGATTCAACACTCTAAAGCAGCGATTGTTTGAAGGAAACGCCTGCAGAAGTCTTAAAACTACTTCAACAGACGATTCAAAGCCTCAACGATGGTAAACGCACCATCAAAGGCAAGCCGTTTCTCGCATAAATTGAGAGGAGACTATCAGTCAAAGGGGAGCCTTCCCGTGAAGGAGTGAAGGCTTACCAAGAGGAGTTCGAAAGGCAATACGGCATACTGAGCCAGGAGGTCAAACAGGCACACCGAAACATCAACGAAATGGGCCTACTAACTAACGATGAGGATGCTGCTTCAAGCAGTTCCTCTGGCGACGATTCGAGCCGAATCATGGAAATCGGGGAAGACAGTTCCTCATAGATCAAGGAATAACCACCCGTCCGTCACATGCCACGCCGTAAGCCAGCTAAGTGACTTAGCATATGATTGTTTGGAATACATATCAGTGGTTGCGCCAAATTTCATACCTCACTTCTGGCAGGCTCATCTCCTGGATGATATTGATTCGGCAATCCAGAGTGTTTTTGTAGACAATACTCTGCTACTTGTTGCTAAGCACAATTCCGCCAATGCACATTACCAGTTCCTAGTGCTTATTGAGCAGTACTTTATCGGCTGGCAAATTCTTCAACGGGTTGCTGTAGTCAATTTGTAGTGACAACGGGTAGTGGCGACCTAGTTCCAGATCCATCTTGTAGTCGAAGCACTCTATGCAGTCTGGTAGGATTTCCTCGACCAACTGTTGATCCTCTGGAAGACACCGCACCAACAGCTCTTATTCAAACATGCGAATGATCCCCGAGACGATGAGCTGGATAAGCAGCAGTCTGTAGTGGTTAAGATCCTGCCGGATAATACGCTGGGCTTCCTTACGTACCTCGACGAACAACTCTTCGCAGAGTTTGTGCCTTTCTGTGATCTTTCGGAGTCGCTCGTGGTTGATAAGTGAACTTCGATGGATGCGCTGCTCCACCAACTCCGCCTTCGTTCTCTTTTGAAACTACTGTTAGGTGGTGATGTTACTTCTTCGTCGAGGAGTGCCACCTTCCCGTTGAGGTTTTCCGTTGCCTGCCGCTCGGCCTCCTTGAAGTCAATTAAATCGCGTTCGAGCTCTAAATCCCTCACAGCCTCCAGCAGCTCGTCCTCCAAAGATATCATGCTACGGCTGCCATTATTAAACATATTTGAATTCCGCTGCGATGGACCGTCAGACTTAGAAACGTAGGAAAACACCTTCCAGTGGCGAAAGATCACGAGAGCGTTCGAAGATAAAGTCAAATCGCAAGTCTGCCCTCGTAAAGCCCGTACCAGCTGATCACAAGGAGTCGCAGAGTCAAAAGAAGAACCGCATACGCGAGGCCACCGAAAAGATCTATAACCAGTACTTCCTAAACCCAAACCAAAAGCAAGTGAAACCCAAAAAGAAACCAAAGCCGTAGAACAAACGGCCCCTAAAGCATACGGACTACTTCCCAGCCAATAATTAGTATCTCATGGGTGCTCAGCGCACTTACTACATGGAGGAGTCCGAGCAGCTGGAGACTTCCCGCATGAGTGAGGGTCGTCCGTAGAGTCAATCAAAAACCGAGGGTAAACCAACGCAGAACATTATGGGCAAGTTCATTAACGCGCCAATTACCAAACGATTGAGCGAGAGTCAACTCCACTCCTCAACGAACCCTACCCTCACTGAAAATGACATAAACGGCGGTTCTGGAGAGCTAAGCTACAATGATGACAACAATCAGACTTTGCAGAGCAACGGAAACGATAGTACCAATAGCCAGTCGGGGCACTTTCTGTAATCTCCCAAAGAACTGGAATGCCGTGAACCTTACTATGGCAACGGTATAGATCTAACAACTGTGGAGTCATAGCAAGCTTAGTTCATAAGGCGGCAGCTCTCAGAAGCTAAAGACTTAGATCCCAAGAGCCTTCGCAGCCAGAAGGATATCACCATGAGAATGCGATCACAAACCCTAGATTGGATGTTTTCGCTGAGCGAAGAGCTGGAGCTCAAAAGGGATACTCTGCATCTAGCAGTGCTATTCCTGGATACCTATCTTTCTCTGAAGTCAGTGCAAAAGACAGAGCTCCAACTGGTAGCCATTGCATCTGTGATCCTCGCCTTCAAATTCGAGCAGAAAGCCCCAATGAATTTCATAACGGTCTTTGAATCAAGTGGGCCACGAGGCTATAACCGCGCACGTATCCTTGATATGGAGAAGAGACTGGCAATCGAACTAAAATACCGCTTTCACAAAACGACACTGCTAAGTTGGACGCATATCCTCACCTACGAATGGGATCGCTTCATCAGCCAGGCACACATCCTGTCGTTCAATATCGTACAGGAAAACGTGTTGCTGGCTGACTCCAGTCTGCGGCTTCGGAACAGCTAGGGCCACTCTCAGGCCACCATCAACTTCCTGCAGCTGCTCGATGCTGCAGTCTTTAGCCCCGATGTTTACTCCTTTTAAAAAGGTAAACTAGTGCTCAGCTCTCTCTACCTCATAATGCGGATAGAGGCCGAGTGTATAATCAGCAAAGACCCTCATTGCTATCGAAGCTACTATGAGAAATTTCGGAAGGGCGGACACAACCCAATTTACACAGATCGGTACGGCTTCAACGAGCTGTTTCTGGAATTTCTTCTACCCTATGGAGTGGAGCTCTCAGACCTTACCCCGACAAATAAGTTCATGGCACAGTTCCTGGACCTTGACTTTAGCAAAACGTCCGACCCGCAACAGGTACCACTATGCTTATTCAGCTCTCCCCTGAGGAATACCTCTACTCCCAGACCTACAACAGCTCAATGCTCTTCTACATAAACACCAAGCTCTGATATTTTTAACGTGTCTACAGAGTTGCTTCACGATTGAAACCGGATGCACTATCCGTCGTACGATAGGAAGCCCGTTTGGCACTGCTTGCACAGCTGTCGGAACTGCCAACCGTCGAAGCTGGTGTAGTCTTCTATGCAGTTCGCAATATTTCGCTGATCGCTGGTCTTGAACTACAGTAAGAGCTGTTGCTACCACGACGAATTTGATGAGGACAGAAAGGGCGACGACAGCCAGTCCGAATATTATCAGCAAAGCAGCTATGAGATAGTTCCGGTAGCGTTCCTACATAGAACTGTTTTTGTTACCTCCAGCAGGGATTCTCCCCAGCCTTCCAGCCGACTACCTGACTTGGGTTGAAGCAGTCGTTGAGCTTCCTCACTAAAGCAGCCCTCCACGACTGGAATTTCGACAGCGATGCTTTGACGTTCCTGCTCCATTTGTGGAATTTCCTGGAAAAGACTTATTAACAAATGGGAAGAGTCACTGTTTGCTACCACCTTGTCGTAGCTCGTTAATCTTATCGTTCTTGCGGCGTATTTCTTGCATAATTTGGTTGAGTGACATGTCGGCACAGTCAGCCTTGCGGTAAGTGGATTTTAGGTCGGCAATTGCACGTTATTCCTTGGCTATGCGGCCTATTCGATCTGATTTCAGACTGGTGTTATCGGCGTGATCGCTATTGTACCCCCGGTCAGGTAGCGTACGAATCGGCTCCTGCTCCTTCTCCTTTTCCTGCTATTGCTGCTTCGGTTTAGCTTATGCTTTCTGCTGAGTGAAAGTTGGGGTATCTGACTCAACTGCTCCATTAAAGAATCTGGCTGAAAATTCGCAATCCTTGAGTTTATTGCGGGGTGCTTGCTTGGCTTATTTCGGTTCAAGACCGTTCTTTGCCAGCTTCGTAAGCAGAGTTCTTTCAGTCTCCTCCTTTTTCTGGATAGTCTGCTCGTGCTTCTTTACCTAGGTCTCTTTTTCCTGCAAAGCTTTATTCAGCTGTTAGATTTTAGCGGTGAGTCTGTCAACATCAATGCTCTTTAGAGACAGCTTGGTCTCAATCTCTACGATTCTATCTTTGAGCTGCTCCACGTCTTTCTCTGAACTGGCGAGTGCGATGGCATCACTTTCGTTGTGCTGATTCTTTAGCTTCTCGACAGTCTTTCGGAGCAGATGCAGTTACTTTTCCTGCTTTGCCAGCTTGGCCGAGTGCCGCTGATTGAGTTCCTTCATCTCGAACTCGTACTACTCTTTCAGCTTCTTCTAGTAGGGTTCGGTATTCCGGTTGGTGCGTTGTTGAGCGTGCAGCTGATGCAACTCCTTCCTCAGAGACAGACCCTCCTGCTCCAGTCGCTTGATGATCTGCTGCTTGCGTTCAGTCTCGCTACGACTCTGCTTGACTTCCTACTCATACTTAATCTTGTCCTCAATGTTCAGCTCGATGTGTTTCTCCTTTTCTTTGGCGAGCTGTTCAAGCTAGCACTGCAACTTCCCGCATCGATCTTTGAGCTGCGTGTTAAGCTGTTCCATCTCCCTGTACTTTTCGAGGTAGTGCTGCAGTTCCAAGTCTTTCTTGCTGAGCCGTTCACAGGAAGTCGAAAG
>ERZ724508.1377-NODE-1377-length-14593-cov-5.596162_pt1 | contig 14593 bp, 13 predicted proteins | sample MGYA00376041_ERZ724508 | MGnify/ENA primary metagenome ERZ724508 (study PRJEB28724, sample SAMN07190887) | wastewater metagenome | isolation source: effluent of sewage treatment plant in Hong Hong | place: USA: Christiansburg, Virginia | collected 2016-03-01 ...
CACAAACTGCCGCGCTGTCAGTGCCCGAAATTTTTCATCAAAGCGCACACACAGCACTCGCGCCACACCTGCTGCAGCGAGTGCATCTACCTTATCACGCCAGTTCATCAATCGCGCCGGCGCCTCATCGCCCTGAAAAAACTCCTGTGGCTGCGGCTCAAAAATCATCACCGTATCCGGCAGCCCCAAGGCCACACCTGCCGCCTGTAGCTGAGACAGGATGACCTGGTGCCCTTGGTGCACTCCATCGAAGTTACCGATCGTCACCACAGAGCCGTGGTGACGAGGACGGAGGTTATAAAGACCGCGAATAAGTTCCATGGGACTCAAGGTGATTCAAGACAGCCCGGCAGTATAAAGAAAGACGTGCCTGCCGTCAGTTATGACGGATCTCCCGCAGGCGGAAGCCCAAACCAAAGAGAACCACAAAGTAGACCCCCGCGCCGGCCGCACAGACCACAAGGATAGCTCCGGCTTTGTGCAGACTGCCCTGTGTCAGCCACCAGCTGGTTGCAGGCGTCACCATCAGTAGCACCCCGACCATGGCGCTATTGGCCACCAGATAGCGCGCACCCAGCTTCCACCAGTGCGCCTTGAGGCGGAATACCCCGCGCTTGTGCAGGCCCCAATAGAGCAGGCCGGCATTCAAAAACGCCGACAAGGTACTGGCCAGCGACAACCCCACATGCTTGAGATCCCAGACCAAAATCAGGTTAAAAACCATATTAGCGACCATGGCGATAATCCCGATTTTTACCGGCGTTCGAGTGTCCTGACGCGAAAAGTAACCTGGCGCAAACACCTTGATCAGCATAAAGGCCAAAATACCGCCAGAAAGTGCCTGCAGCGCCGCTGCCGACTTGGCCACATCGTCTACATCAAACTTGCCGTGATGAAACAGCGCGGCTATTAGCGGCTCCGCCAGTATCCCCATAGCCAGTGACGCCGGCAGCCCTACGAGCACAATCACCCGTAAGGCCCAATCCAGCATGGCCTCAAATTCATCATGCGCCTTGGCCGCATGCTTGGCCGACAGCGATGGCAAGATGACCGTGGCGACTGCAATTCCGATCAATCCCAGTGGCAACTCCGTCAGACGCTCAGCGGTATACAGCCACGACACAGAGCCCTCGACGAGAAAAGAGGCAAGAATGGTATCCAGCAACAGATTGATCTGACTAACCGACACCCCAAACAAAGCCGGCAGCATAAGCGTCAGTACCTGCTTTACGCCGGGGTCCTTGAAGTCCACCTTGGGCCGCGGCAGCAGGTGCAACTGCATGAGTGCCGGCAACTGGAAGGCCAGTTGCAACACCCCAGCAAAGAGCACACCCCAGGCCAGTGCCATGATTGGCTGATCCAGTAGCGGCGCCAAAAACAAGGCACAGGCTATCAAGGTGATATTGAGCAGCACTGGCGTAAAGGACGATGCCGCAAACCGGCCATAGGTATTGAGAATGCCGCCAGCAAATGCCGTCAGGGAAATCAGCAGCAGATAGGGAAAGGTGATCCGCAGCATGTCGGCCGCAAGATCAAACTTGAAGGCATCGGTGCGAAAACCCGGCGCAAACACAAAAATAATCGCCGGGGATGCCACCACTGCAAAGACAGTGATACCCCCCAGAATCACCGTTAAAGACCCCGCCACCCGATCGACCAGTGCTTTGACCGCCTCATTCCCTTTGGTGGTCTTGTACTCCGACAGCACCGGCACAAAGGCTTGAGCGAAAGCCCCCTCCGCAAACAGGCGACGCATAAAATTAGGGATCTTGAACGCCACCAGAAAGGCGTCCATCAGCCTATCTGCCCCAAAGGCATTAAGAAAAACCATGTCTCTGACCAGTCCCGCAATTCGCGAGATCATGGTCATGGCGCTTACGACCAGCGTGGACTTCCACAAGCCATGAGCTTTCTTGGGCGGTGGGGACTTAGCAGAAGGAACAGACGTGGACATGGTCATTCCGGTGGAGGCGCATTAAAGCCGCGATGGTAGCGGAGCCTCGGGCCGGGTGAAACAGCCCTCGCATCATTTACAGGGCCAACTCACCCTTGGAAGCCTACAGACAGTACAATACCCATCATGCGCCTAGACAAATTTGTAACTCACAGCACTCCCCATTCCCGCAGCGAAGTTCGCTTTCTGTTACGGGATAAACGCCTGCAGGTAAATGGCGAGCCCGTGCGTAATGCCGGGCTGATCTTGACGGAAAACGATCAAGTAACACTGGACGGCACTCCTCTTACCTTGCGCGGGCAGCGCTACATCATGCTGAACAAGCCGGTAGGCGTGATCTCCGCCACCGAAGATGGTCACCACCAAACCGTGATGGACCTGCTGCAGACTGAAGACCTCCGCGATCTTCATATCGCCGGCCGACTGGATATCGACACCACCGGCCTGGTACTGATTACCGATGATGGCCAGTGGGCGCATCGAATTAAGTCGCCGGGTCGTCATGAGAAACGCTACCGGGTTATCACTGCCCGCCCGATCCCCGAGGATGCTGCCAGCCGCTTTGCTAGCGGAATTCTTCTGCGTGGGGAGGAGGATGCCCCTACCCTGCCCTCCAGACTGCAGTGCATTGGCGATTGTGAGGCGCTGGTCTGGCTGCAGGAGGGTCGCTACCATCAGGTCAAGCGTATGTTTGCCGCTATTGGCAACCATGTGGAAAGCCTGCACCGTGAGGCGGTTGCTGGCATCGAACTGGACCCGGCACTGGCGCCCGGCGAATGGCGTCACTTGACGGTCGCCGAGATCGCCGTCGGCCTCCCGCAAGCTGCCCCGCAGGCTACACATCTCGCCGGTTGACTTTCCGGCTCTCCATCGGCAAAATTGCGCGCCTTATTTCGGGGTTTTCCCGGAACTCGATTTTCGACTGTTTCGACAGCCTTTTTATTCAGGAGAGCCAACGTGGCCAACTCTGCACAAGCCAAAAAGCGTGCTCGCCAGAACGACAAGGCACGCGTACACAACGCCAGCCTGCGCTCCATGGTTCGCACTTACATCAAGAAAGTGGTGAACGCTATTGCCGCTGGCGACAAGACCATTGCTCAGACCGCTTACACGGCTGCTGTTCCAGTCATCGACCGTATGGCCGATAAGGGCATCATCCACAAGAACAAGGCTGCTCGTCATAAGAGCCGCCTGAATGCACAGATCAAGGCGCTTGCCTGATTTATTGCGTTCTTAAAAAAACCGGCCAATGGCCGGTTTTTTTATGCATGAATTTATGCATAAGCTCATGAAGTGATTTAGTGCCTGCAGCTCATTAGCTATCGCTCTGCTGCCTGCCCGAAGGCCAACACACCAGCACCACCCCCGCCAGAATGATGGTCATCCCCACCAACTCCAGTGTCTCAACCTGCTCTCCTCCCAGCCACACCCCTATCGCTACCGCAACCACAGGGTTTACATACGCATAGCTAGTCGCCAGTGCTGGGCGCACCGTGGCTAGCAGATAGACATAGGATGAAAAACCGAGAATTGATCCAAAGAAAATCAGATAGGCCAGCGCCCAAAGTGATTGTGCCGATGGCATCGTTGTCATGGTCTCACCATGCAAGCCACCCGCGAGTACCAGCACCACCCCACCTACCAGCATCTGCACTGCACTTGCCATAAAGGCCGGAGGCTGCTGCAGACGCTTGCCCCACATTGAACCGAATGCCCAGACCAATGCGGCGGCTATCAGCAGCACCGCCCCTATCGGGCTGGCCGCTAACTCACTGCCAGTGTTAAGCAGCAGCACCCCGCAAAATCCGAGCGCAATACCGACCCAGTCCCGGCCTTGGACAGCCTGACCCCAGAGCGAGGCAAAAATTAGTGCAAAGAGCGGCGCAATCGCCACCACCAGTGCAGACATACCTGAGCTCACGCCCTGATCGAGCGCCAATGCAACGGCACCGTTGCCGCCCAGTAAGAGCAATGCCCCAATGATGCCCGCATCGCGCCATTGCACGGCAGAAGGCCATGCAGCACCGCGTATCTTGAGGAACACAAACATGAGAGAGCCGGCAATGGTGTAGCGAATACCTGCCGATAACAGAGGTGGCATGCCCTCCACCACTAAACGCATGGCGAAATAGGTAGAACCCCAGATGAGATAGAGTGAGATAAGCGCTGTCAGAACCGCCGGAGTGATAGACCGTTGCATGCACACCCCGACGCAAAAGAAACCTGAAAGAAGCCTTAATGATGTATCAGAGCGCCACCTAATTTCAGAGCACCATCAAACTTCAGAGCACTACCAAATTATCGCGGTGCATCAACTCGTCAGTATCAACATAGCCCAGCAGCTTTTCGATTTTCTCCGAGCTTAAGCCAGCAATGCGCTCTGCTTCGGCGGCACTGTAGTTGATGATACCCACTGCAACCTGTGCGCCATGCTCATCCACACAAGCGACAACCTCACCACGGGTGAAATTGCCCTCGACCTTCTTCACGCCCACCGGCAACAGGCTCTTGCCACCTTCACGTAGAGCGCGAACAGCACCGGCATCGAGCACAACCCTGCCAGCATGCTGCAAATGCGCCGCCAGCCACTGCTTACGCGCTACCAAACGGTCCTGCTCAGGCAGGAGCAGGGTACCCAGCACTTCACCCGCACGCAGGCGCACAAGGATGTTGTCACCACGACCACTGGCAATCACCGTGGCACAGCCAGAGCGCGATGCCAGCCGCGCGGCACGCACCTTGGTTAGCATGCCGCCACGCCCCAGCGCACCACCGCCCCCCGCCATGGCCAGCAAACGCTCGTCCATCGCCTGTACTTCCGGCAGCAGCACGGCATTAGGGTCATGACGCGGGTCACGATCAAACATGCCTTCCTGATCGGTCAGAATAATGAGCGCATCGGCATCCACCAGATTGGCAACCAGCGCCCCTAAGGTATCGTTGTCGCCAAAACGGATTTCATCCGTGGCCACCGTATCGTTCTCGTTGATGACGGGCACAACCTTCCACTCGATCAACGTCCGCAAGGTGCTACTGGCATTAAGATAACGCTGGCGATCCGACAAATCGTCATGCGTCAGAAGCACCTGCGCGGTCTTCACACCATGCTCACGGAAATACCATTCATAGGCTTGCACTAGCCCCATCTGGCCGATGGCCGCACACGCCTGCAACTCATGAACGGAATCTGGGCGGGACTTAAGCCCCATGCGTACCATGCCTTCCGCCACCGCACCGGATGACACCAGCACCAGATCGACACCCGCACGCTGCAGCTCAACCATCTGTTGAACCCAGCCTTTCATGGCCTCCTGATCCAGCCCTTGGCCGTCGGCGGTCAACAAGGCCGAACCGATTTTCACGACCCAGCGTTGACCGCGGGCCAGGCGATGGCGTTGGTTGCTCATGGGGGCGTCACATCACAGCTGTCATGAATGAAGGCTCGCAGTGTAGGCGAGAATATAAACGCGAGAAAAGCTATTCGCCGTGCACTTTAGTGCTTAAGGCCGATACTCAAACTGAACGTCGTATTCGTCTTCGTCCCAGTCTTCGTCATCTTCATCCGGCGTCTGACCTGCTTCCAGCGCGGCGCGGCGTGCCGCTTTGCGCTTCTCAGCCAGCTCCAAAATCTTATGACGGCCTTCCTCTTCGAGACGACGACGCTTCTGCGCCTCTTTCTCAGCCAACTCAGGATTTTCTGCCTCAAGCTCGCGCTGCTCTTCGATGGCATCCATCAGCTTGTAGCAAACGGACTTAGCGTTTTCACCGGTCAGGCCGGAGGTGCGGAAAATAGGCCCCGTCCACTCCAGACGCGTGATAATGTCGTTGCAGAGCTCGTCCAATAAGTCCGCAGGCACCAGATCGATCTTGTTCAGTACCAGCCAGCGTGGCAACGACGCCAGTGTGGGCGAATACTTTTCCAGCTCCGAGGCAATGGCCTGCACATTCTCGACCGGATCAGAACCGTCATAAGGCGCGACATCCACGAGATGCAGCAAGAAACGGGTACGGGCCAGATGCTTGAGAAAGCGAATACCGAGACCTGCGCCTTCAGAGGCGCCCTCAATCAGGCCTGGAATATCGGCCATGACAAAAGAGCGATACCGATCCACGTCCACCACGCCAAGATTGGGCACAAGAGTCGTGAAAGGATAGTCGGCTACCTTGGGCTTGGCCGCAGATACGGCCCGGATAAATGTGGACTTGCCGGCATTGGGCAGGCCCAACAGCCCGACATCCGCCAGCACCTTGAGCTCCAAGCGCAACTGGCGCGCCTCACCCGGCTGCCCCTCGGTCGTCTTGCGAGGTGAGCGGTTGGTGGAGCTCTTGAAATTAATATTGCCTAATCCACCGCGGCCCCCGCGAGCCACCATGACACGCTCTAAAGGCTCAACGAGGTCAGCCAGCACCTCATCCGTTGCCTCATCCAGAATGGTCGTGCCGACGGGCACGCGCAAGACGATATCGTCTCCGCTGCGCCCGGTGCAATTGGAACCCATGCCACTCTGGCCGCGCACCGCTTTGAACTGGCGGGTATAGCGATAGTCCACCAATGTATTGGCATTGGGATCTGCTTCGATCCAGATGCTGCCACCATGGCCGCCATCGCCACCGTCTGGCCCACCAAAGGGGATAAATTTTTCCCGACGGAAACTCATGCAGCCATTTCCGCCTGTTCCGGCCTCGATCTTGATCACGGCTTCATCGACAAAACGCATGGGTTTCCGCCTCTGAGACTCCCCGCAGGGAGCCCTTAATTAAATTCAGTCTAGCGTGAAAACGAAAAAGCCCCGGCGAGCGGGGCTTTTTGCATTCACAATGCTCAGGCCGCAGTATCGACCATTACGTACTGGCGCTTGAATGGGCCCTTGATGACAAACCGAACCACGCCGTCTGCCTTGGCAAACAGAGTGTGATCGCGGCCAATGCCAACATTGTCGCCTGGGTGGTATTGGGTGCCACGCTGACGAATGATGATGGCGCCGGCCTGAATCTTCTGGCTACCAAACACCTTTACGCCAAGTCGCTTGGCTTCTGAGTCGCGACCGTTGCGGGTGGAACCACCAGCCTTTTTATGTGCCATGTTCGATTACTCCTGCGAATTAAAGGCTGATACCGGTGATCTTCAGCTCAGTGTAATACTGGCGATGACCGGCTTGCTTACGATAATGCTTACGGCGACGGAACTTGACGATGCGGATCTTGTCGTGACGGCCGTGGCTGATTACTTCAGCCAGCACTTTCGCACCGATAACGACTGGAGCACCGATCTTGATGGTCTCGCCATCAACTACCATCAGAACGTCGTCAAACGTAATGGTATGACCGATATCGTGCTTCAACAGCTCGACTTTCAGTGTCTCGCCTTCGATCACGCGATGCTGCTTGCCACCGCTCTTAATAACTGCGTACATAAACAACTCCATAAGGATTTGTGCCGGATACGGCCGGGCTCTGCAAGTGGCAGAACCCCGTTTTGGCGCCGACCCGGAAAAGGGAATTCGCAAGGCGCATAATTCTACGGAAAAGCCCTCTCTGACGCAAGCCACTCAGCCACCCCGGAATTCACCCCTGCTCGACTCCTGACTTAGTGGCCCCAAACGCCTGAGACTGCTAGCATTCGCGCCCATTCGGTGCCTTTTTATTGTGTCCGCATCGTTTTTCATACCCAGACCCACCGCCTGCTGGCAGAGCAGGCCAGAGCGTGACCCGCATGGACTTCAAAAGCATTGTTGCCGTTGTCGCCGACGATTTCACCGCAGTCGACACCTTTATCGCTAACAGCCTGCACTCCCGGATTCCGCTGATCAGCGAAGTTGGCCAGTATATCGTCCGGGGTGGCGGCAAGCGCCTGCGCCCGCTGGTCTGCCTGCTGGCTGCTCGTGCCTGTGGCTATCGCGAAGGCGATCACCACATTCGGGTTGCCGGCATCATTGAGCTCCTGCATACCGCCACTCTGCTGCACGATGACGTAGTAGACGACTCTGGCCTGCGTCGCGGGCGCGCCACGGCCAACGCACGCTGGGACAACCCAACCGCGGTACTGGTCGGTGATTATCTGATTTCCCAAGCGTTCCATCTGGTGGTGTCGCTCCGCAACTTAGATGTCATGGACATCATGTCGCAGGGCACTTGTGTGATTGCCGAAGGCGAAGTTCTGCAGTTAATCAATCAGCGTGATCCAGCCACCACCGAGGAACGCTATCTTGAAGTGGTCTACGGCAAGACGGCTAAACTGTTCGAATGTGCCGCGGAGGCTGGCGCGTGCTTGGGTGATCCATCATTGCGACAGGCCTTTGCCGCCTATGCGCGGCATTTAGGTGCGGCGTTCCAGATCATTGATGACGTACTCGACTACACCAGCTCTGCAGACATCATGGGCAAGAACGTGGGTGATGATCTGGCGGAGGGCAAACCGACCCTGCCCCTGATTCAAGCCATGAAGTTACTGCCGGACAGCGATGCCGAGCTAATCCGAGTCGCCATTCGTACCGGCGGGCTTGAGCACATTGATCGCATTGTCACAATGGTACGCGACTGCGGGGCACTGGATTACACCATGGCACGCGCTCGAGAGGAGTCACGCCTCGCGCTGGTCGCACTGGCCGATGTGCCTGCATCGCCTTGGCGCGAAGCATTGGAAGACCTTACTAAGCTGGCATTGACGCGCAGCAGCTAAGCCCGCGGTTCTGGTGAGCATTTTTCACCGCTGTCTGCCTCACACTCCGTGGCGGCCACCGCGTGAAAATAGTGCAGATCGGTGTGTGGCTCGGCGGCCCGCAGCACTGCGCTTGAGGAGATAAAGGTCATAGGCTCAAACCCTCTCAGCGCAAGCAATTCACCTTGTACTCGCCATCTGTTCTATCATTGTGATCCGCAACAGAGACTCCGTCACATCCTGTCACGTGATTAGAGTGGCACCAGCATTTGCCGTCATTACATACTCTCCGCTTTGTCATGACTCATTTCGCCATGACCCTGCACCACCAAAAAAGGAAATCGCCAATGGAGGCATTGCTTGCCCGCATCGCTGCCAATGATGATGCAGATGTATCCTTACTGGTTGAGCTGATTAGCGACATCCGGCCTGACAACTGCGATAACGTGGAGCAGGCCGGTAACAATGTGCTGGCCCTGTGCTATCTGCTGGAGCAGAGTCCTGTCTTGCGTGCTGGGTTGCGTGACTATCTGCTGCGCATCATCGCCACCCGAAAGCAATCGCACCTTTATGCCGATACAGGAATTTTCCGTGGTACCGACTTCATGGCCGAGGTCAAACAGCGGCTATCCTGGAAGGTACTCCCTCCTGCCATCAATACCAGTTACCTCAAGGATGTTTTTGGCCTGTTGTTTCCACGGCGTGATGACTGGAAATGGATTGCTGGACTGGACGACACCGTTTGGGAGCGACTGCTGCTTGCACTGCATCATGATGAGCTAGCTGATATATCCCTGCTGCAAAAACCAATACTGGAAATTTTGGAAGCACTCTCCACGCTCTCCTATCGCATGACAGGCCTGGGACTGGAAAATGAACTGACACGCATTCATCCTGCCATCGAACAATATGGTTCTCCTTTTCTTGGACTGAATGAAGAAATTGGCGACTATGTCAGGGAATACCGCGCACTGTTAACAGGGCAGCGGACAGAGCATAGCGATGAAAAGCAGGCACTCGTTTTAATCGCACAGTGTCGCGATACTCTACAAAAAATACGCAAGCACGCTGCCAATACGGGCGTCAGTATCGGCCTAACACAGCTACTGGTACGTATCAGCCAGATGCTAAGCCGTATCGAACGGCTACTCATGCTGCTGGAAGCAACAGAGGAAACCCGTCACCAAGTCATCGTAAAACTGTTCAAGGAATTAGTTACCGCCGACAACCGCAAATACAGCCTTCGCGATCTATTCTCTACTCATACCGAGCTGCTGGCCCTGCTTATCACCGATAACGCAGGTCATACTGGCGAGCACTATGTGACCGCTACGCGGGGCGAATATTTCAGCATGCTACGCTCCGGCATGGGAGCCGGCCTGATTGTTGGCTTTATGGCCATGCTCAAGGTGCTAGCCACCAAACTGCTGCTGGCACCGTTGGCCGCTGCCTTTGTTTACAGCATGAATTATTCACTCGGTTTCATGCTGGTACACGTCATGCACTTCACGATTGCTACCAAGCAACCGGCCATGACAGCATCAAGAATTGCCGCCAGCATTAGCGATGTACAGCAAGGAAAAGAACAAAGCTTGGAAAGTTTGGCGGACCTTTGCGTCAATGTTTTCCGTACGCAATTTATCGCAATTCTGGGCAACGTGGCACTCTCCATTCCTACTGCCTATGCCATTGCATGGATATGGCTATGGACAACGGGAGAGCATCTGGCCAGTCCTGACAAGGTCGCCACCTTAGTACATGACCTGAGCCCAATCGAAAGTCTTGCCATTTTCCATGCGGCCATTGCCGGTGTTTTTCTTTTCCTATCCGGCCTGATCTCGGGCTATTACGACAACCAATGCCTCTACAACCGCATCCCGGAGCGCCTGCAACAACGACCGTTCCTGCAACGACTGTTAGGGCAAGAAAGGCTAACGCGCTTCAGCAACTATATTGGCAACAACCTTGGCGCATTGGCGGGTAACTTCTACTTCGGCATAATGCTGGGAAGCATGGGCACTATCGGATTTATTCTTGGCTTGCCCTTGGATATCCGGCACATCACCTTCTCTTCAGCCTATTTCTCATTCGCTCTAGTGGGATCGGATCACCAACTGCCCTTGCAGACAATCGCCATTAGCCTGATGGGCGTTGCGGCTATCGGGCTGACTAATCTTCTGGTTAGTTTCTCTCTGGCGTTGATGGTGGCACTGAAGTCACGACGGGTTCGCTATCGCCAATGGTGGCCATTGTCGGCACTCATTGCGAAGCGCTTCATAAAGAAGCCCACGCACTTTTTTTGGCCGCCAAAAGATCAACCGGCAACACCTGAACAGACGGCTAATACGGATTAATCAATGTCGAGTCGCCGCTTGCTCTCGCTTGCGCTTGCGGTATTCGATGGGTGTTTCGTTGGTCCAGCGCTTGAAGGCGCGGTAAAAGGTACTTGGCTCAGAAAAGCCAGTGAGATAAACAATCTGCTCGATCGGCTCATCGGTCTTGGCCAGCAAGCGGCGTGAGAGACGCGAACGATAATCGGCGAGAATCTGGTTGAAACTGGTGTTCGCCTCCGCCAACTGACTGCGCATACGACGAGGAGGAAAACCCAGTCGGTTGGCCACCGCCTCCAAACTAGTATCGCCGCGCTCTAGCATTTCACCAATCGCGCGTTTCACTTCAGACACCAGATCATGGCGTTCAATCTCTGCCAATTGCTCGCTCGCCAATTGCTCATGCAAGCGCAGCAAACGCGACTCGGCCTGCCAAATACGATGATCCAGAACTTCGCGATTAAAATAGAGACGATATTCACTGCAGCCAAGCGTTGCCGGGCAACCATAGATACGCTCGTACTCTTCCTTGGGTGCGCCCTCTGAATGCTCAAAATGCATGGCCAGTGGTTGAAAGCGGTTGTCTGTGACAAACCGAAAAAACTGTATGAGCCCTGCGGCGAGACATTCAGAGAAATGACGGCTGGCATTAGGTCCCGCCATACCGACCAAATAGCAATGCTGATCATCAACCACTAACTGACCCGATACCGCGTCACTCAATAAACGATGAAACGCCATGGCACGCTTGAGGCCATCACCAAAAGTAGGGCTAGAGGTAAAGAGATATTCAAGGACCTGACCTCTATAAAGAGGAAGATATTCACCCAGATGCAAACCAATATGCGGGTCGTGAGAAATTTCCTCTGCGGCCTGCCAAAATAGTGCCTGTGCGGCATTAGGGGTCCGCGAAGAGGGCTCGTCCAAGCGCGCCAACGCCACACCCGCCCTTGCCAGTACGGCTTCTGCGGGCACACGGGCATTCAGCATAGCCTGATAAATCAGGCGCAGCATGATATGCGCATCAGTACGTTCAGCCATCCCTTACATCCCTTCAAGCCGTACTAAACAACTTCAGCGTCACGATACCGTAATGATGACACGCTTGTCACAGATCCAGCAGTTGAACCACATCATAGGCGGGCATCTCGTAGGGATGTGCTGACTTCAACGCGGCAATTGCTGCCTGAATATTTACATCATCACACACTAACTCAACTTTGTACTCGTCAACCGCTTCCAGCAAGCCATGCTCCCCGACAAAGGGATTACTGCCCGCCAGTGGCCGGAACTGCCCCTGCCCTTTTACCTGCCAAGCGCACGAGTCATAAGCGCCGACTCGCCCTGCACCCGCATTAAACAAAGCCGCCTTGACCAGCTCCAGATGAGTGTCGGGAACATAAAAGGTGATCTTGTACATTCCCGTCCTCCGGCAATCATCAGCCTACAAAAACACGAGCGTTGCGGAACATGCGCATCCAGGAACCGTCCTCCTTCCACTCATCCGGATACCAGCTATGTTGAACGGCACGGAACAGACGCTCTGGATGCGGCATCATGATGGTGGCGCGACCATCACGACTGGTGATACCTGAGATGCCTGCATAGGAGCCATTGGGGTTCAGTGGATATGCTTCGGTCGGACGACCGTGATTATCCACAAACCCCAAAGAGACTAAGCCACTATTCGCTAGTGCCGTCACACGCGCAGCGGTATCACTGACACGGCCTTCACCATGCGCTACCGCAATCGGCATACGCGAACCTGCCATGCCCGCCAACAGCACGGATGGAGACTCTTTCACTTCCACCATCACCGTGCGCGCTTCAAACTGTTCGCTGGTATTGCGCATAAAGCGCGGCCAATGTTCTGCGCCCGGAATAAGGCCTTTTAGCTGCGACATCATCTGGCAACCGTTGCATACGCCCAGCGTGAACGTATCAAGACGCGTAAAGAAATCCGCAAATTCATCACGGGCGCGCGCATTGTAAAGTGCCGAGCGCGCCCAACCCCCTCCCGCACCGAGCACGTCGCCATAAGAGAAGCCACCGCAACTCACTAGGCCCTTGAAATCTTTTAGGTTAAGACGACCCGTGATGATGTCGCTCATGTGCACGTCAACCGTATTAAAGCCGGCTCGATCAAACGCTGCGGCCATTTCGATCTGACCGTTCACGCCCTGCTCACGCAGTATGGCTACCTTTGGCCGCACTCCAGTGCTGATATAGGGTGCTGCCACGTTGTCGTTTACATCATAAGAAAGCGCAACGTGCAGCCCTGCATCGCTCGTATCGAGGAGACGATCAAACTCCTGCTGAGCACACTCCGTATTGTCACGCAGGGACTGGATGCGATAGCTGGTTTCACTCCAGATACGCTGCAGCTCACTGCGCGGCATATCCAGCACTGCGGTACCGTTATGACGAACCAGTACGGTATCGGCAGCATTCAGCACACCGATTTTATGCGCAGGCACGCCAGCAGCAGAGAAAGACTCCAGTACGATCGCCGCATCCGTTGCAGCCACCTGTACCACTGCACCCAACTCTTCGCTGAATAACTCCGGCAGCAGATCACCCGCAAGATCAATCGTCACACCAGTACGACCGGCAAACGCCATTTCTGTCACTGTCGCCCAGAGGCCACCATCACTACGGTCGTGATAGGCCAGTAGACGATCATTGGCATTAAGAGTTTGCACTGTATCAAAGAACGCCTTTAGCTGGCTGGCATCGTCCACATCGGGCGACTGGTTGCCAATCTGGCTATAAACTTGTGCCAGAGCGGATCCACCTAAACGATTACGACCGACACCCAGATCTACCAGTAGCAGAACGGTATCGCCTTTGTCGGTGCGCAATTGAGGTGTCAGCGTTTTGCGGACATCCGTCACCGGGGCAAATGCGGTAATGACCAACGATAACGGTGCGGTGACGGACTTCTTTTCGCCCTTGTCTTCCCAAACCGTGCGCATGGACAACGAGTCCTTGCCCACCGGAATGGCGATGCCGAGCTGCGGGCAAATTTCCATGCCCACGGCATTCACGGCATCAAAGAGATTTTCGTCTTCTTTGCCATAGCCCGCTGCAGCCATCCAGTTGGCAGACAGCTTGATATTCGCAATGGACGCAATCGGTGTGGCTGCAATATTAGTGAGCGACTCGCCCACCGCCATACGCGCACTCGCAGCCGCATTAATCAATGCCAGCGGCGTACGTTCGCCCATGGCCATGGCTTCACCTGTGTAGGAATTAAAGCCGGTTGCGGTCACTGCGCAGTCAGCAACGGGTACTTGCCACGGCCCCACCATCTGCTCACGCGCCACCAGCCCGGTAATCGATCGGTCACCAATGGTGATCAGAAAAGATTTGCTGGCCACTGACGGCAAACGCAGAACACGCAACGCGGCTTCTTTTATATCGATACTAGAGAGTTCAAGTGCGGCTTGTTTCAGTACTTTGCGCTCAACCGTTCGCAGCATACGCGGCACTTTGCCTAACAATACCTGCATCGGCATATCGACCGGGGAATTACCAAAGTGCGGATCGACCACCTTGAGCTGCCGTACCTGAGTCGCCTCACCCAACACAGCAAAAGGACAACGTTCACGCTCACAGATCGCTTCAAACTCAGCAAGACGAGCAGGCGAT
>ERZ724508.1378-NODE-1378-length-14591-cov-5.803110_pt1 | contig 14591 bp, 26 predicted proteins | sample MGYA00376041_ERZ724508 | MGnify/ENA primary metagenome ERZ724508 (study PRJEB28724, sample SAMN07190887) | wastewater metagenome | isolation source: effluent of sewage treatment plant in Hong Hong | place: USA: Christiansburg, Virginia | collected 2016-03-01 ...
AAGACTTTTTAGTTTGTGCTCCCGCCGAATCCGAAGACATTTTGCCTCGTTAATCCATTTCTGAAACTCCCTCGCTCCCAGTTGAAAGACATGTTGCCGAGAAGCGGCAAAGCCAATAATGTTTTCAGTATTTGAGTACAAAGTTCCAGAAGTCGAACAAACGTACATAGTTTGGATATTCTTGGATCCTCTTTGTCCTGCTAATATTCCCTCTTGTTCTTCGTTCTTGTTTCGAGTGACGCCGGAGCGGAATAAGCACTTTCAATCCTGGCCTTAAGTTGTTTTCGAAGCAGCCGCGATTCACCGACAGAAGACTCGCCGATCTCCAATCACTAGGTTTTTCGCCCTTTCCTTTAGATCCTCTGCGCAGCCTTCTTTTGGCCTGCAATACTTCCGTTATCATAGCCAATGAATTTATAGAATTCCAGCATGGAAAATAGCGCGGTGACTCCCCAACCCCAGCACGAGGACAACTCTGAAGCGGTAGGCAGCCACTTAACCTAGTAAATCATCAACCTACAGTCCTAAATCGAGCTCTTCAAGAGGAAGAAGAAGTTCTTTCGCTGCCGTCCGATCCGAGTCTTCCTTCAAAGGTACTCGTCACGATAATGCAGCATACCCTACCAAGTCGTGGTGACGCTGCTCACCATCTTTGCATTGTTTGGCGACGACCTCAACACTGTGCTGTTCGATAAGACTGCCGACTATGGCTTCGATGTTGCACAGCTTGTGATCATGGGAGTGTTCCTCATGGAGACGGTGCTCAGTAGCATCGCCATCAATGGCTACCTCTTCTCGTTCTTCTTCTGGCTGGACCTACTATCTTCTGTCAGTATGCTCATGGACGTCAACATGTTCACTGACATCGTCTTCTCAATGTACCAAACCAACTGATGCAGCGGAGCGTCCCAATCCAACAACATCGCCAAGATCGCCAACCAGTCCAAAACGTCGCGAGCGGCTGCCCGGGCAGTTCGTATAATTCGGTTGATAAGGCTTCTACGAGTCGTCAAGTTATACAAATCGGCGGTGAAGGCCAATGAAATCAAGGAGCGTCTGAAGCGCGAGAAGCTGCGCAACAAGAAGACCAAACTGTCCAGCGAGAAGATCCCCACGAGGGCAAATGTTACGCAGACAGACCACCCCGAACCAGAGATGATTGCAGATGGCGAAGACCAATAGCAACAGCCTGCGAAGACTACCAGAACTCGCGAGGTCGAGTCGGTCCAACCGTAGCCCGTGCTGGAGCCAGTGCAGGAACAAGACCACGACATCGACGAGACCGAATCGAAAGAGTCGAAGGTCAGCCAGATCCTCTCCAACGCGAACATTAAGAAGGTCATCCTGGTTATGCTGCTCATCATGTTCTTCGTCCCGATGTTTGACTCGAACACCTACGCAGACGACAACCAGGACGTGGACATATTCGTGAAGAACCTCGAGCTGCTGCTGTAAGTTTGATGGGAACTCAGAATGGACAGTAGCTGCCAGATCGCAGATATCCGTGCATTCGTGGACACTGTGGTGGCTGATCTGAAGACTCAGCAGCCGAGTTTGATTGCCTTCTGCACGCCCTTCACGGAGTTCCCTTGCTTTGGCTACGATGCGCTGGACAGCTACCGTAACGACGACACTGTCGGGTCGATGGAGGAAATCGACACAGCCTTTATCGTAAGCTTGCAGTCGTTGCATATGAACAACAACAACCAATCTGAAACAGCGATATCGGCCGTCACAAGTCGCCTGCTTTTCAACCGTACCAACGCCTGTACAAATTTCCTAACAATAGACTTTTCGCTTGGAAGAATTGTGTTTGTTTGCATTGTCCTGGCCACCTTGCTGCACTTCTTCACCAGAGACACCGACGAGCTCATCATTATTCCCATTGAAGGCATGATCGAAAGGGTAAAGGAGATGGCGAACAACCCAACAGCTGTGGAAAGCGAACTCATAGAACAAACGGAGTATGAGACGGGTATCGTACACAACGCCATCCTCAAGATCGGTAATATGCTGTCGCTGGTATACGGAAGTGCCGGTGCCGAGATCATTGGTACGAACATGATGAAGGGCGGCGACCTAAATCCGCTGACTGGTGGCAAAAAGATGTGTGCGATCTTTGGGTTCTGCGATATTCGGAACTTCACTGACGCGACTGAGGTTCTCCAGGAGAACATCATGATCTTCGTCAATCAGATCGGAGAGATCGTGCATTCTTCAGTGTATCGCTACGGTGGCTCCGCAAATAAGAACATCGGCGATGCTTTCCTGCTCGTCTGGAAGATGCCAAAGGACAAGTACGAAATCGATCGACACGATAAGGTGCACTGGATGCACGAACGTTACGCTAGCATTATGTGTGACTTTGCACTGCTCAGCTTCATCAAGATTATTGTCAAGATCAACAAGGATCCCAAGATCCTTCGGTACCGTCACGACCAAAAGTTGTTAGCAAGGCTTGGCGCAGACTACCGAGTCAGGATGGGATTTGGCTTGCATATCGGCTGGGCCATCGAAGGCGCGATCGGCTCATAATACAAAATCGACGCCTCGTATCTCAGTCCCAATGTCAATATGGCTTCTCGATTGGAGGCTGCAACCAAGCAATACGATGTGCCCATTCTAATCAGTTCAGCACTCTACGATATCCTCACCTCCTAAATGAAGGCCTTCTGCAGGAATATCGATCGTGTGACCGTCAAGGGTAGCAACCAGCCCATTGGCCTTTACACTGTCGATTTGGATATCACCAACATCTCGCCTCCCAGCGACAAGACCAAGAAATATGCGACACCCGAGGATGTTCCTGACATTTAGCTCAAACGGTAAATCAACATGGAGTACCTCAACGAAGCCATCGACGAGTACGATGCCTACGTAACTTCTGAGCTTACATAGACTTTCATCGAGGGCAAGAAGGAACTCAGAGAGGTGCTCATGGTCAATGTCAATCTTCAGTAGTTCCGCATCGAATTCGAAAACGGATTCGAAGACTACCTTTCTGGAGATTGGTCCAGCGCTCTCACATTCCTTAGCAAGGCACTTCTCCTCAAACCGGGCGACGGTCCTTGCCACCGGTTGATGGGCTTTATGCAGGACAATATCGTCAACGGAGCTGCACCGCCAACGTGGAAGAACTACCGCGAGCTCACCGAAAAATGATTAATTCATTTTGCCTTTATAAACATTAGCATGCTGGCGAGGGCTAATTCCAACATGAGCCAGCAGGCACCCAGCGAAAGCTCAGGCGTGACGAGTCCCAATCCTCATCAATTCGAGCCTTCGACCGTTCGCGATATTGAACGAGTGATGCGCGACCTGGAGTACATGCGACAAGCCAATTCTAAATTCATCGAGGAAAGCCATTTGCTAATCGTCAAGAACTAGTTTCACTCGGCAGTGATGTACAACCCACCGGAGTAGTACCCACAGGAGTTCCGGCAGAGTCGGCCATCCTTTGAGATGCAGGTGAGGGAAGTCAAGTAATTCACGAGCAAGGTCATGGGCAATCTTGTAGAGACTTCGCTAACCCTCGACAGACTCTCTCAGGAGACCAAGAAAATGGAGAAGTATGTTGTTCTGCCCAATGGGTCGTTGGAACCAGAGGAGCTTGGCTCTTACCAGCCAGTGATGACCAGCCTGCGAACGCCAACCACGAATCTGTACGAGAACATGATTCGGGAGCAGCTCATCGAATAGGAGAAAAGGCTGGCTGAGGAAAAGTAGCACCCTGCACCTCCCCGCACTTTCCATGAAAAATGCGACAGTGATTGGAACGAGCGCCTGCACCAGATCAACCGGACACTCAACAAGTGCATCCAAGATGCGGAGGAAATTGAGTTTCGGTGATCACTTGCTCGCTGACTGCTCGTGAAACGCTTCAATCAGTTCCAGAAGCTGCTTTCTTCGGGGCTCCTCGAGTTCTTCTATTCCGAATTTCTTGTACCCCTTCAGGTTGATGGTCAGTACATGCTTGGAGATCTGCACCATCTCATCGTAGAGGGCCGGGGTCAGTCGGATGCATTCCGTGGCACCGTGGAACTCCTTCTCGCTGAATGCTGGCCGAAGCTTCTGTTCGTTCGCGACTGCCTTCCAAAAGTTCTCGACTGCAGTGGTACTTATCAGCGGCCCTCTTACCTCATACACGAGGTCCATTTTGAACTTATCCCTTTCAGTCGAACTGTACCTCTTCTAGGAGGACATGTGCTGCGTTCTCCCATACTTATAGAACTCCTCCTTGCTCTTGAAATCAGTCACCTTGTAGATGTAGAAGGTATTGGGCACTACTGCAGTCCACTCCAGCTTGGGATTGTCAAATCTCTCCATGTTGTTGCGGTGATGCAGCACACACGACGGACAGAAGTAGTCGTCTTCCATGCACATCTTCGGACTGGGCTTCCACACCCGTCCACAGATCGAACACTCATGCTTAATGTGGGTACTCAAACTCTTAAACGGCTCGATCCTGCGAAACCGATCGTGCTTGTCGTTCAGCAAAAAGTCGTCGTATTGGCGTTCTGTCCAGGTTGGTGTCTTGGCGCGACTTCTGTCCCTTTCCTTCATACTAATAAAAGCATTGTCCAAGCAAAACAATACCAAATTGATAAGTAGTCAAACCGCATGCGATTCTTTCTGTGGTGCTTTGCCTTTGGACGGGTCATTAAACTCATTGACGAGTTCGTAGGCTTGGCCGTTATCGTTAAGGACCTTCTGACCGTTAAAGTAAAGGGTTTCGACGCGCTTCACCAGCTGGAACTCACCATTGGTGGTGCGCTTGTAATAGGTCGTAGTCATCGGCCCCTCTACCAATTTATTGATGCGGTTCGCTTCGAGAACCTTAATGGTGTTGCCGTTGGTAAGGGTTAGTTTGCTATATTCCTCCTCCTCTCCGCCAAGAATCAGTACTGTCATCCCGCTATAATGCTTCGAGCCATCTTCGTTACAACCGTACGTGAAGTATCGGTCCCTTCCCTGAATGTTCGCTAATGAGGCTGAGGTCAGTATTGTTGATTGCCCAAGTACACTTTCTGTGACGGCCATTAGGTCCTATAGATCAGCCTCGACCCCTGGGGAAAGCTGTGTGAAAGTTTGATTCATATATTATATTTGGTTGTTTGAGGTCAGCGCCTACGCAATTCTACATCACTACGCAACTGCTGCTCGATGCTCTCCAACCAACCGCGATCGAAGTCACATTGCAATCTTTACTTGTTAATGGCACAGCGATCAAGCCATGTGACGTACGATCGAATATGCTCCTACTCTGGCTGGCAGGGACAGTTGAGGCTATGGAGACTGTCCTTTGTGCTGTTCTATGGTTCTTTTACATTCTGAGCTTTCTTCTTCTTTTTCTTTTTCTTTGGCTTCACCTGAGTATCTTCTTGGCAGACATCTGTGGAGGCGTTACTAGTACTATCGAGGTTACGATCGCAGCTTTCAGAGTCAGCGTCATCGTAGTCTGATTCCTCATCATCTTCATCGCTTTCGAGAGGACGAAGCAAAGCAACCATCTCTCTGAGTTTGGCAAGCGATTATTGGTTTGCTCTGTCAGTATTTAAGTCCTTCATGAGCATCTTCTGGGAGACCTTCATAAACCTCTAAGTAAACGTTGAGGTACCTTGAGATGACGATCGTTGTTGACCATGTACATGAAGGTGTTCCGGAAGAGATCCATTTGTATTTCACGATCGCTGGCTTTTCCGGTCTGAGGGCATTTTGCCTCATAGTGCTGATTGTACTGACAGATAATCTTTTCCACTTAGCGGCTCGATACTTTGATAGATTGCACCTTGTCATAGAGAAGATCTATGAAGAACCTGTAGAACTCCGGCCATTCGCTAATCTTGTGACAGTCCTTGCCCTTTTGCCCATTCGTATGCCATTCCTCGATCATATGATCAACAGCCCTCCAGATATTTTCCTTGAACACCTAAGTGGCAACCAGCAGTACCTCTATCAGATCTTTGATGATTTGGTTGAGCAGTTCGTAGAACTTCTTTTCATCGCTAATGCTGCTCACCAATTCCTGAATGTTTGCCGTGTTGGGATCATAGGTATCCACTCCGCAGTAAATTTCCTCGAGGACTTCTCGCAGCTGACCCACAGCCGAACCTAAGTGTTAACAGATCAAATACTTAGTCGCTCGACCGCTTTCTGCTTGCGTCTCTTCCTGCTGGAGCGGCGGGTATGCCCTTTCTTATCCGATGCCGATAATTATGCTTCTTTGGTGGCGGGAGGTATCTGTCGACGCGGAGGCGACTTACTTTTCCTCGAAGGTGAATGCGAAACAATTTCTGGATTCGGCTGACTGTTCAACGACTCCTCTCCGCATTCGATACATATTGTCAGAGGTGGCTGACTTTACTACGGATGATTCTACAAACAAGACATTGTAATTATTATAGCAGCTCGATTCAAAGGAACTCTTTGGCTTCTCGCGATCAGGGCCGATTGAGGTTTATGAGACTAACCTTGGTAAGCGTCCGATTGACCACTTCGGCTAGCGGTCGATCGGCTGGCTTGAGCAGAATTTCGGCTGGAAACCACCGTCGATTGCTCGGTCTTGGAAGTTGTTAGGCACTCTCATTTTTCTTCAGTTGCGGCAGCTTGACTGGAGATTCGTGTTTTGGTCTCGATTGCTCCCTGCTGTTGATTCTCTTGTTTCCATTGGGGTTGCTTATCATAAACGTGAACTAGAAGCTTGGTCGACGTGTTTCCTTGTCTATAGATGCCAACCTTTCGACTAGACTACTTGGTGGTTGATTCTCGTCTGCCTGAGGACGTCTTCTCACAAAGAATTCTCGTGGTAGCTTGCGACTATTCGGAAGACGAGCTCCCGCAGTCTTGAAGCGACGCTAGTTTTCGACCAAACTCATGTCAGTTTATACGCCGCAACGATGGAAGAATATTATGGAATAATATAGAAGGTGTGCACAACGGTAAGTATGAAGGCGGGAGGACACGCTGCAGTGAAAGTGGGTATAGCATTGATAGATGCATGCTACTTCAAAGGCGCTTCATGAGGGGATGGGTGTACAGCTGTCGCCATTCCTCCAAATGGTGCTTCTTGATCTTCACGTCGTGGTACTCGGGGTCCGAAACGATGTCGATGTCATTCAGTAAGGGCTTAGCCAATTCAGAGGCTACGTAGACTGCCACTGCAAACACGCTATAAAGTATAATTGCGTTGATGTACTTCTGCTCGATGAGCAAACTGTTGGCTACGAGGAAAAGCTGTATAATGACACCAACTGCAACGCTAAATATGATGCGGGTGACAAGCTGACCGAGCGACTGACACTCCTCCCGATGAAAAGTCAGCAGCGTGTAGGTATCCAGATAGTACCGGCTGATGAAGAAAATGAGTGCAAACACATGCACCAACGGTATCGAACAGCTGAATAGCACAGCAATGCTGAAGAGAGTGACTGCAAGTGCATAGTAGTACCCAAACTGGAAGTTTTCGTTGCGCCCATAAGCATTGTTCCGATTGATCTTGGATTTGTAAATGAAGAGAGAGGCACTGCCGTAGTTTTAGAGTAGTTCTGCTGGTTTGATAAGGCTAATCCAGAAGCTGGAGGCAGTCTGATTGACGAATAGAAGGCAGAAGAAGTAGCCATCGACCTTCTTGTATACGAGTTCGAACACTTCGATCCATCTCCACCCGTTGTTCATTAGAAATAGCTCAGTGACGTTCTTAATGCCTCGAACAGCAGTCACAAGGATCATGTTCATACATAAGTAAAAGACCTGCATCAAAAACTATTGGGTCTCCTTCTTGCTCTGGAATATGTGTTTTTGAGACTGTACCATCGTGGAGAGCAGCCATGACATGATAGCGCTAGTGAGCAGCACGAAGAAAGTTGTGAAGACGGGTGGCACATGCACCAGATTCAGTACAGTGGCTGGAGTCGAAATCACCAGCAGAATTGCAAAACACAGAAGATTCATTAGTACCAAGCGGAACGAGTATGAGCGTGTGTACTGCATGTTCGACCAAACTAGGTCCTCAGGGTTTTGAGACGGAGTTACGCTGAAGACGTATGGGCAGTCAGCCAAGGCAAGCCCTTCGTCATTTTGACGGCAGCACCATCGATTATTTGTTAGCTAGTTCACACTCTCACAGAGTAACTGAACACCGTTATCCATTGATGATAGCACCATGAAGGCACCAACAGCACATTGAACTCCCTTTGAACTTTCCTCCATGATAGTTTTCTACAATTATGCGATCTTTGCCTCCACTGTTTCGACAGAGTTATAGCTCGTACAACTCCACAGGCAAGGTATTTTCCCGTCTTGCGCCATCCTCTTCACTATCCGGTAGAACTCCAAATCGTAGTGCTTATTCAACAGATCTCCATAGTCCGGGATGGGCACGATATCGGCTATTCTTGCTCGACTTTCGCAGTCAATATTCAGAAATCGCTGAAGAAATTCCTTGATTTCGTACGGTGCAAGCTTGCTGTTATGGTTGGACAGTATCTGGATGTTCACAGTTCGGAGAGTCAGCCAGTTCAGCATCGTACTGCGCTATCTCCACTCTCTGTCGGTTTGGTCATTACGCATCCCTGCGAGCTCTTTGGGCTCCCGGACCATGTCATAGCGCAGACGATACTTGAGCTGTCGCTTGAGCGTGTACATGTAGTACAGAATGATCACGCTGACGACGATGGTGTAAGTAGTGCGAAAGTTAGCGTTTTCACTGCTTTCCATAGTAATGAGGCTGAACCGTTCGGGACTCTCGAAGAAACCTAAGTATGGTATCCACACGCAAACATCCAGGATGCACAACACCGAAAGCGTCATGACTATTCTCCGGAGAAACGCCAAGTATGTAAACCCTTCGAAGCCAATATGCGAAACTAAGTATTCGTGGTTGAATTCCGTGATGACTCGCCTCACTAACCGAAACAGATGCCGCACTCCGAAGTAGTAGATCCGATGACCATCTTCAGGTGAAATGGTTTGCTTGAGTTCCCTCTCGATGAAGGTGCTATCGGGTATGTATAGCTGGTGGGTGCCCAACCATACCCATCTCCACAGCAGGACAAGCACTGCCATGACGGCGAAATCGGCAGCCAGCAGAATGTAGAAACTGTGGGCGGTCACAAAGCCGCCCACCTCGGTCATCTTCTAGTTTGAATTTATCTACTATTAGCACGCGCAGTAGCAGTCACTAGGGGTCCAGCTCCATACGATTCTTGCGGGTGAAGTGAAGGTTTTCGCTGGAAGGCGGTGGGTGAGGATGTCCGGTCGCAATAATCTCCTCCAACCCATGAATCTCGAGTTCCACACCGGAAGGCTGAATGTTCTCTTGGTGTGGTGATTGGCTCTTTGTTTCGGAATTCTTGCTTAGTTCTTCAGTTTATCGACACATCTCCTTACGGAGGTCAAGGGAGCTTTTGTGGAACCCCCAACATAACTTGATGATATGTTTGAGAAAGAAAGTTCTTGTTAAGATCGATTCGTACTTTTAGAAGGGGTTGCCCGATGCCAGTCTGTAGTATTCCTTCAGGTACTCAGCAGTTGTGAGGTTGCGAATGGTTAGGTAGGTGTGCAGCCCTAACATTCCCATGACGAAGAACCCAAATACCAGACAGACTATGCTGAGCACTATAGTCATGGGGTAGGCTGCAAGGGTTGCTCCAACACTGCCTTCGGACCTACTGACGATTATGGCGATACACATGGCCATTACATCAATGATGATGAGAGCAGTTCCCAACAGAAACAAGTAGAAGTCCCTGCACTAGAATCACGACTTACCGATAGTTGCGCAGCCCGATGCATGTTCCCAACCATGGACAGTGATGGTCAAAGCGCTGCACGCAATAACCACAGATGTCGCAGTGACTGGTGCGTGGAGGCCGAAACACAAAGCAAGTTCTACAGAACTTGATCTTGAACAGTTGAGTCTTTATGGTGGCCACGTAGCTGAAGCCCCTGTCCATATGAATCTTCTTATTGAATGGCACTGCTTTGAGCTATGCGTCACTCTCATACTGCATTACGAAGGTTGTACGTCTTTGAGGATGGGCGGTTGGATGCCAGGCTCAGCCACCAGCAGCTTCAGCAGCATGGCATCCACAAGCAGGTGGAGTATGAACAGCAGTGCGACAGGTGTGAATATTCCCTTGGTGGCAAACCAGCCAACATGCAGAACTTCATGCACAATTACCAACGCGTTAATGAGCACTGCAGTAGCCGCGAACTTCTTGGGTTCAGCCCTAGGTCTAACCAAATGCTTACACATGCATGAAGCGACCACCGCAGCAGGTTTGCTGTCGCTGCTCCCAAATGTTATAAAAATAAGCCATTCTTAATGGCGGCCGAGTGATCTGCCATTCCACCTTCTCGATTGCCTTTATAAAAAATTAACACGTAGTGATCCAACTCACATGACGGCCAAGCTCTTACTTCTAGCGGTGCTACTGGTGGCTACCACCTGTCTCTTTAAGGACGGTGGGGCTGTGGTTAAGCTTACCAAGAAGAACTTCAATCCTCTTGTGCTCGAGTCCGATGAACTGTGGCTTGTCGAGTTTTACGGTAAGAGTGGGACGTTATAGTAGCACCTTGGTGTGGTCACTGCAAGCATTCTGCTCCTGAATTCGAAAAGGCTGCAGAGATTCTCAAGGGTATCGTTAATGTTGGTGCCGTGGACATGACCGAGGAAAGCTCGGTAGGCGAACCATACAAGGTGAGCGGTTACCCAACCATAAAGTTCTTCGGCAAGGATAAACAGTCACCCTACGACTATACCTCGGGCGAACGAACCTTCTAGAAGTTCGTTCATTACAGTCTGGGTAAACTTCGTTCGGAGGTGAGTTCACGTGTCCAAGAAATCTCCAGTCGCAGCAAGTAGGAGGAAGGTAACAACGATTTGTGACAGTCTCAAAACAACCCTCGAACCTGCTATAAAACATTCGAAAAGTTCGTTGTAACTGGGAAACTACGCTACTGTTTGGGAGCCGAAAGTCAGGCTAGCCGGTTCCAGTTGTTGTCCGTTTAACAATATAACACTGCCTATACAATAATTTACAAACTGTAAGCACACAGGCAATGTCAGCCTTCAAGATCGAGTAGTACGCCAAGCAGTACAAGGAGGAAGCTCAGATTGGGAAGGGCTCCTTCGGGCAGGTGTTTCGGGTGCGAAACATCAAGGACGGCGGGCTATTTGCATTCAAAAGAATAGTGATTCATCGTCAGGAGCACATTCTAGACAACGTTATCATGGAGATCATCGGACACCTCACCATGGTGCATCCACTAGTCGTCAGAGTAGAGATTGATGTTACCCAGCTGTACAAGTTCTACTGCCATTCCCGCCACTTCGACATCCTCAAGTCCGGCACTGAGTTTGGCCTCATCATGGAGCTTGGCCTCATGTCCCTCGAGAGGTTTATTGAGGAGCGCAGTCGATTGGGTGCACAACCGTTGCCCCTCGCATTGCTATAGAACTTTGCCTACAGCTTCATCGGGCTGTTCGCTGAGATGGAGCTACAGAACAAGACACACCGGGACATCAAACCAGCGAACTTTATCGTCTTCGACAAAGCGTCATTACGTTGTAAACTCACCGACTTCGGATTCTGCAAGGTGTTCGAACAACGTTAGGCAATGGGCTAACCCGCCGGGAGCTACCACTACATGTCACCCAAGCTCAAGGACAAGTGCCAACACCCAAACAAGAAGATTAGCAGCGATCCCGTGAAGGATGATGTCTACAGCTTCGGCGTGACTTTGTACGAATTGGCGAGCATCCGAAGGCCCGAATTCGACCGGCTTGACTTCAAACGACTCAAGGATACCTATCCGGATGCGCTACTCGTAAGTTTAATAGAGCAGATGATGGACTAAAACGAAATTAAGCGACCCACATTCACACAACTGAGGGAGTTAACTAATAAACTAAATGAAAAACAGCACACAGAGCCAGTTCAGGTTGTGGAAGCAGTGCGCCAGGAACTGGAGGAGTCCATAATAAAACTTGCCTAGGAGGTACCAGAAATGGAACCGAAACCACTCACCATCGAGCCTGCGGAGACCGGTCTGCCCATTCACAGTGTCTGCATGTACAAGGATATGATCTTCGTGGGTACAGAGCACGGGGAGGTCAAGGTACTGCACGAGAAGAAGATCTACCAACTTCCGCAGAGTCATACTCGAAGCGTGTAGGTTCTATAAGTGATTGGTGATGAAGTGTGGTCTGCGGGCTGTGACTGTAGGCTGTTTATCTGGGATTGCAAGCTCATCAAAGAGGAGATCAACAAAAATGTCCCCACTACAGTGATGAGTCAATGCTCAATTTTCCATGACGAGCGAACTAAAGACAAGAACCTGATCACCAACGAGAGTGTGAAAAAGGAGAAGAAAGGATTTCCATTACATCGTGAAGGAATCAGCTCGGTGCTCACAAGTGGGCAGTTGCTCGTCATAGGCTACTACAAAGGTCAACTCTTCGTGAGCAACGATGATTTGGAGGAGGAGGTTCACGCCCACGATGGAATGGTCAGCTGTATTCGCCAGCACGATAGAATGCTGTTTACCTCCGGTGCAGATGGAATGCTCAAAGCCTTCGATCTTTAAACGATGAGGATGCAATCGAGGTTCTTCATAACCAATTCGCCGATAATAGGCTTTCAGTTCTTTCCAACAGAGATCTCGGTTGTTGCTATGAGCGGTCTCGTGGAGGTCGTTACTTACAACTTCGACCGTGTCTGTCCAGGAAAGAAGGTGAGCCCGCACGAAATCTTCTCCTATAGCTTTAGCGAGCACAGAAATCTAATCCTCAACAAGTAAGGTGAACTATACGACAAGTAGCGCAGAATAGCCAGAGTGGAGTGCTCCGGCCCGAACTGTGTGAAGCAACTCGGACCGCTCATCCTCATCACCAGCTTCAGTGGGCGAATCTTCCATCTTTATCCGTGATAGTGTATATCGAGGAGTTTACTTTCGCAGAGTAGTTATTATTAGATGAAGTTCAACTGGTGGAGGTACGTGAGGTGGTTGGGATTCTGCGGGTTTGTGCTTTCGCCACCAATCGGTGCTTGGTACGTGAATATGAAGATGTTGGAGATGGAGAAGGGCATCCACGACGATCTCAACCGCATCAAGAGGAAGGGGAAGACTGTCGGAGACATTCCTCGCAAGCAAGACTGACCGAAGTTGGTGATGATGTATAAATTTCGTACTGGCAATGCTGAAGGTAGTCACGGTCACCGGCTCTTATGGAAAACGCGTTAATAATGATTTAACTTCTGCAAAGAAGTGGGATCAACGAGAAGAAGTCGCTGTTAGCTCGAGTACTTTTCGGCAAGGAGCTTGCAGAAAGCTGCGGAGTCAAGCTTAGCTGTGCAGCGGGTTCTTCGCTATGTCTGGTCGGCAGCCCAGCCTTCCCTGCGCACGTTGTGCTTTCAGGAAGTTTGCGTTGCTGTGAAACTAGCCTTTCGCTTTTGGAATATATTGACACCGAAAGGGACAATGTTGCTGTGCTTGCGGTTACCGATTCGATGCTTGTGAGGCTGGATAGGAGCACTGCCGCCACCTATCTCAAGTAGTATAGGTAACTACTTGCGACTTTGACTGGATGTATGAATTAGATCCTAGGAGCGAACCTTCCAGCGATTGCCTATCAAGAAAGTCTCCGATTGGTGAGACGAGGAGAGAACGACTTGTTGCTGGAAGAACGCGATTACGGTCGAACACTCTATGTTTTGCTGGAAGGTTCTTGCCGGATGTCTAAACAAGTTGAGTGTCTCTCTTCCGAAAAGTAGGTGGAAGTATCTGTACATTCCCAGAGCAAGCGTTTTCTACTTGGAGAAGAGGCGCTGTACGGTTTAGCTTATCGCTTCAGCTACCATGTCGAATCCAAGTTTGCTTTCCTCATAGAAGGATATCCACATTAGTTATCGAAGGTCCTTCCACTATCAAGAGTTGCTGAAATGAAGCTGGCTTACCAATGTCGATACGTTGCAGTTCGCAACGTTTAAGAGAGGCTCATGGAGTTTCCCTGTGAGCAACAGGTCAAACTCCGTCAGATGTCTGACCTCCAGACTCTAGATAAGAAGGTTAATATGGACCGTTCACAGCTGCTAAAAGCTTCATTATCCCTTACAAATTTCAAAGGGCGGCAGTACGCTACGAAAATCAGCGAAGCAACGAGCAGAGATCTCGGGGACAGTGAAGCTCCATTAAAATTTTACTTTGAAGATAACGCTGAGAAGGTGAAGTTTGAGCTGATTAACAAGGGGTACAGGACAGTCGAGGCTGAGAACTACCTACGACAGGGACGGCGGACGCAGGACTTGTTTCGATTGCGAGTAAGCAGAGTTTCGCAACTCAGCCCAAACGGCAAGGAATACCTGGTGCCTATTTTCATGAAACTACGGCTTCGAAGACACTCCAAAATCCGACAAAGAATTGCTTGATAATTATTGATTCGCCATCTATAGGGAGTTCCCTAGTCCCTGACATTTTAATTTTACACTTTTTGTTCAAATTTACTTTGTCAAAGAAAAAAACACTAACTGTTATTAGTATGAGTACTTGGACAAAACCAACATGTAATCAAAATCCATTTAAATGCTGTG
>ERZ724508.1379-NODE-1379-length-14584-cov-6.561635_pt1 | contig 14584 bp, 26 predicted proteins | sample MGYA00376041_ERZ724508 | MGnify/ENA primary metagenome ERZ724508 (study PRJEB28724, sample SAMN07190887) | wastewater metagenome | isolation source: effluent of sewage treatment plant in Hong Hong | place: USA: Christiansburg, Virginia | collected 2016-03-01 ...
AACCCCAACCCCAACCCCATTTGGAGCTATGTAATATATCGAAATAACACAAGCCGACAAAAATGATTTATATCAATACAAAACAAGAATATGACCAGGGAGGAAACGATTTGTTGATACATCAGTGCCCAGGGCCCTCGGGTTCCAACCGCTATTGGGACATTTCCGAAATTGGTCAAATTCAGTGGTCCCTAAACGGCTGAAGGCGAAGGTATTCCTGTTTCAGGGGTTTTATGGATAAAAATAATTATAGTGCTAAATGGCAGGCCTCCCTTCCAAAAAGCTTGTCTTTCGAGACCTCAAAGAAGTAACGCATAGTGTTATCCTTAGGTCGCCGAGCTCGTAGTTGATGCTCTCAAGAATTATCAGGGTGAGCAGCTCAAGACACCGTTGAGATCGGTAGAGCAGGCTCAATAGTACGCGAGCAAGCTTCACGAAAAACGAAACCGGGTATAGAAGAGCACCAACAGCAAGCTGATACAGAAGCTCAAGAACGAGGAAGCAATTAGACAGGCCGCGTCGACTCCACCGAAGAACAACCGATCAGTCGTAACGCATGAGAGGGCGTCTCGCAATGACAAACCCATCAGCCCGCTCAGGACTCACAATACTCGCGAAAATCTCTCACCGCTTCACCAAACCATGCATACCAAGCAGCAAACAACAATCCATGAGAGAAGTAAGGATCTCCTGAAGGCTCGTTAATACCGTCTAGAGCGGGAGCGCTATATGAAGGACGAGAAAGAGCATGAGCAGATGCTTAGTAACACTTTTAAGAAGCACAGCGTGGATGAGTGGCTAGATCACCTAAATGAAAGAGAGCAGCAGCATCAAAGACGAATATATGAACAGCGGGCGAGGCTACTGGACGACATCCTTCCTGAGATGGAGCTTTTGCGAGCTGACCAAAGGCTGCTTTTGGAGCATGAAAGAAACTTGTTGCTTTAACACGAGAGAAACATCAAGCACAACCTTCATAGCCACCACGAGCACAGTGATAGTCTGCTGGAACGTGAACTCAAGTTGCGGACGATGGAACTCGAGAAGCTTAAGGGTACAGGAACCAAATCGTCATCGTTTGTTCCATCCAAGAGCAGACCTCAATAACGCAACTCGAAGAAGGCCCAATAGGCCAAATCGATATCGAAGTCTCCCAACAAGCGAAGCGTAACACCCAGGAAGACTGTAACACCGACCAAGAAACCTGTAGAAAGACCAGCAACCAACCATCAAGCAGAATCGCCGGTCCCAACTCACCACCATACTCTCACAACCGAAAGCGCAGTGACATTCTCAGTTGAGCCGACAGGCAATGCACGAACTCATGAGCACCGTGACAACCTTCGAATGACCGATGATGAGCTCATGTCAGTGCTTCGTCAGAACCGGGATAAAATATTTCGGATCGTTGACAAGATTCGTCCAGAGTGATCCCTCTTTCAGTTCTTATTCGTTCGCTGTTATTATTGGAGGTGTTGGATGACTCTGAAAGTGCATGTTAAGGATGCAGCCTTTCGCTACGATCATGACGTTCTGTCGAAGATGGTAGGTGTTGGCTAAACAGTAGGACCCCTACGTCGTGCTCACCATCGGCAACAAGAAGGAAAAGACGAAGGTATGTGAAGAAGGAGGAAAAACTCCCTCGTGGAACTAAACCTTAACTTTCCCGTTAGCCGTGGGCGACACTACGATGAAATTGGAGGCTTGGGACAAAGACCACATAAACGACGATTTCATCGGTTCAGCGATGGTAAGCCTAAGCAAGTTTACATCGATCCTTAGCCAACAGGTCACTGAATACGTCGAGGTGTACAATAAGGGCGAAAATGTGGGCAGAGTGATGCTCGTTCTCCAGTACATTCCACCTGAAGGGGCGAAATGGATGATGTCCGCCACGGCAAATTCATTATGATGCTTCTTACATCGAATATGCTATCCATTAATCTACGTTGGTGTCTCGGCTTCACTGAACACATATCGCCTTCTCCAACGGTGCTGGATGCTCTATTGGTCTTACTGGTTGGTTGCCCCTATCCATTGTATTACCCTATCCACAACATCCACCCGAATACTTCCATGGTATAATAAAAGTAGTCATGCAACAGTCAGCACTCGACTGGAGGTTGCGCGATCTCATTGATTCCAAGATCATCAAGTCCATACCACTGACGCGCGAAAGCATCCTTAGTCAGGTCAAAGGCAAGATTCGCATGTACATGGAGGGACTGAGCACTCCAAGTTCTCCTCAAAGCACGAAACGACTGATTCGCAGCCCACTAAGAAAGAATAGTATGGCGATTGGCCTCCCACCTCTCGCACACTTCACCGAACAGAAGGACATCGTTGAGCAGGCAGGCGAACTTAAGAAACTCCTCTCAGAGTCAATGTAGGAAAGGAATACAGTGAAGTTGCTACAAAGTATTCGTGGTCTAACCTAGTCTGTTTGAAGCTAGTTGCAGCAGCGATCAACAACGGTTGGACTGTAACGTTCGTCGCTTCCCTGATACTATTTGGGTGGATCTTTCAATAGCTCAAGGAGCTCGAACTTTCATGCTACTTGTTCATCAAGTGTGTAAGATGCCGGGATAATACAGACGCAACTCACAAGCATCATGCAGCACGATCTGTACAAGGCGGAGTGCTTGTTGGCACTCGGCAAGAACTTCCGGTTGTTGATGCGCTACGACGATTCCTTACGGTGTTTGAAGAAATCCCTGCAATATTTGTGGCGAACCAGCGAGAAACATTCTTCAGCGAATATCTTCGAAGTGGAGCTGTACCAGGAACTAGCTTACAGTCTGCTGCATGTCAATGAACTCGAACAATCAGAGTACTTCCGCAACAGGTATGAACGTGGTACGGTGGAATCTCGGCAATCGAACATTATCAAGCTCTCCAACGATATCCTGAAGACCCTCGAGCGTGATAGGAAGGATGTTACTCTGCTAACTCCCAGCATCTCTGTGGTGCTGGGTGTGGATTTCATTGAAATGGAAGCTAAAATCAACACTAACAGAAGAGATAGAATGAGCTACCTCACCTTCAAGGAGGCAGCCGGAGCAATTAATGCCCCGAATAACTGGGAAAAACCACTGTAAAGCCTTTTTGACGTCAACTTCGAGCTGATGCTAAATAAATTCCTATCCGAACCAGATTTCCGCGAGGATATTCCCCTCCCAAGCAATGGATCCAACGAAAAACGTTTCGCTGAGATCGAAGCTTACGTCGAGAAGAGGAACAAAAAGAAGTTAGTGACCCCTACAAAATATCGCTCCACTGGTGGACTTGACAAGTTTGAGAGGCAGTCACGCGCACGACAGGTGCAGTCCAAGAAAGGCTGCAATCTCTTCGGTGAGAAGATCAAGCCAAATACCACTGCAAAGAGCTACTCCCTTGGCGGAAGCTTCGGTAAGAACACCCCACCGACTGGCAGCATGGCCACTATAAAGCCTGGCACCAGCAAGTTTGTATCAAAGACTCGTGTGGGCTAGTACTTTAAGAGCTTCATAAAACGTGTCAAGCACGGCAAGTACGACTGAACCGTTGATTGCTCACTTCCACTTTACGGTTTATTATTAGCGAATGCAATCTCGGAAGATTCTAACATTGCTGATGATCCATCAAGCCAACCGGGTGCTTCTTGGCATGAAGAAACGAGGGTTTGGAAAGAATTGGTACAATGGCTTCGGAGGAAAGGTGGAGAAGAATGAAAGCATCTTCGAAGCAGCTATTCGCTAAACTGTTGAAGAGTCAGGGGTAAGACCAACGAATGCTGAGCAGCTTGCCACCATTGAATTCTAGTTTGTCAACGACCCGGTGATCTTGGAGGTGCACCTATTCAAAGCTACAACCTTCGAGGGTGAGCCCACTGAAAGTGAGGAAATGAAGCCTGAGTGGTTCTCAACAGACAGCATACCTTTCGATAGGATGTGGCCGGACGACGTGTATTGGTTCCCTTTGATGCTGCAAGGTAAGAAGTTCAAGGCATACTTCCTGTTTGAGGGGCACAACAAGATTCTCGAGAAGAAAATAGAGGAGGTACAGTGATAGCTTCCACACAGTTTAATTCTTGCATCGCTTGTATATCACTTGGAGACACGTCGAAGCTATAATTCAAATTCAGCCAAGGCAATGGGTTTCATGTCGATCGTCAAGAAGACCAAAGAGAAGGAGAAGGAGATGAGGCTTCTCATTCTCGGGTTGGATAATGCTGGGAAGACCACCATCATCAAGAAGTTCAACGGTGAGGACATCGATAAGATCTCACCCACGCTGGGCTTCAATATCAACACGCTCGAATACGACAACTTCAAGCTGAACGTGTGGGACATTGGAGGGCAAAAGACAATTCGCAGCTACTGGCGTAACTACTTCGAGCAGACTGATGGAGTGGTGTGGGTCGTAGATAGTTCCGACAAGCTAAGACTAGAGGACACCAAGAAGTAGCTGCACAGTCTGCTCAAGCAAGAGAAGCTGATGGGCGCTACGTTGCTAATTTTCTGCAACAAGCAGGACATCCCAGGTAGCCTCACCGCAGACGAAATTAAGGACTTCCTTGAACTTGACCAGATTGACACGAGACACTGGGGCATCATTCCGTGTAGCGCGCGAACTGGCGAAGGTTTGCTTGAAGGCGTTGACTGGATCGTCAACGATATCGCTGCAAGGATATTTACCTACCTATGATGTTGTTCGGTTTGTGAAAGGTAGCGCTATATCAGCAATTATTGCTATGCATAATCGAATGAACGATCCGGCCGGTATGCGTTACTCCAGTGGGTATCCCCAGCCGGTGGGGTACAACCGGCACCAGCAGGATTCCCCTTAAACGCTGATTATGATGCTGGAGGCAGAACGAATGAAGAACCGAGCGATGCAGATGGATATGGAACGATTCAAGGAACTTGTTCGCTAGCGCGACGTAAGGATCGAGTCGTTAGAAGCTGAACTGAGATAGATTCGCAAGCGAACACCACCAATGTTGGGAAGAAAGGGTTCACTGATCCCAGGAGATGCAAACACCACCAATGATAAAAGTCCGAAGACTTCTGTTATCGTCACTGATAAAAGCCCCAAGACTTCATTTATCCTTTCCTAACCTCATAGAGAACAGCAGCCTCAGCACTCACACCAACCACCTCAGGTTGGCAAAACCCCTCAACCACTGACTAACCAATACGATCAAAGTGCATACTCCCCGCCAGTGCTGGAGGACTCCACTTCAACTCTGATGTCCCAGACTGATACCTAATAGATCAGCAAACCCAACCTAAAAGAAAAGATGGAAAGCCATCCATAAATGCGACCAAAGATTCTTGATGTCTTCAAGCGGCATCGCGCAAGTGAGTCAGTAAATACATCCATTCAAACCATTGTGCTCGGACCAGCACAGAATACCCACAACTTGCCATCATCAGCCTTCAGACTCTTCGAATCCTTCATGATTGTGAGTACTGACCAAATATCCACCAACGCCAACGGAAAATACTCGTCAGTAGAGCCACGAATTTTGTTGCGGTATCCCACCTTTGTGGATACCAACCAAGCTGACGTGATATCGGCCTTCTGTTTTCCACGAGGAATAATTACGAGGCCGCTGCTGCAAGTTGAGGAAGCTTCACAGTAACCATCACCTCTAACCCAGAGTGCTAAGAAGCAATACCAATAGTACCTTTGTGTTTACACTGTGCTCTGACCTCACCAACGCAGCTCCACAACGCCTCTACAATGAGGTGCTCGAAGCCATAAATCCTTCCTACCGGCTATACGGCATCTGCATTAAAACAAAAGGAGTAGCAAAGTCAGCTACCCAAGAGATCTATTACGAAGTACCCAAGATTTACGTATTCCTCACGTATTTTCCGTTTGTAGGTTTCTTCGTCAATGCTCTCACACACATCGTCGGTAGATTGTTGGTTAATGCAGACACACTTCGCAACGAGGAGTTAGAATGCCTACCTAACATGCCAAGTCCGTAGAACAATCTTTTGGTAAGCTGCTTGGAGAACATGATCAAGCAGGTTGTGTCGAACCTTTCAGCGAATCTTCGCTTTCGGTGTCGGGCGATCTATCTAACCCTCCCCATTCCTGATATCGCCCATGTGGATCACCTATTGCTTTCCTGGTGCCTACCATGCCTAACAAAACTCGATGTTAGCATTCTAAGCGATCTTTTCATGTTTATTCTACTGGAGGAGTTCGTGTTGATACATAGCACCGATGTATCAATACTCTCGCAGATCGTGCTGCTGATGCTATGTATTGTCCGTCCGCTGAGGTATCCCTTTACTGTCGTCACCAACCTTCCACAATCAATGAAGTACCTACTGGAGTCGCCGTTTCCAACTATCATCGGAACAAACATTGTAGAAGAAAAATGGAATTCATAGGTGGATCTTACAAATTCAACCAGCAAGAGCGTATACTTCCAACTTGACAGTCAACAACAAACAGTTCGAAGAAGACCGGACTACCCCTAGCTCAACGACTACAGCTCTCATCTCAAACGATCATTTGGGCAGGCTCGCCAAAAGAGTTAAATGGACTTATACAAACAGATGCGGTACACTGTTCTCTACGAAATGCTACAACCGCTGAGGTAGGGCAGAACCTCCCCGTTCCTGGACCGATTCCGGCAAAGTGGAATCTACAAGCTGCACCTGGACAGTCTTAGCGTACACCACGAATGAACTAATGATTGTCTATTCTACTTCCAGCAGTTTCGAACAGTACATAATGGTCAAGTTAGTCTGTAAAAGTTCTCAGTTGTCGGCGATTCGTTGCCCTGTTCATCACGGTGTCGAAAGGTTAGTAGTACCTACAGCTGGCGTGGGTTTGGTTTGGCCTTCCTCACTACCATGTCTCCACTAATCTCATCGCCCACTTTCACGGGAAGTGGCTTTTACAGGTAGAACACAGTTTGTTTCCAGTGTGTTTCTTCACGGAACGGAGAAGTCGACAGTATTTTGTGTTTCCACCCATGGCTGAAGTGTACATCAAACCAAGCAACAAACCCGTACAGTTGGAAGTTGGGCTTGCTGACCTTAAGTGCGAAGTTCGTTCGAAAGTCGAGGTCTTTCACAGCAACCTTGTAGAGGTCGAGGTTGAGCACCATCTGAGGTTGGCTGATCACATGCGACTTGTGAATGCAATCCACCATGGGGTCGCTAAGCACCCACTTCTTGAGACATTTCATCGAAACACCATAAACGTCGTTCCAAAAGTTCTGATTTAGATGAAAGGAGTACCACTTTCTTTTGGTAGTAGAGCTGGTCTTCGATGAGAGCCATGAACAGTTCAGCTCGATCAGGCATCATCAGTCCATCGGGTGCCAGCCACTTATCCCTCGCGAATAGCACACAATCCAGCATGGATTCATACAGCAGGAAGTAACCCATCCACTCGGAGATGATAATATCGACCTTTTCCACTGGTAGCTCGACATCCTCGATCCGAGCATTGATGACAGTGATGAGATGCTGCAGATTGTTCTCCTCAATGATGCGGCGGCTATGCCTGTGGATGTTGGCCTTCTCCACAGCATAGACATGCTTTGCGCCAGCCTTGGCTATCATTAGCAATACCTTGTACCTGCGAAGATGCTGAGAATGCCGGTGCCACTGCCCACATCCAACACTACCTTATCTCTGAACAACTGCGGATTCTTCTTTATAGCCGACATGTAGGCCTTCGTACGGACCTCATCCTTTAGCATTTCCTCATGAATGTTGAAGTGCGAGTAGCTATCGAAGTAGTAGTCGGGGTCCTTCTCGTAGCCTGCGTAGATGTATGGTGCTTACCAATGACTCCCTACTCGAAATTCTTGAGCGTCTCCTGGCTGATCTCAGTGCTGTGAGACTACTTTCCGGCCTCCATTTTTTAATTATTTGCTGATGAATGGAATCACTTCCAGTTGCGCATCAATGGACCCATGATCGGCATCTCCTCCAGCTTGTCGGCATACTTGAGTCGCAATAGTTTGTTGGAGAAGCAACAGTTCGATGTTAGGATATCGGAGGCAAAGGTCTTGCCGGCATTGTCTGCCACTGATAGGGTTGAAACGTAGTTGAGCACCCCATCCTGTACCGCATCGCATTCATTCGCTGGATGCTCAACGAAAGATTTGCTGGCGCCATGCTCTTCCTTTTTGAAGCCCAACATCTCACAGACTGCATCCAAGTTGTCTCCGCGTGTTTTCTTGTACTCTTGGAGGCTGGTATTGTTTTTAAACTCCTCTTTACTGAGCAGGTTCTTGGTCAGCTGAGAATTGTAGGACTTGAGCAAGTCTCTGGTCTCCTTGCCGTCACCCTTCTTTGCTTTCATATGTTCTTTCTCATCGTAGTCGTTGTTCATCATAATGTCCAGAGGTGGTCTTGACGATCGGCTATAGTGAGGTTGGCTGGCTGTTGCGATCGGTGGCATAATTAGAAGAATTTGCGAATGGGTCTCGTCCTCATTAGTATCTTCCTATTCCTCGTGGACCGATACAGAATGGCTGGGGGCTTTGATGTTTGACGCAGATTGTAATGAATCTTCGACGTCCTCTGGTTGATAGGGTAGGTTCTTGTCGTCGAACAAGCCAAAGTAGTCATCAACAACATCTTCCACCACATCATCGTAAAGTTTCTTGAAGGAACCTTCCTGTGTGCGCTGTGATTCATTGGTGCTGCATTAGTTACGTGTGGATCGTTGATAGTTGTCATTTTCGTTATCATATTCCAAAATTCTTTGGGGAACTGGATGGAGCTGGAGTTCAGGAGCAACGTAGTTGTTTCGGTTCATTCAATTACTGCGAAATGGTTATTAACCATCCGATAGTCATGAGCATATATAGTGCGGGAGTCCATCGCCTCCTGTGAAATTCTGTCGGAAGGGAGATGTAGCGGATCCTCAAGTGAGTCCTTAATCAACGAATCCTCTAACGAATCTTCATCAAAATTCAATGAACTCTTAATTCGACAAATTCGACAGTCGAGTCGAACGATTAAGAATTGATCAGGCTTCGTCGGAAACGGTCATAGGAAGTTGGGCTCGCGAAGTTGTGATGGTGCCGACATATAGCACCCCATGCAGGCTTATAGTATAGGCAATCATAATAAATGGGTATATGGAACAAATCAGTTCTTCTTCTTCTTTGGGCGCTTGGCTTCGACCACGTGCCACCCGTCGTCCTCCTTCTCCGGCTCGGGCTTCGGCTCTTCTTTTGGTTCGGGCTTCGTGGATTTTGGCTCAGGTTTCTTTTCTTGGGGCTTTTGCTGAACGGGAGGTTTTGTCTCAGCCTTGACCTCAACGATCTTCGGTTCAGAGGGTTTAGGAGCATCAAGATTAATTGACGGAGTAGTCTTGGGGCCATCGCTTACAGGAAGATTGCGACCAAAGCCCATCGGTTTGTAATCAGTGTGCAGACCCATAACCACTGGGACATGCTCTTTCTTTTAGTATTCCTTCTTTTCTTGGTGATGCTCTTCTTTCTTGCTTTCAGGAAGCTGTCGCGGAGGCAGCTTCTCTTGAGGTTTCTATTGCACCTTTTCAGGCTGCTTTTCCTGAGGTCGTTCAGCTCGCTGTTGTACTGGCTCTCTCTTCACTTCTGGTTGCCTCTGTGCCCCCTTCTCCTCAGTCTTCTTCTCTTCTCCTTCTTTGCGAGGGCCTTCCTCTTCTTTAGTTTAGGTATGCTCCCTTCCTCCGGTGTGTCTCCTTTCACCACCGCCATGACGATTATTGTAGCGTCCGTGCCCTCCGTAACTCTTAGTGTTGTTGCCACCGACGTACACCCAATCCTGATTCTCAGCAGGTGGGAAGTTGCGACCCATCTTAATAATGGGTTTGCGGCTGAGCACGTATTTGTCGCGGCTCTGCTTCACGAAGTTGATGGCATCGATGCGAAGTGGCAGCACAATCTCGAAGCTTCCGGCATGGTAGTTCTTGACCTTGAGGAAGGTGAACTCTGGAAATGCAGCTCGGACATCATCCTCAGTGGCCTTGAAGTCGCACTTGATGAGGTTGAGAGAAACATGAGCAATGCTGTCGTCAAGCTCCTTGATGGCCTCGATGATTTCGCTGCGGTTCAGGAACTTCTTCTCACCGGCTTGGTCACCACCCTTATCCTCGTTGTGAGCCTCCATTAGCACCAATCAACTAATATTGATTAATTGTGGGAAATTAGAAACTATGTACAAGCCGAAATTAATTCTGTAGCACTGAGGAACGTATGGGTGGAGCGGGTAACCCGAATTACAGAATAACCCATTGACAAGAGCATATCAAAATGAAGAAGCTATAGAAACGCGTAGCAAAGCCCAACCAGTAGACGTTGATGATGAAGGCAACAAATCCCAGCCTTTGGCCCTGTATTGCTGCTGCTCCAAAGCTTTATCTCGGTTGGCTGCTGATAGTTCTATAATCTGGATTTAAATGACGGAAGAACGCATCAAGGCGATCTCCTTCAAGTGCGACGAGGTAGGCAAGTACATGAAGGGCTCCAAGAAGAGGTTTGAGTGGGTTGTTGGACTCAACAATAGAACGCATACCATCGTGCTGGACTTTTCATTCATCAGCGGAAAGGTCAAGGCCTACGTGGACGGTCGTGTACTGCTTGAAAATTAAATCCCACTGAATACGTCGTTCCAGCACCCATTCACGCTTGATGGGTTTGCTCTCAATCTTATCCAGCAAGGACAGAACTGCGAGTTGCGGCTGAACAATAAGGTGTTCTCGCATCTTTACACCCAAGAAAAGACCAATCAGTAGTTCAAGCAGGACGAGTCGTAGTTCGGCATCAGCATGAACAAGGACTTTATGAACAAGATCAACTCCGGTGGGAACAAAATTACTTTGGATATCGGTGGACAGAAGAAGAACTTCTCGAAGAAGAGCAAGCAGGAGGAAGGTGAGTGGGGTGCATTCGGAGGAATTGGCTTCCCATCGGGATTCGAAGCACCACCAGGCATGGAGCTCCCTCAGCAGAAGGGTAGCACAAGTGGATTTGGTAGTGAGTTTGATGCTCCCTCGAAACCGCAGCAAGCGCAATAGGCGCCTATTGACTTCTTTGGCGATAGCGAACCAAGTCAACCACAGCAATCATCGTCCTCAGGCTCTACTGATATTTTAGGTGGTGATTTGCTTGAAGGAGGATCCACAAATACTGTACAGTCAACCGCAACGACCCCGCAGCAATCCTCCATCGAAAGCCTATACCAGCAAAGTATGATGAACACCAACCAACTATTGTTCAGCACTGCTGTCCATCAACAGCAGCAATACACACAACCACAGCAAACTGCTGGCAGCTTTCCGACTACGAGTGCTGGCAACCAACCATTGGGTGCTCCGACAGCAATCACAGGTACATCTCTCCCATTTAATACTGGACTTGGACTCAACCAAATGTTCGCAACAGGCGTACCCAATACAGGCTTTGCTACAGGTATCAGTGCGATTAATCCCCCAAGCTTCCCCGTCATCACTATGAACACTGGAATGGCAAACAACGTGAATACCGGTGCACCCATCAACACAGGGAACCCAAATTTCCAGGTCGGAGCCGGCTATCAAACTGGAAACATCAATCTGAACCAGCTGTACCAGACGGGAGTACAGCAGCAACCCACATTCGGTGAGCTTACATCATTGACCACGTCCTCGCAGCAACAGCAACACGCAGGCATGATGTTCCAGACCACTGCAAACACAACCCCGACCAACTTCGGCAACGCCTTCAACACGACAGTGCCAGCAACTGCAGCAAACAAAGACATCTTCGACCTGATGTGACAACTCAATCGAATTGCATTGGAGATCCATCGGAGAAAATTCTCCCCGCTTAATTTGGGTGCCTTTTCGTTCGCTAATGTTATTAGCCTTGAGTATGAATCCAGCTTGGCTGAGTAATTTCTTCTCAATGCACCATATCCTTTGACCCTTATAATTATCAGAAAGGTCATATGCAACCGGCAGTCAAGGACTACCCAACTGTCCTCTACTCACGGGTAACTTCTTACTCATGCAGCGTCTTAAGAACTGGCTCGTGCGCAATATGGACTGGTTCAATATCATCTTCTTCGAATTCACCGGCTCAGCGATGTTTTCGTATGGTGTGCTCGCCTGCCTCAATATGAATATGGTGTCGCCTCTCCTCAATGGGGTCTTCTCCAGCGTCTTCATCTCACTCAGTCTCTTCATCTCAATCGTCTGGGGTGGCCAGTTTACAGGAGGACACTTCAATCCGGCAGTCACTCTTGGCTTCATGCTCAAACGTGAAGGCCGGCTACACTGGGGTAAGGGGTTGGTGTATATGGCAAGCCAGATTGTAGGAGCATGGATAGGAGCTGGCCTCGGTAATCCTTGATATCATTCAGCTGCTGCTAGTGGTGTTTACGATGCACCTTTAATCGGTCAAATGCCATGGGCATACGTATGGTACTCCTTCCTTGCCGAGATTGTTGGTACCTTTATCTTCGTCCTGTTCATCATCGTTGCTTGCACCAGCGATACAACTTTCTGCAATGGCACCATTCAGATCTATGTGTTTATTCCCACGATTCTGATGTTAGCAAGGGAGTATAGCTACCGTAGTCAAGGCCTCAACCCTGCCTTCGCCATTGCGTTCGAGTTCTTCTATACCGCCAAGTTCAACCAGTGGTATCTATGGAAGTATGTGTGGGCGACCTTCTTCGGCCCATTCGTTGGTTCCGCCATTGCAGTTCTATTCTTCTAAGGCTTCTATCGTAAGATGATTATCATCTACAAAAAACGCCAGGAGGAAGATTCCACTTACGTTAAGCTCCAGGAAATCAAGGAGGTTGATGCTTGATCTTGAGACCGTAGTTTATGAATGTCCGTAGTCTTGTTGTATTCTTGTGTGCGATACTCGAGAATAATTCGTAATATGGGTATCCTGGACCTACTGACGAACGGACTGTTCGATAGGGTAGTCTTCATAGACATAGCAGCCTTCCCTTGAGCGTGCCAAACAAGCCTTCGTTAGAACCTACGTCAATGAAGATGAGACCTACTACTATGTGTTCACTCGATTTCATTTCGGGTCGATGGCAGCAATTGCGCTTTCCCTGCTCAACCTCTTCCACATTCGGCAGAAGGTCATCAAGCATGCAATATACATCACGGGATCCAACAAGCAGTATCTCGTGAAGCCTGTACATAATACTTTGATTGTAGGCCATGGGCATAGTTGGGTTGGCTTATTGGGTGGGATTGCTGGCTGTCTGGCATATCCCTTCGATAGGTGCGGAAAGTGCCGTAAGAACTTACCTAGCGATGGAAGACGCAACCACAGCATACTTAATCGACGGGGAGGAGATCTGCCAGAGGGCTTTAGACGATCGTAAGAAAAGGAAGATCCTTGCGAAACACGGAGTAGCAGTCAACAACAATAGAGAACAGTCGAAGTGATAGCCGATCCTACTTAGCCGGCGTTTTGCTGATTCGTTACAACCAAATATTAAAAAATGTTCAAGGTAGGCGACATAGCATTAGTGAGCAATGGTGACAGCCACAGAAAGGCGAAGGTACCTGCATACCCAACTTAGATCATCAAGATGAGTACGGAGAAGTGTACCTTCAAGTATCTAGACGAGCCAGAAAATCAGATGTACAGTGACATACTATTCCTAGTCGCGAAACAAATGCTCATGAAGCGGATAGGGTTGCTTAAGTGTAAGAGAGGAGCCAAACACCTGGGCTCCGCACTTCCGGACGCAAGAGAAAGCCAAACCTCTGGTTTGAAGGGGGCCCAGCTCGAAGCAAAAGTAGGAGTCGAAGCAGAAATGGCAAGAAGAAGGTGATTGTAGATGAAGAAGATAAGGCAGCAGTGCCCAACCAACAATAGGCGTCAGCGAACAAACAATAGGCGTCAACGAACCAAGCACCACCACCTCCCATCGAAGTGGAGGACGATCTAAATTTCAAAGACTAATACGTTCCAAAGTTGTGCATCAAGGCTTTGAATGCGATTGCCCTTGAGCAGGTTGCCGCTTCTGGCTTCATCCCACCACCAAAAATCAATAAAGACACCATAGGAAATTTCCCGTATGCCCTGCCGCATCTCACCTTTTCCTTCCTCAGTCTCAGAATGCTTGAGTGCTACTTGGAACAGTACTACCAAGTGCTCACGGAAGTCGTAAATGCGAACCAAAATCCAGCCGATATTGCTTTGCTCGATCTGAAGAAGCACACAGCAACTACATTCGACAGCATCATGGAGATGTTCGGTGAAATCTACACCAAAGCACAGACTGTGTCAAAATTGATTGATCGAAAAAGCTTGTAGGAGATCAATAAGAAGTTCACGCCGAATATTCAGGAAATCATTTAAGAAATCAACCATGAACCATAACCCTGGAAGGTAGCGTAGAATGCCTCGAACGATCCAAGCACTGCTCTGTCGGGACAGAAACAGCCAGCCACGGCCTCCCATGTTCATGCTTCACCTCCATCGAAGACAAATTGCAAGAACACCCTTTATAACACTTACGCAATTCTGTGAAAGTCCGATCGTCCAGTACACACGACGTCGTGACCTGTCAAGAACCAACGATATGCTGATTGTGCGGAAATACACAGCAAATCT
>ERZ724508.1382-NODE-1382-length-14531-cov-5.640578_pt1 | contig 14531 bp, 26 predicted proteins | sample MGYA00376041_ERZ724508 | MGnify/ENA primary metagenome ERZ724508 (study PRJEB28724, sample SAMN07190887) | wastewater metagenome | isolation source: effluent of sewage treatment plant in Hong Hong | place: USA: Christiansburg, Virginia | collected 2016-03-01 ...
GAACTCGTTTATCGGGGCATGCGACACAAGAACATTCTTATTGGCGCTGCATTGCACTGCTTCGGATAGGGTTTGATGGTCACTGAGTTGAGGTACTGTGAGGCAGGTCAGTTGGCAGCCGTACTCCAGTGTCCACCCAAAGGCTTCTAACCCGAATGTAAGGTCCCCATAATTCACCAAACTCCCCAGCTTCAGCATTTTTCTTTGGTCACTTCCAAGCTGCGATTCGTGTGTATACTTGTCCAGCAGTTTAAGTCCGATGAATTTGTATATTGGACTTTCAGTGACCCTGCTAAACAGACACATATCCTCTTCGAGGCTTGCCTTGACCTTTGATGTCCATTGAGCTTGTTCAGTCATTAACTGTTTGGAAGGTTATGCCTCTTTCTTACGGTAGGGTAACATCTTGGGCAGGGACAAGAAGTAATAGCTGGTTGCTCGTGGTTCACAGTTTGCTTCCAAATAACTCAACACTTCTGTGAAGTAGTTCATCAGAGCCACAATAGTGTCAAGCGCACCCTTTCGAATCGGTTCTGAAGGAATATTCTTGGCTTGGAGGCGTTCGCCAATATAATCCCTGTAATCCTTCATGTCGCTACGACTCTCGCAGATACACAGTAGGGTCATGTTGAACTGCATCAGCATTGCCAACAAAACACTTTGAAGGGGCGCATGGCTCAGGGCGTAGTATTCGTAGATAGCAGCGATGTCCAGCTGGTGGCAGTGCAGCTTCGAAAGTGCTGTCAATGCTTCGGATTTGATGACGCGTGGGAGCTGCTTCCTGACTTCTTCACAGATGTCAAACACAGCCATGGAAACGGTACCATCCTGTGGCGTCCTTATTTTGTAAAAGCTCTTCTCGAACTCAATTTCCTCCTCGTAATGGGTTTCGAGGGTTCTGAACTTAACCTCAACGTCGTTAGTTGAAAGTGATAGGTGCTTCACTTCCTTCAGCAGGTGCCTTCTGAGCTGAATGTCAATGTCCTGGAAGTTGTCGGTGGCAGCCAGGATGTCGTAAATGTGGGTACTGTCAAGAAGTCCTAGGAAAGGATACCGTTATCTGAGTGGATCCATACCATCGAGGACAGCCAGACGAACTTCGTGGAGACTGGCGAGTCCATCCGCAAACGACACCCTGGAACGATCTTCATAGAGATAAAATAGGGTGAATTTTTTAATAGTTTCAGTCCTTTTCATGAGCTCATCAGCCACCACTGTCAGCGCATCTCTCAGCGAGGGGTATTCCTCCTTGCGGTAGTTGGAAGTATACCACTTCAGAATGCAATTGAGCTCTGGCAGTAGTTTTACAATCTCCTGGACTTCCTGTAAAGCTTTATAAACCGATCGGAGAAATCCGAGCATTCCTTCGAGCTTGCTGTTCTTGTAGTAGATTGTCAACAAGTAAGTATAGTGGTCGCATAGCCTGGCCACAGTGTTGAGTGTATCGTCGCTGACCTGAAGTACCTCCATGTCCTCCACCATAGTATACCCAAAGTCTAAATGTTTGAGAGCAAACTCGAAGAAGTTGAGATGGTTGAGTAACCCGTAGTCGCTACGCACCACACGATAGTGCTCGTATATTTGTTTGGGGTGCTCCAGAATGCCGGTTTTCTCGAAGTCATATACAGTCATCTCATAGAACGATGGGAATTTGTCCTGCTATGGGAACACTTCTTTAAAGAGCCCAAGCCATTACGTCTCAGAGAAGCTTGGGTTGAGAACCATAACCAACAACGGCAGCTTTTCGAGGAGTTTAATCAGTTACTTCTGAACCTAATCAGTCAGAGTTAGGAATCGTTTGTTGACGGTGCTACGCTTCACGAAGTGCACCACCTCAAGCCCCTACCGGGAAAGCGCCAGCAAGTCCTGTGAGCTGAAGTTGGCTACGGTGAGTTTCTTTATTGTTTCTTTGTCCTTGAGCTTCTCGATGAAGTCCCAAAGTCTCACGTATTTCTCAAATTGCTGCTTTTACTTGTGGAAGACCGTAAAGTCCGAAAGGGGGAGGTTAAATATGGTTTCCTTCTCGAGAATACCATCAGCAGTCTCACTGAGCTACCGGAGTTACTCGAAGATGCTTTTGCACATGGCCGAATTTCGTCGGTAATTGGTTGGTTCAGTGAGTTTACCGACCTCCAGCAACTCCTTGATCATCTTCTGCAGCCGAGTGAAAATCTTGAGTTTGGTTTACTTGATGGTGGATACAAACAGTTCGCTTGCTGCGGCTAACTTGCGTTTGGCCTCGCTTCGAGCATTCTGCATCCTTCTGAGCCAGTCTTGGCAGGACAGGTAATGCTTCGTTGCTTCAGGTGGGATCTTAGCACAGACCTCAACGAGAATGTCGTACAAAGCGCTTATCGTGAGCATTTCTCCCACGACCATGTTGGTACTGGACTCGATGTTTCGTTCTTTGAAGAACTCATAGAAGTTGAGGAACAAGTCCAAGTTACCATATGCCGATTAAATTCGCGACTCCACTGCGAGTAACCGTTGGTGGCTGCGCTCGTAGATGCTACTGAGCCGATTTTAGCAGGCTTTCACAATTTTGCTACGATTATAGTCGATAGTGGCTAGTATCTTTTCCTTGAGGTCATTGATGTGGACCACCAGCATGTCGCAATAGATGCTGTTTGGGAGTGCAGATACGATCCGACGGTCCTCGTTGAGGTAGTTAAGCTCGTCCCGCACGAGACCACAGCCGTTGATACGTTCAAATAGTTCCAGTAGCTAATCGATGTAGCTTTTGTCTGTCAGGTACAACTCAAAGTTGCTCAGGACACCGGATACTGCGATGATTCGGTCATACGACCGTCCAAGCTTCGATCGAATGTCCTTACGGTACCTCACAATGCTTTCGTCTGCCAGATCAAAGCCAACGACAGTGTAGTTTGTGCAGCCGTTCACATTCTCCATGGAGGTCAGTTCCTGCAGGTACCGGGAGAACCTCCCATCGAATTCCTACTCAAGTTACTCCAGTGGTCGACAGTACACTCGCGACTCCTAATAACATCGTGCCTATCGAACATTGCTTCGCAGTTCCAGCAGATACTTGTAAATGTTCTTCTTCTTTATCTTCTTCAGCCTGCGATACTCCAGCTTGAGCTAGATAAGTGGCTTGTACTTGAGTGGATGAGGCAGCCCACAGCACCATTCGTATACTTGACAGCGAGGCAGATTGAGGTTAACTATTGTACTACTTTCCCACTCTTTGTAGTAGAACTCTGCAAGCTCTTTGAGTCCCTGGATGACTCCCTGCAGAGCGTGGCTCTTTATGAGGATGTTCATTCGGATGGTGACTGCATTAGCCCATTATTACTGTTCTTCAGGAGCACTGCCAGCCTGTCCTGGTAGGTTAATGCCTCCAGTCGACTATTCACACTAATCTTGGTCTGGATATCATCTCGCACCTCGGCCACGAGGAGCGTAACTGTTGTTTCAACTTCGTAGACCAGCATCTCGAACTCCTGCTTCTTTTGGAAGAAGTACTGTTCGATCCTATATTGGCCGCTTCTTACTTGTCGTTCATGGTATTGGCTGCTGGTCCGATGGAGTCCTTGAAGCTATTAATGAAGCCACGGAAATGAGGAAACTCCAGGATCTTTGTTAGTGAAACGTAGCAATCGATTATGTGCGGGAAGTATTTGGTCTTTTCCAGGGTGAACTCCCTGACGAAATTCAGGTCGTCTGAGCCAAACAGCACCTTCTCAAGGTGGTTACGCCGTTGTTTAAACCCGCTGCTTCGTATCGTCGGTTCCTTCGGACGGTTCATCGAAAGCTCGTACAGTCTGTGGTTTTGATGAAGCTGTTGGAAGTAGTTCATACTCATGGTGTAGTTGCTCCTCAGTTATTCCTCAAGGTAGGAGTGATAGTCACTACGACTGGCGTCCCTTACTTTCTTTAAAATAGGCTTCAAGAGACGCTCGGAGATGTTGATGAGCTATTTCGGTTCGGTTGTGATACTTGTATTCAACTCACCTACTGCATCCTCAGAGATGATATGCGGCATTGCCGGTTTCTTAATCCACTTTTCGAAACCGTTGACGAAACGGATCCTGACTTTGCCGTCTTTTTCTTATACAGTCTCGCAGGCCATCTCGATATCGCCTTCTCTCGTGTGGTACGTGGCGAAGTTGATACGAGGTGGTTCGTCAAGCGGCAGTAATGGCAGCTTAAATGCTTTGATTTCGTTGATTGCTGGTAGCAGAGGTCGTTCAGTGGTGTAGCGGCTGGCACTCAACTTAGCGAGGTCAACATTGATCTATACAAGCCTGCTTTTCTTCAGTGCCTTCGACTTCTCGAGGTTGTACTGCTCGATTTCTCGTAGATTGGCTGCGAGATTTGGCTGGTCATCTCCCAATAACTCCTGCAGTTTGGATGAGATGCGAGATTGCATCATCGCTGGCTTTTGATCGCTTTTCATTATTCGCTCCACTTATGATTCGAACTGTCTGATCAGTGGCTCATCACGACGCCGACTGGACGATCTCAATCGTGAATGGCTGCTCTCGCGTCTTCCGAAGAAGTCTTCTTTGCTCCTCTCAACGAGTTTCTTCAGTGGGTCAGCACGAACCTATACTTTCTTGGGTCGCAACAATGGCAAACTAGTCTCCGTTAACTAAAGGCGCTACCTGCCTGGAGCGGTCATGTTCGATAGACGACTTATACTTCCGTTGTTCAGCTGCTTCTTCGGCCAATCGAGCGATGATTTCCCTTGCCTGCTTTGGCAAACGGTCAAGCTACTCCTCCATTATACGTAAATAGCCGTAGCTTCAAATAATTCGCCATAATCAATTCAAATCAAATGTCAAACAAGCTTAACGAAACCTTCATCTTCCTCTCGAGTATAGGCTATAACCTCACTACCGCACAGGTGCTGAAGGAACCACTAAGGGACAGGCGGGTGATGTGGCAGATCCTTGTGTATGTTGCCAAGTGGTGTCGAGGGTTAAAGACAGGCGCTATGCTGGACCGCGTCAACCCAAAACATGCGAGGTATATCGATATCAAGCTCCATGAAGCAGCAGTAAGGTGGTGCAACGAGATGATTTTTATCAGGACCATCCTTGACGATTTGAGAATCCCAGTTACTCTTGGCTAGCTGCTCAAGCCACAACGAGACAAGATGCTCATGCTAATCGATAGGCTAAGGCACTACGGCTATAAGCGTAGAAACCTGCAGAAGGCTAAGCGTTAGATGCTGAACATGTTCAATAGTGTCAAAGCACTCCGGGAAAAGCTAACAGAGGAAAACAACAGAGCACGTCGCTTCTATGATGATGAAGAGACCAAACGTAAGCTCGAGCAGCCAGAGGTCGAGAAGATCATTGCGAAGGACAAAGAAAACAGGATTCTGTTGGAGCAGATTAGACAGAACAAATAAGCAGCCAAATAGGCTGCCAAAAAGTTACAATTTAAGAAGGACGAACTTCGGGTGCGGTTGGCCAACAAACGAGCCAACATAGATAATCGGAAGAACCAGCTCGAGCGGTTGAGAGTCGAATACCTTAAGTGCCTTCCGAATATCGAGGAGAACCTTGAGATGCAGAAACGTAACGAACAGGAGCTAAACACCAAGGTTGATGCAGAGATAAACGAAAAACTGAGCCGCTCGGACATGTTCCGAGAGCGATTGGAGTTCCTTTACCAGTAGCTCCAGAAGGAGTCAGAGTCAGTTGATGAAGCCAACCACCTTCTCAACAATAATGTTATGATGCTGGCATCCATTGCTGGTATCTCGGACGCACAGCAGAGGAAACTCAGCAGCATCTCCAAACTAGTCGAGGAAAAGAAGCAACTTCAAGCAAATATTGAAGAACTCACAAGAAAGCTGACAGATTCTCAGCTGTCGTCGATATCCGCTGAGAGTTCTTCGGCAAACATCCAACAGGCGACTTTTGAGCTCCGATAGCGGTTTGCGAGGGAAATCGCAAACTCCAACCGGTTGAAAGAGACCAAACGGATCGTCGAAGAAGAGTAGAAGCGGATGTCAGAATAAATGGCCGAAGTACGCCAGAACTTCCTGCTGAGGGAGTAGAAGCTACGGAGCCGCCTTGTGGAGTACACCAAGACTATCACTTCGATGATGCAGGGTATCTACAAGAACATTCGAGAGATTAACCGCGCTCCGGACAGTTGACAATCTCACCATTAGGGTATATGCATCAACTTGCTGTCAGGTACTTCAGGTAGTTGCCCACGTTCTGCTGCTCCAGTTCCGTGTAGTTATCGAATTACTTGTCCTTCTCAAAGTAGCCTTCAATGCTGTTGATCTTTCCGCGTACCTCGCCCTCCACAATTAGCTTGAACACGAATTGGTGAATACGCTCTGGTCGCACTTTCAGGCAGGTACTTAGGTAGTCAAAGCCAACGCGCTCGAAGGGTTTTAGGATCGCCTTGAGATTTTCCTGAATCATGATGTCTTTTAAGGGACCAACCAACGTTTTGAGAAGCGGGTCGTCTTGGATGGTCACTGAATCGATCTATTTGTTGAAGTGCAGTTGATCACGCTTTTCGAAGGCGATTCGAAGGTTTTCAATTGTCTTCACATCATCATGACTTTTGTAAATCTGAGCCTCAACGTTGGAGAAGGGATTGATCTCCTGCTTACTCAACATACCCACGAAGGTAGCATACTTTAACATGGTCTTAGCCTGTGGATCTCCGATTAGGGAGTACTCTTTGAAAGCCTCCATAAGCTCGACCGCCGCCCTTTCATATTCCTCTTAGTGGAGGTACATCTTCCCAATGTTTTCCTTGAGTACTGCATTGACCTTGCTGTCATTGATCTCAGATTTCATCGACTGCGCCTTCTTAATGGTCAAGATGATCTCATTTGGATCTGTTTCAGTCTTCTGCATCAGCTGAATCTGCAGGCAAATGAGCTCCAACCGGAAATCACTCGCCCGTTCCGGCGGGAACTTACCCTGCTTGTCCATCAGCTTCACTCGCTCCAGCAAAGCATTGCAACCCTGTAGGTCGGAATCGATCAGGTCTTGCTCCGCCAATCGGAGATACGTTCTTAGCTTCAGAGTTTCGTCTGTTTTGCTTTCAATGCTTCGGATAAGGTGCTCTTTGGCTAGTTTGTACATGTCACGATCCGGGAGTCCCTTAACCTACATCACTTCGAAGCATTACGTAGTCAATGGCAGACTTGACTGCGGTCTCAGCATCCTTCTTTGGCACCCTATCTATACTCTGCATAAGGCGAGCAAGCGTGCTCAGCACTTCCGATGAATTTTCCTTACACCTAATCATCAAGATGTTGGTGAGACTCTTGCAAATCCATTCGTGTGCCCCAGCCTTCTCCGATTCGTTGATGAGATCGTTGAACTTGCCTACTGCATCGTGGTACTTGTCCTTCCGAACCAGCTCTAAGTCTTTGAGAATAGTTACCTGCAGCCTCATAGTACATGTCTTCGAGAGCAGCTTCATCATCTTGTTCCGGATCGCTCTGATAGGGCTCATCCTCCTCATATTCCACCTCCATATTATCCTCGTCCGACATGATCCGTAGGCGAGAGTTAATAATATCGATTGGCTGATTTCTGTGGCTGCAGTAAACGGCGGTAGCGCGTTCACTGCTTCACATATTAATGGAAGGCCGGCGAATTCTTCCGTGGAAGATATTAATGAGCGCAGCAGAGCATCATCAGGAAACCAAGAGTAGTCTGCAAGAGCTGAAGGTGCAGTTCGTGAGGATGAAGCGTGAACATTAAATGGAGAAAGGCAGGCTACTGGAGGTACTTGTGCTGCGATGCAGTCGATCCAGAAGAAGCAACTAAGGCTAACCCGCATTAAGGAGGAACGTGACCGATACGAAGAGTTCAAGTAGCAACTGTTAGCAAGAGTGGCGCTGGTGCAGAGCCACCTAAATGAGCTACGGATTCGAAACAATCGAATGAGGTAGGAGGTAGCTCATTCAGGTCAGAGGAACGTGCAGAGGAGCTGAACCTGCTACTGCAGTATCAAAATGGGCTGAACATCGACCTGGATACGATGACCTATGAATAGCTTCTGCAGTTGCAAGAGAAGATGGGAACAGTAAGTCGTGGACTACCGCCTGAACAGCTCGACGCCTTGCGACCCTACAAGTATATGCCTGCACAGCAACAGTAAAACTGTATCGTTTGCTGTGTGGATCTCTAAGCCAATGAGGAGGTGCTGCAGTTATCATGTCGACACACCTTTCACTCAGAATGCCTCCGGGACTGGCTGACAAAGTAGAAAATATGTCCAATATGCCGGCATGAGGTGGTACCCCCAGGATTTGAAGATAGATCATGAAATTATTTTCTCCTCCTCAAGAATCCGCTTGATTACACGTACTGCCGATTGATTTGCCTCCTCTACGATGTTGATCTCGATAAGCCTGTAGTCCTTGTAAGCGGACAGCACCTATGCTCTGTGGAGAGAGTTGAGGGTAGGAACTACCTCATTGGTATCGGAGTCCCGTACGTAGTGATCGGGACCGTTGGCTTCGAAGATAATCTTGTCGTTTATGAGCAGGTCCACATTAAACGTTCCAACTAAGTTAACACAGAACACTACCGAAGGTCTCAAACGTGGTCTTAACACCGATATTTGTCAATGCTTTATCTGCTTCGAGCTGGTAGAAATTCTTCTCGTTAAAGCGTTCATCGTGAAAGAGATAGTTGGAGAGATTCTCGAATTCCTTCCGTGTAATGCTTTTCAGAGAGGTGAGTTACTCGGAGCTCTCGATAGCCTCGGCCAGTTCATCGAACAGTTTGGGATCAACTCTGTCCTTCAGCAGGTAGAAAGATTGAACAATCATCGCCCAAGCCATCTTATATTGACTGTCCATACCCTTCTTGACGTTGCGGAACAGTGTTTTCCAGTAAGTCTTTATGCTCCACAGTTTTGCCCGAGACAAATTCAGGGCACAGCCTTCGTATGCTACCGGGTCGTCCTCAAGTATCTTCAATACGCTGGGGTAGCATCGACTGAGTTATTAGCCATCGACGATACGCAGGAAGAGTACCGTCTTGATGAGGTTGGAGACATAAGCAATCTTCTAAGCACGGTTTGGAATCTAGAGTTCATTGATTTCAGCCAATGCCTTTTTGAGGTCTGCTCGGATGACACTGTTGACTGTACAGTCCTTAGCGAGAGAATGGAACACACTCTTGGCAATGAGTGGAAGTTTGTACCATTAAGGAAAGGCTTTAAGCACTTTAACGATGATATCGTGCATTCTGTTCATAGCAATTGACGAGAGATTCCTGGAATACCTACCAAAGAAGTAGATTATAATACTGACCTTGAACAAGCCCATTAACTCCAAGTTGGGCGATTTCACAATAATCGTGAAGAGGGAGAGAATACCGTTGAGCTCGCTATCGAAGAAGCCACGGTCACGGCACCGTATGACGATATACTCGTAGTTGTAGGTGAGGTAGTATAGCGTCAGGTAACTACTGGGGTTGAGGAAGTGCAGGAAAAAGCGTAGGTACTTCATAGTATCCTTCACGAAGGGTAAATTGTCGTTATGGTGCCAGAATTGAATGCCTAGGGCACACATCTTAGCCTGATAGTCGATAATGTTGTTGACCCGGCTTAGGTTAAGTTCGCTCATGTCGGGAAACCTACTGACCATGGAGATGATGGTGGCTGATGGTCGACACTTCAAATGTAAGTCTTGAGCCTTATGAAAGATATGCATATCTCGTTTAGACTTTATTTGGTTGATGTGGTCCACAAAAAACCAATAAGCCTTCTCCATGTCCTCTTCGGCTGTGTAACGGACATTCAAGGCATCGCTGAGGAGTGAGTTGATTGAGTTTATTCCCGCCAAGAATATCTTCCGATGGTTCTCATCCATTTCCTCCAATACCAGATGTACTTATTATCCTTTCGATTTACCTTGTTACTTCGCTATTTGTATGAACGTTCTATTCGGGGTTTTGCTGTAGGATTCAACTTTGGGGCTATTGTTGCCGTACGCTGAGGATCTATACGACTTCTGGGCATTAGCTTCTGCTCTCTAGGGTTGTTGGGGCTATGTCTTTTGTGTCGGAGGATTCCGACGAATCAGAAATCCGGAGGCTACAAGAGTTGTTAGTTGTTGGTGTACTCTACGGCACAAGAGTCCACCCAACATTATAAATAATGAGGAGACAACTCAATTGAATATCAGAGTCATGGACATCCGCACTTCATCGTCGGGAATCACCTCTCGAAACTTCTCTGGCTTGATGAAACCTTTCTCGCCGTGTTTGGTGAGATACCTTTACGCCAGTTCTACGAGGTCCTTCTGGGTGTAGAGATTGTTTCGTTTGTTCGGGTGCTTCAGGAAGAACAACCCGAGGCTTTTGGTAAGGTCATCCACACCAAGTTTGTAGTCCTTGTCCCAGTCGTAGATGCGGAACAGGTATTTGTACTTCTCCTATACATTGGTGCCAATGTGAAATACTGTCAACACCTCAACGAACATTTAGAAATTTAGGCGACGGATGTTGGCCTTGGCGAGCTGCTACTCCACCAGTTGGCGTATCCGTGGGTAGTACGGCAGAGATGTTAATAGCACAACTTCGTCCAGCTTTTACGGGTCGATGCTTGAATTGTTCTTGTTCTATAGCTTCGTGAAGAGCTCCCTTACCTTGGTCAGCTCATCGTCAGTGAAAGGCGGCATCTTCGATAATCCCTTCTTTGAGACATCTGAAAGGGCTTTGGAATAGTTGCTGATTCGGCGAGATGAATCTGATTTATTACCCATCGATTATTACTGAACCCTCTGAGTAGCAACCTTATTGGTTTTCCTCCTTGATTCTCCTCGAGACTGCCTATTGTCCTGTTGCACTTCAAACCTATAATCGTGAATTTAAAACTTGAATGTCGGAAGTCGAGGAGACCCTGCATCGCATCCAAACACACAAGAATGTGCAGGGCATAGTTATTCTCAACAGCGACGGCCACATCGTTCGCTCAACCTACCAGAACGAGCGGAAAGAGGAAGGTACCTACACAAATGTGATGCAGGTGAGAATCTCGCAAGGCTAATTCCGCAGCTAGCAGCCAAGGCAAAATCGACCATCAAGGATCTTGACCACAAGAACGAGCTGAAGTTCCTGCGGCTAAAGAGCAAGGACAACGAAATTTTGATTGCGCCCGACAAAGAGTTCATGCTGATTGTTGTGCAAGGCGAAAAGACTGACAAGAAGGAGAAGGAACCTTGATAGCTGCTGCATGGCTTCCTCACCATCAAATATTATTATGGCATCAACGTTGAAATTTCTCCGGGAGGATCTGATTGGAGGAGCTCTGAGCAAAATCGACTCAGTGTTGCCTGAACTCCCATCCTTCCAACTAGAGAACACGACGTTTACGAAGCTTGCCATCCTCGTAGGGTTGGGCGCAGCTGTCAAAGGGGCCTGGTGGGCACTGAAATCGCTGGTGCCACGACCTACCCGCCCAAGCAAAGATCCCAGAGTCCTCATTAATCGCTACGGGTAGAAGTCATGGGCAGTCATTGATATCCAACTCAACGAGACATACGGAATGCTGCTTGCTCGAGCAGGATTTAACATCATCCTACTGGGCAGCAAGGATAGAATTGAGATAGGGGCAGAGTTGATCAGAGCTAGCAACAACGCAGTTGAAGTGGAGAGCTTTTAAGTGGATTGGGAGAAGGACCAGCTCAACGAAGCTGTTTACAAGGCCATGGTGGACCGCTTCTAATACTACGATATCAGCTTTCTTGTGACACCAAAGGTACAGGCAGTTCAAGTGCAACCTTTTGATGAAGACAGCCCCTACCCAGTGGTCATGCCAGTCTTCCTCTTGGTCTCTGCGTTCATAAAGAAGCTGAAGAACCGTTCCTATCGTTCAGCGATTATCATAAACAGCGACTTCCGGAGTGGCAAGGTCGAAAACGGTAGGAGCTTGGAGAATGCAGCTGTGAGTGCTGTGGAGACCTTCGGTCTGACTCTGGAGTATGAAACTAGAGGTTTCTGCGATGTCGTTATCGCCAAGGGGACAGAATGGGGCGCCCTGGATAGTTTGGGAGTACAAGTAGTCTCTGAGAAATGATTATGTGGCATGTGATATGCGAATCTATCAGTCTCCATCATGACATGAGAGCGTGAACGATGGTGTTAATGTTCAGCTTTCGCAGATTTTGGTACTTCTGTCCCACACCAACATATAGGATTGGCTTGCTGGTGCTGTAGCACATGGATACGGCTGTCCCAACCTTATCATCCACAGTATCGAACTTGGATAGGATAATAGCGTCGATTTCTCGGCGGACATCGTCAGGGCTGAACTCAGAAATGGCCTGAATAACTATGGATTGTACTTCATTGAACTTGGTAATTTGGTCGATTGCGTCGTTACCCACTAACGCCTCTCCGATGAACACGACAAGGTTGGGTTTGTTTACTGAAATCAATCGGGAGAGGGCCTTCATTAGCAGGGTATTGTCCTGCATACGCCCAGCAGTATCGATTAGCACAACGTCGATTCTCTTCGCGGTTGCCTAAAATAGATATAAAGTGTACCTCCTTGATGGCCTGGTAGGCAATCTCTGGCGGCTCTTCTTTGTAACCGCGATCGAACACTGGTATGTCAAGTGCTCGACCATGAACCTTGATTTGTTCCACAGCACCGGCTCTGAAGTTGTCGCAGGCTGCTAACATGACCGAAAAGCCGCTATTCTTGAGCATATAAGCCACTTTGGCGAGGTTAGTGGACTTACCGACACCGTTAACGCCGATGAACACAGCCACGTATGGCTTGTGCTCAAGCTTGGCCTTCGCAACATCAGCAATCAGATCTATATGTCGCTTAGGCGTGAGAATCTTCACCAGGGCGTCGTGAATTGCAGTGCGCACCGTGGCCTCCACTGAAGTAAAGGTTTTGGTCTTAGTTTCAAGTAGGGTTTGACCAACTGATTCAGTGATTTTGTCAGCTACTTCCAAAGCCACATTCTTCTCCATCAAGCGTTGCTTGAAAGCAGTAAGAACGGGTTTTAGATCCTCTTCGGTCAGGCTTTTGTTGCCGATGACTTTTTGCACACTTCCAACGATCTTCTTGAAAAAGGAAGATTGCTCGACTTCTTTGTCACTGTCGACGAACTGTTCCAATGCCTTGTCGGTTTCTTCCGTATATTGGTTGGTCTTGCTTTCTGCTGATGAGCGATTCCGGCTGAGATCTAACTTGTTGATTTCAGCTTCAGTGATGTTCTTTCTGAAGTCCCATACGCGATTGTTGTTGACTGGCTCGCTCTTCTTCGATTTCTTCTTACGGTTCTCGGAATCTTGCTTCTGTTTAAGCAGAAAACGCTCTCGAGGGGATAGATCACCATCGCCTTCCTCAACGCTTCTAGGCGACAACTCCGGAGACATATCGGGCGATTGATCTGGCGAGGCGTCTTCGGACTTTGAGAGAGTAGGTGACTGTTCTCCTGAATGATTTTCCTGAGCAGTTTCGGGTTACTTGGTAATGCCGGCCGCCTCCTCATGTCTTTTCTTGCTCTTCGCAATTTTCTTTCCAGCTTCAGTATCCTCAAAGCTCATCATCTTCTTGTTTTGCTGCTCATGTTCAAGATAGCGTGTCCACTTGTTATAGGCTTGCTGAAAGTTCTCAGAGAAGTCCGGCGTTGAAACAATTGTGTCCCCTAAGAATAAGATCATGGGTACCCTTCCACTGTATCTCTTTGTAAGCCAATTAGAACTGTTGCTGCAAGTACTTCAGAAAGCGCTCAACATGCTCTATCATGGTCTCCTTCCGCCAGATAGCAACGAACACCAATCCAAGGATGGAGTCATAGTTGTACTGAAACGCGTAGTTGCGATGGCTGAGATTGCATTCCAACAGCTTGCTCTCGAGGATCTTTCCAATGACAATGGAGAAGATCTCTGAGTCTGGACACACTGCAGACGAGAACAGCAGAATTCCTCCGGTGGTTAGGACGTAGGCGAGTTATAACATCACGTGTAATTATACAGTCGGAGCTAAACGATTTGATTGTGGTACGAAGAGACCGATACCGACGCACTATCACTTAAATTTCTTGCCATGGCCGAAGTCATGGACCATCCTCTCGTCCTCATCGGAGTCTACCAGGCTGCGGTTGAGTTCTTTCTCGAGTTCCTCCTCCTAGTCTGAGAGGTTGGCCGGCTTCTCGACACCTTCCTCTTCTACTTTCTTTCGTATTTATTTCTTCTCTTTTAGTTGCACCTTCATTTTTTTATGTTTGTAAGCTTTGTTCATGCGCTCGTTGTCGCCCAAGAAGGCCCTGTTGGCTTCCCTCTGTACTGGATCGGAGTTCAGGCTTGAACCGATATAATTGGCCCAACCAGCATTATATGCTGTGGCTTCACGTTCTTGTCCACTTCCCATGAAAGCAGTAGATTGTTGAGCAACACGTGTATGCACGACCGGGAGGTTAGCTGCTTTTTCGACAACATTGCGATCACTGGTCACGGCTGTTTCCTTCGTAATAACCCTCATAAATCTGTGCCCCTGGAGGTTAGTGTAGATGACTTGAGCCTGGAATTGCAGCTTAGCAATCTTCT
>ERZ724508.1383-NODE-1383-length-14528-cov-4.335314_pt1 | contig 14528 bp, 16 predicted proteins | sample MGYA00376041_ERZ724508 | MGnify/ENA primary metagenome ERZ724508 (study PRJEB28724, sample SAMN07190887) | wastewater metagenome | isolation source: effluent of sewage treatment plant in Hong Hong | place: USA: Christiansburg, Virginia | collected 2016-03-01 ...
TAGATGATGAGTTGCCAGAAGCCTTTACCCCACAAATTGTTCGTGATCCTGATTTGTTTGGTGGTTCCCCCTCGCTCATTTTTGCTACCGAGGACAAAGGTTCCGGTCTTGATTATATGGCCGTAAAAGAGGGTTGGTTTGGTACGTATGTACAAACAGAAAGTCCGTACGAGTTACAGTACCAAAATCTTGATAAAAAGATTTACGTAAAGGCAGTCGATAAAAATGGCAATACTCGCACCGCCATCCTCTATCCCCAAAATGGGGTGGGTCAATACGAACAGGCGTTCCGCATTATCGGTATACTAGTACTGTGTCTACTCGCTCTTTATTTCATTCGTATCTATTACCGTACTCGCTTCGAGTAATTCTTGTTGGCTTTCTCTTTGTGTTTGGTTTTCCAATGATTGCTTCGGCAGCCAGTTTGTCTTTTGACCGAACGAGCGGTTCGTACCCGGTGGGGTCGACCATTGTCTCAACGATTACGGTTGGGAGTAGCGACAAGGCAGTGAATGCCGTTTCGGGCACGGTGTCGTTCCCTCAGAATCTGCTTGAGGTGGTGTCGTTATCAAAAAGTCGCTCCCTCATTTCGCTCTGGGTCGTAGAGCCGTCATTTTCAAATAGTGCTGGCACCATCAATTTTGAAGGCATTATCCTTAATCCTGGTTATACTGGACAAGGGGGAGCAATTCTGACTGTGACCTTTAGAGTTAAAGCTGCCGGGACAGCTGGCCTCGGTTATAGTGCAGCATCTGTGCTTGCAAACGATGGGCTAGGTACAGAAATATTACAGAGTCGAGGGAGTGCCACATACCAGCTGACAGAATCAGTGCCCGCAGCCGAAGTCCAACCAGCACCGGTGGTGGAAACAAAGCCAACAGACGCTGGGGCGCCACCAGTGACGCTTGTTACCGATAATGGAGCCCTAAAGCAACCAGTTGCTATGGTCGAGTCTCTTAGTCATGCACCAGATGGTTGGTCAAACGATACAACCGGTACGTTTAATTTTGCGCTGACTGATGATGTGTTGGCGATGCGACTACTCGTCGATGATCAGCCTGATTCGGTGCCGACGGTGGTGTATCTACCACCAATTTCAAGTCGCACCATTGAGGATTTGGCTGAGGGTGTTTCTTACCTCCACGTGCAGTATAAGACGGCGGCTGGTTGGGGAGCAATACAACACTATAAGTTGCAGATTGATACAGCTCCACCAGAAAATCTAACCGTAACCAATCTTGGTGATAATGTTTTTGGTTTTACCGCTTTTGATAGTGCCTCTGGGATTAAGCAGTATGAAGTAGTAGTTGATGGAGGGGAATCAATTTCGATTGATGGTAATCGACCGTTATATAAATTTACTGGTCTTATGGTTGGTGAGCATAGTGTCACCATTCGGGCTATCGACCAGGCTGGTAATATCTTGTCTCGTACTGAGACAATCACGATTACTGAGATTCCCTTGACTACAACTAAAGATACTTCTCAGGAAACACCAATCCGGTCACTTTTTGGCGATACGATGACCTTAAGTACCAGTGTCGTGGTGGCGACAGTGCTTGTAATTGTCATACCGAGCTTGATACTGCTTTTGCTCACGGGACTCCTTTTGCTCTGGAGTTGGCGTACGTTTAGTGGTTTCAAAAAACGACTGCATACCGAAATCACCGAAGCACGTATGATGGTACATAAGTCGTTTACGCTCCTTAAGGCGGATCTTGAAGTTGATATTGAATCCCTCGAAAAGGCTAGTAAAAAGCGCAAACTGACCCGTGAGGAAATAAAAATCCTCAAACGCCTCCAAGCTAATATTGCGGTCAGTGAATCACTGATTACAAAGGAAGTCGTAGATATCGAGGTCGCGGCAGACAGGTAATCCGGCAGGTGTTATACTTTTTGGTATATGCATTTCACAAAATTATTTGACTACAGTGAACCACGGGTAGCGGCGGTTACTATTCTCTCAATTGCGCTCGGACTGATGGTCTGGTACGGCGGGCAGGTACTTTACGATATCAAGCTCGCGAGTGACACCATTGAAGTAACTGGCTCGGCCAAAGAGGCGGTGGTGGCTGATACCGGGCGTCTTATCATCAATCTTGAAGCCAAGACGGGACTAATTGATCAGCAGGTTGGGGTCGAACGTCTCGGTCAGGCGGTCGATAGAGTGACTGCGTATTTGACTAAAGAAGGTCACACCGATTTTGAAACACCAGCCGGGAACATTAGTGCCACCTACTACTACCCACAAAATGCTGAGGCGGTGCAGACTGGGTATACCATTAACCGCAGTGTTATCGTACGGGGGAGTGACGTCACAAAGCTCACTGCACTCGCAAACGACCTCAGTCCACTAAATGGCGACGGCTATGTGGTGACCACCGGTGGACTTGAACTCACCTACAGCAAGCTTGATGAGATGCGGGTGAAGCTCCTCTCTGATGCCATCAAAGACGCAACTGCTCGTGCCGAAGCTATTGCCTCGGAGTCTGGCCGAGAGGTTGGGACACTCCGTAATGCCGTTGGTGGCGTGGTCCAGGTGTTACCTCAAGGTGGGGTAGATATTAGTGACTACGGTTCATACGATACTGGATCTCTAAACAAAGAAGTGATGGTCACTACCCGTGCCACCTTTAGCCTCGAGTAATCTACTCCTACCGGCATTTTGAAAATCCTCGCGGTTTGTAAAAAACGTGCTAGCATACTTGCTATATGGAGACGGTACACAACCGAGTCAACGAATATCGCACCAAGTCAGCCATGACCCAAGAAGAATTGGCCGTGGCGCTTGGTGTGACACGACAGACCATCATATCAATCGAGAAGGGGAACTACACTCCATCGGTATTACTCGCGCTCAAGATTGCTCGCGTCTTTGACGTGACCGTCGAAGATATCTTTACCATCACATAATATGCATAAATCATTTTTGTTCACGGCACTCGCTCTTGTTATCACTTTCTTCCTTTTAGCGTTGGCAGATTTTATTCCATTTTGGATGCCAATGATGGGCGAGATGGTAGCGCTCGTGATGGTGACGGTCCTCCTCCTCATTTGGGCAGGACTCATTGTGTCTGAGACAGCCAATGATGAGCGGGAAGTGAATATCAAATCCCAGTCGGGGCGGGTTGCCTATGTAGCGGGCATGTTGGTGTTGATGTTAGCACTCGTGTTACAAGGTCTTGCCCATGCAATTGATCCATGGATACCGGTGGTACTCGCGGTCATGGTCTCTACAAAGCTCCTCGCCCGACTCTACCTCGATCGGCAGTAATCCCCAAAGCACATGTATAGTCGACTTTACATTTATGTAAAGTCGACTATACTATACCCATAATCAATTATTTGGTATTTATTTATGCAAAAAACAGTTTTAGGATTTGTAGTAGCGGGAGTGGTGCTCGTAGGGGGATGGTATGCCCTGTCTATGGGTGGTAGTAATGAAGCCAACATGACCGCAGAGAAAGCGGCCATGGAAAAGGCGGCGATGGAGGAAAAGGCAATGATGGAACAAAAAGCCATGGAGGAAAAGGCAATGATGGAAAAGGACGCAATGAATAAAGGTGGCGAGATGATGAAAGATGACGCAATGATGAAGGACGACACGATGATGAAAGATGAAGCTATGATGAAAAAAGAAGATCAGGCCATGTCAGGCGATGATGCCATGATGAAGAAGACTGGCGTCTATGCACCGTACGAAGCAGGGAAGCTTGCTATGGCGAACACGGGAGACGTTGTTCTATTCTTTAAGGCCTCATGGTGCCCAAGTTGTCGTGCCCTTGATAGTAATATCAAGGCGAACCTTGATGCTATTCCAGCCGGACTCACTATCCTCGAAGTTGACTACGATAACTCAGCGGCTATGAAGCAGCAGTATGGCGTCACGACACAGCATACCCTGGTACAGGTTGATGCCAGTGGCAAACTTATCAAGAAGTGGAGTGGCGGTTCAACTATTGCGAGTATTGCTGCGCAGGTTCAGTAATCCATGTCGTTACTTTTAATTTCATTTTTAGCTGGGGTGCTCACCGTGTTGGCACCGTGCATCTTACCACTCTTACCAGTGGTAATTGGTGCAAGTGAACCTGGCATGCGAGGACTTTCACGTCGCTCAATCATCGTGATTGGAACGTTGGGATTATCTATCGTTGCCTTTACCTTACTGCTTAAGGTCTCAACACTACTTATCACTATCCCTACGAGTTTTTGGACAGGTTTCTCTGGTGGTGTGTTGGTACTACTGGGATTGACGTTGGCATTTCCAACATTGTGGGGTCGTATTCCGCTGGTAGCAAAACTTTCACGAGCCAGTAACCGTGCTGTCGGTCAGGGGTATCAAAAGAATAGCGTCTCGGGTGATGTCATGATGGGTTTGGCGCTTGGTCCGGTTTTCTCGACCTGTAGCCCGACGTACCTCTACATTATTGCCACGGTACTACCTGCCACATTGGGTGTTGGACTATTGTATCTCGGGGCATTTGTATTAGGTCTAATTCTCGTGCTGCTGCTTATTGCGTACTTTGGGCAGCAGCTCATCAATAAGATATTGGGTCATTTTGCTACCGCTTCGATGATCAAGCGCGCGTTGGGCATACTCTTGATTCTTGTAGGTTTAGCGGTTGTCTCTGGTGTCGACAAAATGATTGAGTCGAAGATTCTTGATAGCGGCTATGGTGCAACAATTCAATTCGAAGAGGGTTTGCTTGAGCAATTTGCCCCTTTGGCACCAAAAGATACAGCGCTTCAGGAATCGACCGATATACCGCCCGTACCTACCCGTACAAAAGTAACCGATGGTACTCCAGCAACGGCACTTTTAGCCAATGGCTGCTTTTGGTGTGTCGAACATGATCTCGAAAAAGTACCTGGAGTGATTACCGTTATCTCGGGTTTTGCGGGAGGGAAATCTATTGATCCAACCTATGATGATTATTTTCAAGGTGGACATCGTGAGGTAGTCGAAGTGACGTATGACCCGACGGTCGTATCGTACGCAAACCTCGTTGAGCACATCCTTAAACACGGTGACCCGACTGATGGCGAAGGCTCGTTTTATGATCGGGGAGCAGCGTATGCGCCGGCTGTGTACTACATCACTGAAGAAGAAAAAGTCACAGCTGCGGCTGTAATAGAAGCCGTTGATGCGTCTGGTAAGTTCGCATCTCCAATCGTTGTTCCAGTCTTGCCTCGCCCAATGTTTTATGCCGCTGAGGAGTATCACCAAGATTACGCCAAGAAAAACCCGGTTCGGTATAATTACTACCGAGCAGCGTCTGGTCGGACGAAGTTTTATCAAAGTGTCTGGGGAAGTAGTGCCGATACGTTTGAGTTTTCCGCCACATCTCAAGAAACTGTAAAAAATAATTCTATGCAAACACCATTTACTGCTGATAGCTGGAACAATTATGTAAAGCCAAGTGAGGAGGTCTTGCGTCAGCAGTTATCCGAGGTGTCATACCGGGTAACACAGGAAGATAGTACTGAGCGTTCGAATACTAGCGAGCTTGATAAAAACTATGAGCCAGGTATTTATGTAGACATCGTATCCGGTGAACCCCTATTCTCATCAAAGGACAAATTCAATTCAGGGACGGGTTGGCCATCATTTGTGAAGCCCTTGAGTGCTGAGGTAGTGACACTCCATGAAGACAAAAAACTATTCTCGACACGGACCGAGGTGCGTTCCCGTTTTGCAGACTCACACCTTGGACATGTCTTCCCAGACGGACCGGCTGATCGTGGGGGAATGCGGTACTGCATGAATGGTGCTGCCCTGCGATTCATTCCGCAGACTGAGATGGAAGCAGCCGGTTACGGGTTATGGCTGTCTGCCGTATAATAGCAATATGAAAGATATATTTAAGATTTCGAGTCTGCCGGTCCTCGTGGCGTCACTCTGTTGTCTCTCGCCGGTGATTTTGGTATTGCTGGGCGTGGCAAGCGCAAGCTTTGCTTCATCACTCGCTGACACACTGTACGGAGATTATAAGTGGGTGTTTCGTGGGGTTGGTCTATTGGCACTCCTTGGGTCGCTCTACTACTACCTGACACGGAAGAAAGGTATTTGTACTATTGATGAAGCAAAACGGCGGCGGAACGAAATCATTAATTACCTCGCTCTTACCCTCATTGTTGGCGTGCTTGGCTACCTATTCTTTTTGTATGTCGTCGTACACTATATTGGTGTCTGGCTTTCGCTGTGGAAGTAGGTTACGCTAACGCGTATGGAAAAGAAATTTGTGATTCGGTGCCGTGGCATCATCTTGGATAAAGGGGAACTCCTCGTTGTTGAACATGTTGGTAAAGAAGGTGTGATTGTGTTGCCTGGTGGACATCTGGAATGGGGTGAAGATATACAGGCGGGACTTGTCCGGGAACTGGAAGAAGAGCTGGGCGTAACACCTGTAGTTGGCTCGCTTCTCTATATTCATAATTACACGCAAGAAAATGACAAACATGCAGTCGAGTTTTTCTTTGCGGTTCTCAATGCTGCGGATTTCCGTAACCTCGGTGAATCACCAACTCATGCTCACGAATTAGCGGTGGTGGATTGGGTACATACTCACGATACGCGAATCATGAAACCAGCGGGAGTCTGGATAGATTTTGTGGCTGGTAAACTCGGTCAGGCTGGTTTGCAGTATCTCGTAGATGGTGTGGCAAAGTAGCGCTTGTGCCGACAACGGGGTGATTTTGTATTTTTTGTATTTGTGGTCAAGTGTTTAGCTTTTCGTGACTGATACGTGAATTGTGCACAGAACGGTCAGCATTTTTGCGAAGCTTACCCGAGTCGAGGCTATACTAAAAGTATTAGCTATAAGTAAAAAACATGAATAAAACCTACAGTTTTATGGTGTTGTTGCTATTAGGATTTGGTGCGAGCGTTGAGGCGGCTACTACAACTAGTTTATATCCATCAGGTGATGGTGTGCATACTGCTTGGACACCATCAACTGCGGGTACACATGCAGTACTTGTTGATGAATCAACCTGTAACGGAACCACTGATTATGTATCTGAAACAACAGTTGGTGACCGAGATTCATATACTGTCTCGCTCGCGAGTGTGCCGGCTGGTGCGGTGATTACAAATATTGCCGTAACGCCATGCGCATCACGAAATTCTACAGGAGCTGGAAGTGCAACCCTTAATGTCTTTTACCGTTTTGATGGGGTTCAGAGCGCTGATGCCGGAGCCTACAGTCTCCCAACCGGTACTACACCAAGTGTGCGTGCCACCACAAACTTTGGCTCACTTGCCCTTACAAAAACAGCAAGTAGCGCTCTTGAAGTAGGAGTTGTCTACAGTGCTGGAACTAAGGGAGTTCGTGTTAGTAACGTGGCAACTGTCATTACCTACACCGCAGTTCCAAATGCTCCAACCAATCTCTTTGCGGTAGCTTCAAGTACTGGAACCAGTAGTTTTGCAGCCCTTTTCTGGACTGATAATTCAAGTGATGAAACTGGTTTTAAGGTTGAGCGTAGTCTTGATGGGGTGAACTTCAGTCTATTGACCACTCGTACAGTGGCAAACTACAATGACTTTGCAGTCAGTGCAGGTAACACCTATTACTACCGCATTACTGCCTACAACACAGTAGGTAACTCTGCGTATACCACAGTGAAGTCAGTAACGTTCTAAGGAACGATCAAACAACACAAAAACCGCCCGAAGGCGGTTTTTGTGTTGTTTATTATTTACTTTAAATGAACTTTGATACCAGCCACGTGCGCTTCATAGGTAGCATTGCAGTAGAAGGTGCCATCGTCAGTGTGGTAGTAGAAAAGGCAGTCAGTCTCGCGAGGATTGAGAGCGGCGATAATGGCATCAATAGAAGGGTTGGCAATGGGGGTGGGTGGCAGTCCTTTGTTTTGGTAGGTGTTGTATGGTGACTTGATGAACTTGTCTTGGGCGCGGGGAACTGGCCAGTAGCGTCCACCAGCTGCGGCACTTTGTTCGCCTCGTGCGTATTGGAGAGTGGCGTCAATTTGCAGTTTCATATCAATGAATAAGCGGTTCCAAATGACTCCGGAGATATAGCGCATATCATCAAAATCGTAGGCCTCACGTTCGATGAGGGAGGCGATGATAAGCGCGTCCTTGAGCGGAAGGGTCTTTGCCACCTTGTCGGTGTAGCGAGTGCGTACCTCGGCATTAAAGCGATCAGCGACCGCAACCGCTACTTCCTCAGGTCCGGCATCGCTCACGACAATATAGCGTCCGGGATAGAGCTTACCGTCTTTAATGGCCGGAACTTCGTCCATCAGTCGTTCCGTAAATATACCTTTTTCCTCGGCGGTCCAGCGAAGAATACGAGAGAAGTTTTTGGCAATTTCCTCGTGCCGTTCGCCAGACTGGATAATAAGGATGCGGGTGGCTGGAGTAGCCAGATTCTGGTACCAATCATGTTCAGTGAGTTTGGCTAAGGCCCGATCAAACCAGCTATCCCCGATAGCTGGTTTGGTATGATTACTCGCAACAAAGGCTGACATGTAGGCGTCAACATCGGGATTTTCCTCAATTATTTTGGCATCAGGATTAACACCGACCGGGAGCGGTGGTAGGGTGGTGTCAGTCGCTGCGATCGTCGCTTCAGTGTTTGAGAGCGCTGCGGTCTTTTGCGTAAGGAGGGCTATCAAAGCCATACCCGCGAGAGTACAGAGAAAAGTACTCGTCCACATAAAAAGACGAAGGTAATTTCGGGATCGACGTTTTGGGGTGGACGGTATAAAGACGGTCATACAGGGTAACAACATATATATGATACCAGATGCTTTGGGAGCATTTCTGCTATACTAGGGATTATATGGAATCAAAGAAACGATCGCTCCTAGCTGGCGCATTATTGTTTATTGGTATCACGGCAGTAGTTTTGGTAGTGGTCAATCTAGTACGGCTCTTTACGGCTATGCCAACCAAGTCTGAGGTCATTAACTTCGCCAGTGAGATGACGAACTCAGCCACCGATGCGAGTATTGAGGCGGTTGGTTCGCTCGTGCCTGATAGTAACGTTCCGACAAAAGCCACGGACGACACAACGATGGTACCGGCTACCACTCCTACGGTAGAGGCAGATTGGTTGAGTCCTGAGCAGCGCCGAACTCTGTCCAAGTTGGGAATTGATGAGTCGAGGCTTCCGTCCACCCTGACGCCAGAGCTCGAAGCCTGTTTTGTGGAAGCTATTGGCGAAGAGCGCGTTCAAGCGATTAAAGTCGGGGATTCGCCGACCGTAGTTGAAGGTATGAAGGCAGTAACTTGCCTATAGTTGTGGCTGTGATAGGCTAGCTAATCTCATGCAAAAAGAACTTGTTTATATCTACGGAAAGCACGCCATTGATGAAGCTTTGAGCTTTCGCCCTGACCTCATTTCCGAACTGTACGTAGCTGCAGATTTTAGTGATGCCAAACTTCTGGCCAAATTTGAGCGAGTCAAAGTGGCGCCAAAGCTCCTTAATGAAAAACGTTTACCCGGCGGACTTCGTAGCGATGCAGTGCATCAAGGGGTAATTGCTGGCGTGTTTGTAGCGGGACTTTTAACTGAATACAAGCGCTTTATGGACACGCTGACCCTAACTCCTGATACCGCGATACTGGTACTCGGTGAAGTACAAGACCCACACAATGTAGGAGCCGTCATACGTTCTGCTGCCGCTTGTGGTTTTGCCGCGGTGATGATCCCGCCACATAATCAGGCTCCACTCACCGGTACGGTGGTGAAAGTGTCAGCTGGTATGGCCTTTCGTATTCCGATTGTGGAAATTCGCAATGTAAATGCTACCTTAACTGACCTCAAAAAGCGGGGTGCCTGGGTCTATGGTCTCGCTGGGGAAGCTGGATCAGTACCACTGCCGACCGAACGCTTCACAAAGCCGTCAGTCTTTGTGCTTGGCAACGAAGGACATGGTCTTCGTCAAAAGACCCGTGAAGCCTGCGACACGCTTTTGTCTATTCCGATGCATCCCCGCTGTGAATCCCTCAATGCGGCTGCATCAGCAGCGATTGTTATGTATGCCTGGAGTACTGAACATGGGGGAGCACTGCAACCTTCATAAAAAGCTGTGGTATACTAACGGCGTTATTACAGAGGCGAAGCGCCTTTTGTGATCACGCTTATTTGTTTGTTACATTAGACTATGCAAGAACCTACGAACACGTCTACACCACAGCCAACATCGGCTGATTCTACAAAGACATCTTCTACTACCGAAACCACTGTTGCTACTACTGAAACTGTTTCTTCGCCAGAGGCCACACCAGTGACTGTTTCTACCGATATCCCAACGGTTGCTGATACTCCAGTATCAGAAGTAATCACCACCACTCCGCCGGTTGTGGCGGCTACTAGCGCACATCGTCAGGTCTTGAAGCAATACGGTATTGCCTTTTTAATTGTGGCTATCATGGGTGGTGCCTTGTGGTACCTCCTCGAAAAGCAGGGGCGCGTACAAACTGGCGTCTTTGCTAAAATTACCGCACTGGTTCGTCCTGAACCAGCCGCCGTAAAGGTCAATGGTGAAAAAATCGCCCAGTCTCTCTATCAAAAAAACTACGAACAGCTGGCTCTCCAAGCGGCCTCGCAAGGTGCCGATGCAACTGATCCTGCCACTGCTGAACAAATTAAAAAGCAAGCAATTGATGTGCTTGTTAATAGTGCACTGTTGAAGCAGGCGGCGCACAAAGCTGGTATAGTAGTGACTCCAGAACAGATCACCGAACGCTATCAAGGTATTGTTGAAGCGCAAGGTGGTGAAGAAGCCCTTGTTGCGCGTATGGCAGAACTGAAGATCACCAAAGATGGGCTCATGAAAGATATCGAGGATGAAATCCTCATCCAGACTCACCTTGATACCGCCGTTGATATCAAGAGTATTGAAATAACCAAAGAAGAAGTAGATGCGTTTTACAAGAGTGTGACGAGCAACCCAGAGGTAAAGGTGCCTCCGCTTGAAGAAGTGCGTGATCAAGTAGAACAGGAGATTCGCTACGGTAAGCAGCAGGAACTCATTGGGGAATATATTGAGACACTCAAAAAAGATGCTGAGGTAGAAGTACTCATCTAACACACTCATGAATGAGGTAGCGACATACGCCAAACAAGTAACCTACCGTCCCGAAGAACGAGTAGCGCTTTTACGGAGCCTTTCGGTAGGTGAGCAGAGTGTTATCTTACAATCGGTTTCGGCGTATGTGCAGCAACAGGTCTTGCGCGAACTAACAGATCATGAGGTGGTTGATATTCTTGACCACATGGACTTGCAAGCCGCCCAGCGCCTCGTCATGCGTATCAAAGATACTAAACGTCGGGAGAAGATCGTCGCTGCGCTCAAGGCCGATATCAAAGACAAAGTTGAATTCTTTCTGCGCTTTCATCCCAAAGCCTCGTTTTCACTAGTCCACTTCAACTACGTCTTTATTCCAGAATTAACTTCAATTGCAGAAGCAGGGGACATTATTGAAACGCATTATGAAGAAACCGGCAAATTCCCTGAGATACTCGTCCATGATGCCGGGGTATTAAAAGGCGAAGTACCACTTGGAGTACTAGTGAAGGAGCGGAGTAACTTAGCTTTGAGTAAATTTGTGTTACCGGTGACGACGATTTCATTTCAAGCCGAAGTGAATGAGATCATGGGGGCCATTACAGGCTCTGGCAAACGGAAAGTGGTCGTTCTTGATAATGATGAGAGTGTACTGGGGATTATCTATGCAGACGATGCCCTCGATCTCTTTGGTCACATGCCAGCGGAATCCCTCTACTCCTTTACCGGGGTGGTCAGTAGTGAACGGCCATTCGACGCGGCGATGATGAAGTTTAAAAACCGGATTCCGTGGTTGATTGTGAACCTGGTGACTGCTTTTATGGCCGGTGGTGTCGTTGGCATTTAATGACACAATTGATAAGCTCGCGCTTCTCGCTGTTTATATGCCAATAGTGGCTGGTATGGGTGGCAATGCCTCGAGTCAGACCTTTGCCGTGACAATGCGGGGGATTACCTTGGGTACTATCTCACTTGAAAATGCACTACCCGCAATTAAACGTGAACTTATCGGAAGCTTCTATAGTGGGGTAGTCATTGGACTCATTGTCGCTTTGGTGTCACTCCTGTGGAGTGGTGAGTGGATGCTTGGTCTGGTGGTAGGAATGTCGATGGTGGCGGTGCATGTGGTAGCGGGATTCTTTGGGGCGCTGGTGCCGCTTATTATCAAGCGACTCGGGTATGACCCCGCTACTACCTCGATGGTCTTTATCTCGACGACCACTGACGTGCTTGGGTTTGCGTGTCTCTTGGGATTAGGGACATTGATTCTCATGTAGGCCAGCTATGATTACTCGCGAACAACGTGATGGCGACAGAGGCCATGAACGGTGATTTCAAAGTTGTTTGTCACAAAGTCTGATATACCAAGCAGCTGTTTAATTTTTTCATCGGGGGCGGTGAAGTGTATCACCTCGTGACATTCGTCACAGACGGCGTGGTGATGTGGATGCGGTTGGTACTCAAAGAGCGCTTCACCCCCAAGGGTGATTTTTTTGACGTCACCTTCGGCGACAAATTGATCAAGGTTGCGATAGACGGTAGTGAGATCAATATGGGGCAGGGCACTTTGAATAGCGGCCGCTGACACTGCGCCGCGGGTATCATTTAGATATTGCCGAATGTCTTCTCGTTTTTGACTAAATCGCTTTTGCATATCCACAAGTATAACGTATATATTCCCACTAATGCAAATGGCTTGCATTATTAACGAAGCTTTGCTATTGTAGTTAATACAAGTAACTTGCATTAATATGGAATTTATATCAATTGTCATAGCTGGAGGAATGGTGATGCTCGCGTCTTTAGCTGGCATATTATTTACCCATAAAGTAGCCGCCCAGTTCTTGGAGGAAAAACTATCATATTTAGTATCATTTTCAGCGGGTGTCTTTCTGGTAACTTCTGGAGCGCTTGCGCTTGAGGTATTTGAACTGGCTGATACGGCACTGATAGCCGTAGTCCTGATTGCCGTTGGGTATGTCTTGGCGTGGGGGCTTGAGTACCTCATCCCTGAGACTCATCAACATCACGATCCAGACTGTGACCACGATCATCAGCATGGTAATAAAAAGAATGCTCGTAAACTCATTGTGGGTGATGCGGTGCACAATGTGGCTGACGGTATTATCTTGGCTCCGGCTTTTCTGGTGTCTCCGGCGCTTGGTATGGCAGTGACGGTATCAATCCTTATTCATGAGGCACTCCAAGAAGTGTCAGAATTCTTTGTGCTCCGTCAGGCGGGATACAGTACGAAGCGTGCCCTTACGATAAACTTCCTCACCTCAAGTACCATCTTCATTGGTATTGGTCTTAGCTATCTCGCTGTCGTGAATCATGATCTTGAGGTCCTCTTACTCGCACTGGCTGCTGGTTTCTTCTTGCATGTGGTACTCCACGACCTGATTCCCAAACCGCATCATCATGCCGATAGTGCTGGTTTTGCGAAGCATCTCCTCGTCCTGGTTGTCGGATTAGCGGTGATGTCGCTCGTGGCTTTTGCTATCAACAGTGAACATGCTCATGGTGAAGGTGAGCATGATGAACACGGAAAAGAACATCACGATGTTGCATTGATAGAATAATAACGGAAAACTACTCTGGTCACCAGAGTAGTTTTCCGTTATGCTAAACCGTATTACAGGTAATCATAAATATATGTTTTGGATTTTACTCATTGTTCTCTTGCTCCTCATGCCGTCGATTCTCTTTGTTGTCCGCGGAAAAACCGCCGCCATTCTCGAAACCTTTGGCCGGCCGCACAAGACGGCAGTGTTCCCTGGTCTCCATGTAAAACTGCCATGGCCAATTACTAGTATTGTGGCGCGTGTCAATTTGCAGATCCAAGAGATTCATGCCGACGTGTCAGTTAAGACCAGCGACAATGCCTTCATGACACTACCAGTCAAGGTGCAGTACCGGGCGAGTGATGATGGAGTGGGGGCAGTGAAGGCTCATTATGAACTTGAAGCGCCGGAAAAACAGATTACATCATATGTGCTCAATAATGTTCGTCAGACAGCATCAGGTATGGAAATGACTGACCTCTACGCGAACCGCGATAACGTTGAGCAGCAAGTTCAAGAGGCACTATCAGAGCAATTTGCCCGTTTTGGATACATCATTGAAAACGTCCTCGTAGATGAGCCGCAGCCAAGTCCTGAGGTACGTGATGCCTTTAATCAGGTGATTGCCAGTAAGCGTCTTATGGAGGCGGCTCGTAATGAAGCGGAAGCACAACGTATCAAGCTCGTGGGCGCTGCCCAGGCTGAAGCGGAGAGTAAGAAGCTTCAAGGAGAAGGTATGGCGCAGATGCGTGAGGCGATCGCTCGCGGACTCGAGGAAGCGATGCGTACCATGCAAAATGCCGGACTTTCAACTGAACAATCAATTCAGCTCCTCTCTGATACCAACCGCCTTGATACGATTACGAGTGCGGCGGCTCATGGCAATACCATCATTCTTGATGCTGGACAGAATAGGGAGTT
>ERZ724508.1385-NODE-1385-length-14508-cov-5.937660_pt1 | contig 14508 bp, 17 predicted proteins | sample MGYA00376041_ERZ724508 | MGnify/ENA primary metagenome ERZ724508 (study PRJEB28724, sample SAMN07190887) | wastewater metagenome | isolation source: effluent of sewage treatment plant in Hong Hong | place: USA: Christiansburg, Virginia | collected 2016-03-01 ...
AGTGGCTGTACTCAGCTTCGGACGACAAGAGCGTGCGGGTATGGGACCTGAACTTTGGCAAGGAGAAGCGCCGTTTGGAGGCTCATGAACACTTCGTGTCGACTGTGCGACACAACCCACGTTATGCCGTGCTGGCAAGCTCGGGTCAAGACATGACTATAAAGATCTGGACTCTGAAGTGAATCGTTAATAGCGCCAAAACATTACTGCCAAAGTAAGAAACGCACAGATCACATTTGGTGCTTCGCTCGAATCCTTTCGATGAACTAGCGCACAAGCGAGATGATACGCTGCTGGTCCTCGCGCTTTGTAACATCGTAGTAGTCAGTGTCCAGGACTAGCACCTGCCCGGGATTTTAGTTTTGAATCCAGGTTTCGTGCTTGTTGTGCACCATCTCCAAGTAGTCCATAGGCACCTCCTCCTCTTCGTGGCGATTGCGTTTCTTGATGCGGCCAAAGCAAGTGTCAGGCTTGCAGCGCAGATAGATGATGCCGGCGAGTGGCCATTCACTAATGGCCTGTTAAGTAATCTGCCTGTAAATGCATGTCTCCACTGGTTCGGAGTTGCCGAGGTCACCCATCAGAGTTCCAAAGATGTTGCGGTCAGCTAGCATGGACCTTTCCGAGAGTTTGAACTTGGCGGGTTCCAGCTGTTCGGCATCTCGCCAAAGCTGCATGCGCGAGAACAGCGCATAGGTCTGGAACGTGAAGGACCAGCGCTTGAAGTTCTTGTAGTAGAGCTCGAGAAGGTTGTGTCCCTGAACGTTCTGCCACAGCTCCACAGGCTCCTTCATGAGAGTGATTTCTGGGATGTGCTAGCTGAGTAGCTTCAGGAAGGTGGTCTTGCCGGAACCAAGGTTGCCCTCAACCGAAACAATTGGCGAGCGGCCGTGAGGGTGTGTTCCCGGGCAAATTTACGAATTGAATATCATGCGAATAATTTGCTGTTGGACTAACCATGTCGTTTAATACCCTGAACAGCCCGCCACACAAATTTAAAAAGTTCAAAGAGATAGTGTTCGCTTGGGAGGATAAATGGCATGCCTCTTGAGTTCTTGGGTTTCTTCAGAAAATTAGAAGTTTAAGACTATGGTCGTACCCTTGCTTTGCCTGCACTGATTGTATTCCAACATTGGTTAGCAGTCATTTGTGCAGCCCGAATAATAAGCATTTGAATTCAAGGCCAGCGATGTCGATATTCGTTAGCGAATAGCTTTGCATCCAACTTCGTAAACTCTCCAGCATCGGAGTAAAGCAGCAGGGCAGCTACTCAGTGCGCTTGCACCTGTACTACAAGCTTCCAGAGGACGACCAGCTGATATTCTACACCCCTGCCAGCATTATAACGGGCAAGACAGCCCATAAGCACCAGCAGGGCAGTATCCACGACAATGGCTACGTCAGCCGACCTGTGGTCATCCGTTATGAAGTACCCCGCAAGCTAAGCTCTAGACCTAGTTGCTACCAATTGACGAAATCTGCCTGTTCAGGACACGCATCGACACAAGCCGTTTTCCAATGTACCGCAAGATCACCCGCATACTATACTGCTAGTTACTGCACGAAATGCCCTTCCTCGAGGGAGACGAGCGGTTTGTGAAGTGCTCGGAGTTTACGGCTGAACTTCGTGGCGAGAGGCTTGCAGATTACATTGAACTATGCTTCGATGAGCAGCATGCTTGCACAGTCGACGGGTCTGTGCACTCAGTGGTTTACCGAGCCGAGTTCGTAAGCAATCAATAGCAGGTAGTCGCCCTTTTTGAACGAAAGAAGAAATAGCGTGATCGAATGCACATTAAGATCGAAGGGTAGGGTAGGATGAGTCTTCCCCCCATCTTCACCACCTTGTAGTAGTACGTCAACAAAAATACCAAGGAGAAAACTGAGCCATTGCTAGAATTCTTTCTTGAAGCCATCGGGGAGGAGAACAAGCTGCTTGAACAAAAGTTTCGGAAGTATGTGGAGATGGCACTGACCTCTCAATCAGTTGAGAAGAAGGAGGCTGACAAGTTTCTGGAATTGATGCAAGAGGAACGATAGAGGAAGAAGATTTTTGAGAACAGTCCAGCGAAAGTGTTCTAAGGGAAAATGCATCGATTAGCCAACCGTATCTACGCACTTTGGGGGCATTTCGTGATGCTTCTTTCGCAGCTTTCCGAAGTCATTGTCGAACCATTAAGGAAATCATTTAGGTAGAGTCTTCAGGAAAAATGGGGTGAGAGTGTTGTACGATTGGAATACGAGACTCAAGACTGGACTGTCGAGAAGTACGCTGATAGTGGTAAGGAGCACCTCACAATTGCACAAAAACTTCGAGGAGTGAGTCAAGATCTCGAAACGAGTCAACGAATGTCCTTTTCAGATCGTGAGGTGTTTGGAGATAGGAAGCATCGGAGCATACTCTTCGATGAAATCTACACTCGGCCTGGACGGAAATCTGTTATTGAAGAAAAACGGCAAGGAAGACATTTAGTTGTATTTGTGCATGGTCTGGGTGCATGCAAGCAAGATATGGAAAAGCTTGCTATCGAACTAAAACGGGCCTATCGTATATCCTTCCTTCTTTCAGCTAGCAACGAGGCTAGAACTGAAGGAGATATTGGTAAGATGGGACAACGCCTTGCTAAGGAAGTTATGGACTACATCATTCAAAGGGAAAAGACACCTCACATGGTATCGTTCGTTGGTCACTCAATGGGAAGTGTCATTATTCGCTCTGCACTACCGCATATGGAGGAAATGAAGAAGTTATTTTATTGCTTCGTTTCACTTTCTTCTCCTCATCTTGGTTACCTCTACAATCCCTCAACCCTCATTGATGCAGGGCTCTGGCTCATCAACAACGTCCAGAAGTGTACTTCCGTTCAGCAGCTCTGTCTGCAGGATAGTGAGCACATCCAAGATAGTTTTATGTACAAGCTGTCCAGAGAAAAGGGCATGGAGTGGTTCAGCAAAGTGACCCTGTTCTCTTCCTACCAGGACAGTTACGTGCCCTATGATTGTGCTCGTATTCAGAAAGGTAAGCAGGCACTTGGAGACTCGACAAGAGGACTCCAAAAGGGAGTGCGCTATTGCTAAATGGTTGACAACATCATTGGCAGATTGAGTTGCCCGCGCCTGCACCGAATTGACATCAGCATGGAGATCTCCGGACAAAGCGTTGACAATCTGATTGGTAGAGCAGCCCACATCAACTTCGTGAGTTGCATAGAACTCATCAAACTGGTGGTCGGAAGCTGTCAGGATGTTTTTACCTGAAAGCCAACTGCCTTACTTCCTGAATTGATGAGCGTGCTGCATCGTTTATAATTTGTTGTCGTTAATGGGTGATAATCAGGAGAAGATTTAGCTGGTAACTAGAGAGTGATTCAGCTGAGTGTCTTGAAGAAAACACTCGACCGAGCTGCGAGCTACGTCAAGGACCTGGAGACGTTGTTTGAAGGTGAGCATAAAACAGCGCCAAAATCCAAATAGGCTGATCGGAAGAGTAGCAAGAAAGAAACTGCGACTCTGAAGGATGCAGCAGCTACGACTGAAGTCAAGAAGGAGAAGGTGTAGAAGAAAAGCAGCTCATCGGAAGTAAAGGTGGGAAAGCAGGCATCATCTGTCAGATAATTGACTGACAAGGAAAAGCGGAAGCTATATGCAGATGCACCTAAAAAGCGGAACGCCTTCCTGATGTTCAGCGCCGAGCTGCGTAAGAAGCTGAAATAAACCAACCAAAGTACTCGTAAAGTAATGAAGAATTCACAATGCTGGAAATAGCATCGATCGCTACACAAAAGTGGCATTCAATGGCGGAGTAGGTACGGGAGCAATACAAGAGGTACGTCGACAACGAGAATAAGACCACCTATGCTAACGAGCTCATCGAGTACAAAAAGATTCACCCCGAGTATGATTAGCACAAGCGAATCCCTAAAGCGAAGCGATAGAAGAAGAACAAGCCGGTCATCGATGCAGATCTAAGCGAGGAAGCATGATAGTTGGAATGGTTAAAACAATAGGACTGTTTGTTGCATCCTAGTCAAGACATCCGACTCTTGGAAGTCTATTAGAGAGTAGTTTGATTAGTCGTCAAGAGTTTCATTATAGCGGGTGGCGTTGAACTCATTTGTTATAATAAGTTGAATGAAAGGCAAGAACCACGAGGATTTCATGGAACGGTTCCGCGGAAGGACCAATCAACTGAGTCTCAAGGGTATTCGTGATTTGCTTGGAGTGGCTGCTCCGATAAACCCAGAAGGATCCTCAGGGAGGAAAGAGGCAGACGTTGTTGCCTACGATTCTACAAAACCAGTGAAGCCAATACCGTTGAACCCCTCGAACCCTAGCCTAATCGAACAGTCTCTTCACAACTAATCCAAAATTCTCCAGCTCTTGTAACCTGTTGCGAGGAACCGGAGAAGCCGTTCCCGATAGTTTCTACCACAGATAAAGCAGAATAAGAATTACTTGCCGGCGATTAAATCCAACGACCTTGACGACGCCACCTTCCGCAGGTACAACAGCCAACCCACGCGACCTTTAGTCATCAGAACAGAGTAGAGTAATCAATCAAAGAATATGAACAAGTACAAGACGCACGAAGAGTTGAATCGTGTCCGATACCCTACAGCTTAGCGACCAGACTTCTTAGATTCCAAGCTGTTCTTACCAAAGAAGCTTCGGCACAGCCATAATGAACTCGATTCAGAAATAAATGTAATAGAGATGCGGCTGAACAAGAAGATTTCGGAGCGAGCAATACTGCAAATGGAGAAGATCCGCGAAGCCAACCACCCGTTTATGCGACTGGTGAAACTCATCAACTGAATATTTTCTATGCTTCACAAAAAGCTCATCAGTTGGGTCACACTTGAACTGTGGAAGGTTCGGCTCAGGCTGTCTGCCAACGCCATCTGAAGATTTCGAAGTCGTAGGTAGCGGAGGGTGGCGTCATGAAGTCGCTGGTAGGGTTTGTCGACTGACAGATCGATTTTCCTGAGATGAGGGCGACTATCAGCAACGATCTGATTAAACAGTCCGACGAGTCCTGAGTTGTTAAATAGCCGATCCTTGGTCTCTAGGATGGTAAAGTGGGGGCTTGATAAAAGTTTCCTAAAGAATTTGAATAGAGCTTCGTCGGAGACTCTGTCACAAAGGTCGATATTGAGTGTGAGTACGCTCAGCCTTTCCGGAATGCTGGATTCTAAGTACTCTACTGAATCGTCTGTGAGGTAGTCGTTGCAGTTGAGGTCCATATCGAGTTGTTAGATGCCTTTCGGCAGGACAAGGGACTTGAGAAGGGTATCTGTGAGACGCATGCTAAGTTACTTTCATTTTACTCTGCCAGGTTCAGCCGCAGTTGCTTGAGGCTTGTTTGCAAACGAACACTTTCAAGGACCTTTACGATAGGGTCAACTGAACACTTGAAGAGACCACTGATTCGCAGACCTAGCTCCTCAAGCTGACTAAATTTTTGAAGCTGCTCGGCAAGCCTAAAGAATGACCCACCACCGAGATTGTCGTTGCTTCGTTAGTTGTTGTAAATACTTCGCAACGTTGAGGGTGAGAGCTTTAGCGTTGAAGCAAGCTATACTACCAAAAAGCAACTCCAACCCATCTTCTGTCAAAAGTTCGAGTCTTTGTGTTTGAAAATGTACCCCGAAGTATCGACAAACAGAGATTTCAACTGACTTAGCTCCTGAAGACTATCTGAAAGGGCATTGAGACCATCGTCAGTCACCAACACGTTGTCGTACAGGTCTAGGTACAGCTCTTGTAGGTGTGGCTGATCTTACAGCACAATACCAATTGCCTTGAGAACCGAATCATCGACTGTGCCGATTTCTGCAATGTCAAGGTGTAGATGCTTCAACTCCATTGCACTAACTCGCTTGAGAAACTCAATGAGTCCGTCAGAGGTGAGACTAGTGCATCTGCGAATTTCAATATGCTGTACCCCGAGAAATCGACGCTTAGCTTGTCCAAGGCCAGTGGCATGGACTCGAGGAGCGCTCGCATACATTCATCGTTGAAGCCTTCGCCATCCATGAAGTCAAGAGTGAGCTCCCGAATGTCGGGGTGCAGCATATTCGAGCGAAGTTGCTTAATGACAGCTGGGAACACTTCGGAGCTGCATCGTACTGGCAGTACCTGACAAGTGTCACGCTGAGGTGATGAGGTTCTGCGTTGATAAGAAAATAGTGGGGAAGGGTCTGCATCTTCTTTCAGAATATTATAAAGCTCGTTGACACGATGAGGGAAGAACAGCTTTGAATATACCTGAGTGATCGGCGTGATGCCTTCCAAGAACAACCCAAAGATGAATGAATGGATAGTAACCGTTGATCGCCATGGGAAGTTTGATTGTCGCTTAGTTGGAATAGATCAAGATCAGCGTTTAAATTTGTTTGAACAAATTTGGTGATTAGTCACCCGCCCAATTTTTCAAAACGCCGACAAAATGTCAGAATAATAATCTTTTAAATCATGGGAAACACCTGCGGAGACAGAAGAATAGAAGAGGTAATTGAACCTCCTTGTCTTGTAGAAGTCAGGAGAAGGGATTTACCAATCGGACAGCTTTCCGAGGAGGAGATACAGGAGTCGATAGACCTGTTAACTTCGTTATCCCACCCGAACTTAATCAAAGTACAAAAGTGTGTTAGAAACGCAAATAATACTCTCTCAGTATTCGAGGAATACCCGAGTGAGAGTCTTGAACATCTCTTGAATAGCAAGCGAAGCTTTATCAACTTTAAGGAAATCATGATCGGGCTTGCAACAGGCTTGTAATATCTGCACCGGAGCAAGAGAGTTGCTCACGAATGCCTTCGTCCAGCCAACATCTATTTCAATGGCACAACTCCTGTTATCGGCGGAGTGTTGGACTGTTTGAACAATCTCGGAAAGGAAGCTCTCCCGTAGGTCGCCTACTATTCAGCCCCGGAGACCTAAGCTGGCTGCTTCGGAGAGTGTTGTGATGTGTGGTCATTGGGGTTGATCCTATTAGAGATTGTAATAGAGCAACCCCTGAAAAAGGTACTGATGAGTCCTCTTCAGCCATGGAAAATCCACGCTTTTCCGAAGAATTCACATCTGAACAGAATAAAGTAAGGGAGAGTCCGAAGAACCGTCCGGCTGATGCTCGATAGATCCCCAGCACAAAGGCCAGCTACACACCAAATCAGATAATACTACCGGTAATAACCCATACCAACTTCAACGGATACACGCGATAGACTATATCGAATGTATTAGCAAATGCTATATTACAAGGTCAGCTGCAACCAATACTTTCGAGAAAGTTGGGAACATTTTTTCACGATGTAGCTAGAAGCAGAAAAAGGAAACCAGAAGGCTATTTTTTTCATTGTTGACTTCTTTCTTCGGACAAACAAAAAGGAGAAAGCACGGAAGTGGTTCAAACAACTTCGAGACATTTAGGCAAAATGTATGGTGATGCCTCGCCTTATCCCTCATGAGCCAGACCTGCAGTCGCAAAGAAAGCTAGTTTAGGAATGGTCAACAGTCAGGAGCAAGCATAGTACTTTGTTTCTTGCCCAATGCTACGCCTATGGACTGCATGGGTTTGAAAAAGACGAAGCTCAAGCGTTGCAGCTTTTGAACGATCTGAGCAAGCTACACGAAGGGTTAGATGGAGTCTTGTACCTCCGAACGATGATGCAAGCAGCGAATTAAGGCTATCCGTTTGGAGACGATCCTAAATTCTAAGAAGAATATAGAAAGGCAGCTCATCTTGGGGACTATGACGCGATATGGATGTTGAACTTATGCCTAAGCAATCGAAGGGAGCTCAGGAAAGCTTTATACTATCAACTGATGATACCACACGCACCGGACACGAGCGCGTCTAGTAGCACCCAGACGAGTATCGGGCGCCGCTATAGGGAATTAGGGGATTTGCTTTCCTGTTATCGTTGGCAAAAAATTGCTGTACCGAAGAAGACTAGGAAATAGACACTCGAGGCTTTCAAGATCCTCGGTTTTTGATCCTTTCTTGATGTAATTCTCCGAAGTATTATTTGTTCCTCATCTGAGCAAGACACAAACCACTGTTTCAGGCTCCTCAACCGACATCTTATATAAGCGATGAAGGACAAAACTTGCCTATATTCTTTCGGCAACCTACGCTGATAGTATATCGGAACTGAATTAATCATACGAAGTCGACTGCTCGCTCCACAACCTAGTTGTATTTGCGGAGCGACTCGTTGCTGATTTCCTTGAGTCGGACATTGATGTCTAGAGTCGCCAGTGCTCGTTGATGTCCCTCCCGGAGGTTGCTATACTCGTTTGATGTCCAGCTGACCTCATTAATCTTCGATGCTTGCAATCGCTTTTATACCCGCCGCTTATCCTGCCCATCTAGGTAGCTGCTTCTAAACTTGGAGTGGCTGAAATGCGAACGGTCTCGCACGAACGACTGCAGCCCTTTGAGTGGCTCATTCTGATTGCGCTGCTGACTATTCAGGAATGGCAGCGCATCCTTCTGAATGACGTCAAATTTGAGCCGGACCTGCTTACGAGGCTTCTTCGCAAGCTTGTACAGCTCAAGCCTCTCCATGAAGTTGTACTTCTGTTATTGGGCATTGTCCCTTCCATCCATATGGAAGAATCTACAGAGGGATATTAATTGAGCCCTAATGTAACTGCATGAATTAGGGTCGCAGTCCACCATGGTAATAAATAATGAGTTCCAAGCGCTTCACACTTCTGTAGAAGTTAGGTATTGCAGAGGTAATGCAGGTTAGGGCGCCTACAGCGTGGTTTATCGAGTGCAACGTATCGAGGATGGGCAGGTCTACGCACTGAAGAAGGTGAAGCTCCCGCACCTCTCTGAGAAGGAAAAGTAGAACGCGCTCAACGAAGTACGCATTCTTGCGTCTATACGGCATCCCAACGTCATCGGTTACAAGGAGGTGTTCCTCGAAGACGCAGACACCATACTGTGGTACTGAGGCAGTCTAATCGTAGCATCATTATGGAGTTCTGCGATGACGGTGACCTCTTTCAGAAGATTACGCAGCACCAACAGAACAAAACTAAGTTTGAAGAGGAGCAGGTATGGAGACTCGTCTTCGATGTGGTCAATGGACTCAAAGCCTTGCATGATCTGAAGATCCTCCATAGGGATATGAAAAGCGCCAACATCTTTCTGAACAAAGATGGTCAAGCCAAACTCGGGGACATGAACGTCTCAAAGGTGGCGAAGAAAGGCCTGCTATATACGCAGACAGGCACACCATACTATGCTAGCCCAGAAGTCTGGGACGATAAGCCATACGACTCGAAGTCTGACATCTGGTCGTTGGGCTGCGTCATCTATGAAATGTGTACTCTGAAGCCGCCTTTTCGAGCCAATGATATGGAGGGACTGTACAAGAAGGTCGTGAAGGGTCAATACGGCCGTATCCCCAAGACTTATTCGTTCGAACTTCATCATCTTATCGACATGCTACTTCAGGTTGATCCTCATCGAAGACCAAACTGCGGTACCCTCTTCCTCGATTTAGATGAGATCATAAAGATGCCCATCTTGCAGAAAAGACAAAGTGAGCAATCGGACATGCTGGATGAAGTCATCAACGGTCTGATGAATACTATTCGGATCCCCAAGAAGATTCACAATTTGCAAGATCGCCTCCCGAAACCCAACTACAGTCCGTTAAAAATGCGGCCTCGTGAGAATTCGGCTTCAGCAATGTCATTTGATAATGCCAATAAGATCACTCATGCAACCGGGCAAAATTCGAGCGAAGATATCCGAAGTCTCCCCAAAATCAAGCGCAAACTCATCGATATCGTGGATCGCTCAGCCATATTCGACCAGAGACGGCTCGACCTGAATATCGATAAACGTCGAAAACGTGGGGACTCAATAGAAAAGATTCTTCAGGCCCGCAACGATCGCATCAGGCAGATTTATGGTCAGGCCCGAAAAAAGCGCAACCAGCGAGAGCACAGCGACAGCAAAGAGCGAGAGCACAGCCAGCTGCGTATTAATCTGCCAAGTCTCGGCAAGAACTACCTGAACTGAGTATCCATGTACATTCACAACTGCTCGAAAAGGCGGCGGCTGTCCTGAATTACTATTTGTATCGTACCTGTTCGAGAGCATCGGCGACCCATCTGACTTGTTCGTTCGTGAGGGTTCGTGAGCTGTACTCAGCAACTTCGCCTTTGAGTTGTGCATAGCGCTTTTTGAGCTCCTCTGTAAGATAACTTCCAATTGCTTTCTGACTATCGGGCGAGAGAGTTGAGTTGCTTCGGATGTGAGCATGCATCAGCTTGAAGATGACGGAGGGCTTGTGAATTTCAACGGCATTCCCACCAGCAGCTACGATCTTCGTGAGGATTGAATTCACACTCTCAAGGCTGTTATTACAGCCAGCCACGATTAACTGCAAGTGATTGCTGAGAAATTAACTGACACATTTGTTCCAACGATCCGCACATTAGTTTCCAATGCGCTCAGAGATGTCATTGTTGGGGTATGCGAGATCTACATACTATTTCAGCTTGCCTGGAATCTCTTGTTGGTAGGTGACGAGTTTGTTCAAGGTTGCAGCATACTCCTCCGGTGCTGCCTTAAGGCTTCGAGCTGTATTGCAGTAACGTGCTATCACTAATAACGCAGTCCGAACCATTTTGACCTTGACTCCTTCGATTAGGCAGTTCTTCTGGAAGATACTTGCCAACTGAGCAAGCAGATCATCTCCGTGACGATTCGGTTTGCTTAACTCTTGGACCCTAACATCAGCCCACACCTTGATATTCCACTTGTGAGAGCGTGCTAGTTCATCTCGAAGCTCCTTGCTCTCCAGCCTTTGGAGTTGTAACTTGAAAGCGGAATAGGCGTTTGGAAAAAGCGGCAAAGTATAGGTGTAAAGGAAGTTAAACTCCTTTCTTGCGAGGAAATTGGTGATCAGCTTGACGATACGTTCATGTGGATAGTCTGCAGGTAGCTGCCGAACCATGCCAAACAGGCTCTCAAAGAAGGCTTCGACTCTCGGTTGGTCATGATTGCTCATTACCAGAGATTTGTTGGACAAGAAGTTAGTCTATACAGTGCGAAGTTCTCTAAGCACAAGATGCTCCTCGATTGTTGCATAGTACTGTTAGCGGCGGTCAAGATAGCGAAAACACTGGCCAAGAGTCTACTCAGTTTGTTCGAGAGTTGCACCTTGGCTAATACAGGCTACTAGTTGTTCAGATAAACAGTTTAGGAAGTCTGTTTCGAGCTCCTCGACGAGCTTCATGGGTTAATATTCGCGTATCCTGCTGGCGACTAGATTGTGTGAGAGGATTCGTCTGATTGTTGAGAGCTTCCAGCTGAATTTCAAGAAGGTGTGTTTGCGTCTCACTGTCATCGCTCCTCCTTGTCGTATCCGCTCCAGCTCATCATTACAACCCACGAGGATGGATACTGCTTCATCAGCCTGCTCCAACAACGTTGCTTATAGTTCTGACACCTCATAGGACTCGACAAACTGCTGCAGGCGAGTCTCAGCGGTCAGTGCTTCTTTTTTGTGCACTTCCACTCGTTCCACGATACGGCTATACAACTTCTACGTCTGCGCAAGTTTGCTAGTAATGCGGACCAACCTCGTGCTGATATCGCAGAACGTATCCAGATGTCCGTCGACGACCTCAACGATCTCCTCACAAGCTTTCTTCTGGATTTCGTGCAACTCGATGACTCGAGGTTAGATACGCACGTAATCGATTTCCAGAGTAGTCGCTTCACCGTTGGCCTCAACCTCCTCCGACTTGCGACAGAAAGGTCTTAGATAGTCCTTTGGATCGAACCCCTAACTCTCAAGCCCTTCCTCCATGGAGTACAGAATATAAATTGATCACTCCTTAGTCAGGAAGAAAGATTTGGAGTTTCGAGAGGCACTCGGTGTTATTCTTGATCGACTGCTGCTCATCACTTCTTCGAGTCTTTGCAGCTGTGACTTTGCACGTTCACTGGCCCGTTTGACGGTGTCGGTACGAAGGACGAGTTTCTTGAATAGCTCCTGATTTCTTTTCTGCATTAGCTGATGATGTACCAAAGTGTCCTTCTTCAAATGCAACTACCCCACGAGCTTCTGCTGCCAGTTCCTTTCAGCCATCTGCTTGCGAGACTGACTGATGGCACTCTTTTTGCTAAGCAAATCGAACTATTTTTGCTTGACATCCATCACACGATGCTTATTACGGAGATTTTCTTCTTGCTTCAGCTGCGACAATTTCTCGTGGGTCTGCTGCTTCAGATGTTTTGTGTATGCTGCTTCTTCTTGGTGCTGATTCCGCCAATTCTTTATATTTCGCTACCGCTCCTGCTTCTACATCACGCTCTTTTCCTTCAGCTTGCGCACGTATTCAACGTTCTCCCGCTCCATGATGCTACGTTACTGAGTTATGCACGGTGAGTACCTGATTCAGAGTCTCCTTCATCTGTAGGTTCTGGGTACGTCGCTCCACCATTACACTGTACTTCCGACGCGCCCATGCAGCGGTCTTGAGGTTGCGCTATCTTTCCATTTCCACGAACTTGAGCCGGTTCAGAATCATCTGCTCACGCTCCTGTTCCCGCTGCCGTTCCTTACGAAGACTTGAGATTGACCGTTGGGACTTGGTCTCCATCTCATCCATGGTAAGATGCTTCTGCTCTACAAGATTCTTTCTTCGCATTCTGCATAGAGTTGCATCAGTTACAATCGGGCGCGTTCATTCAGGTAGCTGCGACTGTTGTTTTGGCTGAGCAGCTACTTGGCTCGCTTGTTGGCGGAATCAATATCGTAGGAGATGGTGGTGGGGTCATCCTGCTCAAGCACAGTGAGCGTGGACTTGGGTGTTATAGTCTTGCGATAGAGCAGCATCACACGAATAAAATTATGCTGTTAAGCTGCGCATGCTCAGGGCTGCAGCGACCACATCATAGCTTGCATTTGCTACTCCAGTTGCTGGATGTCTTGTGGGTTCTTCTCGCCTTCTGAGGTTTCCTTCTTGTGCTGTACCACTGTCTTGAAGAGCTATATTTATGGCTAAGGTACTTCAAGCAGCTGAAGAAGCGCAGGGTGGTTGATCTGCTTAATTGGGTTGATCATCTTCTCAAAGCGTAGGGCAGTGATGCTTATGGGTAGTCTTGTGAGCATTGCTTCAATCTTTTCGAGGTCCATCTTGCCGTCGTATAGCTTATCGCTTGACTTGTCAAGGAAGGCACGCATCACCTTCTCGAGGTAGTAATACTGAACCTTGTATTCGAACGCCTTGTTGAAATTGAAGCTCACTGACATGAGCTTTGCCACGACGAAGATATTGGTTTCGTTGAGGATGTTACGTATCCGTGGCTTCAGAGTCTCGAAGATGAGCTTGTTTTGGCTGTCAATGTCGGCTGCCTGTGGGTCATTCAAGAAGAGCACGTCGGGAGTGTAAAGCAGTTTTAGGTCGAATATCAGTTCTGCTTTGTGGGCATTCTTTAGGACCCGAATGGTTTGGGGACGAATTGCCGAGTGGAATTTAATGTTGATTGACTTCAGCTTGTCTATGCAGTCCAGGTAGGCCTTGAAGGTTCCTTTCCGGAACACTTCGTTCACTATCCTTTTGAGGAAGCTCAGCTAATCCTTCTACTGAGAAATCAGCTTTTGTAGTACCGAGTAGTCCTTCGTGTTGAGAATCGCTGAGGAAGCTTCGAGAACCCGTGGCTCATTCTATTCGAATTCTAGAGCCATCACATCGTCGGTCTTTGGTTATGGATGTTACTTTGCTAACGACATCGCTGAGATTTCGAGGTAGTTTGGTTATGCTTCTTCTGTTCCTAGGAAGCGTGAATTGGAACTGTTCATTGACTGGTTCTTGGACTCGTTCTTTGGTGTGCTGTACTGATCTTCAAATTGGGGTGCTCCCACTAGATTTTTACGCCCGAACGTGGGAGAACGTGGCCTTTTCACTACGACCTATGGCTATGCTTACTCTTGCTTTGGTTCCGCAGGAATTACTAACTCTATTTTTTCCTAGTTCTGTCGAACTGTTTAGGAATTTTATAGCCCCATCTCTGAGCGAGGACCTTCGTCAGCTGGACCGGTCAAAATGAGATTCTCGCTGCCCTTACGACTTGTCGTCTTTGAATGATTAGCTGAGGCCTCTCCCGTAAGTTCTGACTTCTCAAGAACATCCAGCACTTCGATCTTGGTCTACCGTTCTAACCGATCTTCGTCATGCTCATTATCTATCTTTATAGTGAATTTCTTGATAGATCGCTTGGGTGCGTCCTTATTCTTTCTTTCAAACATCTTCCCATCACCCTTGATGATTCCGACAAGTGGCTTTTCGGAACGAAGTATCTCGACTGCCTCGTCAATACTTGCTTTTGGAGAAATTACATTTTGCTTTTCGAAGGCAGGTGCTTGTACATTAATGGGTTTCGATTCGCCTTATTCAACCCTATCGATAACGTCCTTCTTTGTCTATGAGTTGGTAGGTACTTCCAAAGTCTTACCGGACTCTTGTTTG
>ERZ724508.1387-NODE-1387-length-14500-cov-7.881481_pt1 | contig 14500 bp, 22 predicted proteins | sample MGYA00376041_ERZ724508 | MGnify/ENA primary metagenome ERZ724508 (study PRJEB28724, sample SAMN07190887) | wastewater metagenome | isolation source: effluent of sewage treatment plant in Hong Hong | place: USA: Christiansburg, Virginia | collected 2016-03-01 ...
ATAATGGTATTGGGTGATGTTTGTACCAGCACAGTACACATTGGAATTTCTCCGATTACCATAGTCTTCATCAAAGATCCAATAATAACTTAACTACCATCAGCCTGTAATCTTGATGTTCGAGTCGAATGATGGGATGCTATCTGCTTTGTGCATCACCTTGTCGGTCTGGTCGATCTCCTCAGTCATTGCCAAATTGCGGTGGGTGATCCTCTCAGATATCCTGAAGATAGTGTGCACCAAAACACCCACTGCTAGCAACATACTTACCAGCACAAGCCATCCTGCGACGTACAACAACGTCAGGTTCTCACTCAATTCTAAGCGATACACGCAGATGGCCACCAACACTAATGTGGCAACGAACTCATTGAAGAGCATCCTCATATTCTGCGGAGTTGAAGTATAGGGAGGACTCAGCAGTACGCTCACAAAGAAGAACATTTGGGCAGCCAACACAAACAATGCGCCAAACCCAGATTAGACAAAGCCGATGAGCAAGGCTATTAGGAACTTGTAACCAACGAAGACAGGCCAGTAGAGCTTGGCAGTGCGGTTTGGGTTGAACATGATATCCCTCACATCGAATTAGTCGGAGTTCACAAAGTGGTTGATGATGTGGTACAGAATCATAGCGATTGCAGTCAGTCCGAGGATGATGTTAGCAGCGAGCACACCTTCATCGCTTCCGAAGCGCAAGTTCGTAGTAATGCTGAACCCAACATTGATGGCGTTGAAGGCAGCGAAGTAAAAGGCAAGTTTCAAAGTCTTATCAGAAAGTTTGAGGAGTCGGTTGGAATCTTGAGCCATTAATCGCAGGAACACACCCAACACCATAATGACGATCTGTACAAAGAGCATGTAGTTCACGTTTTCGATGAAGTTGTAGTGATAGCCCATCTCACTATGGGTCTCTGACAGTTGACGAGTTTCTAGACCTTCAAGGTCGAGTCCATTGTAGCCGTTGACGATGCTGGTGAATATCTTCCATTCGGTAACCACCTTGATACCAATCAGGCTATCCTCAAGCACAGCAGGAGCGAAGTAACACAACTGTAAAAGACTGATGGCCTCAGCTCCGATAAACGGCTGGTAGAACAATCCAATCAATGCCAAAAGGAGCCCGATTACAACTGCCGTTCGAAGCACGATGTCAAACGAGTCTGTAACTTTCTTATCTTGGTCTGATGCAACTTTGAAAGAGCATTTGTTCGTTACAGGGTCTACACTTGCTCCATTGAGGCACCCACACTTACCAGTCTACTCATCGAGGGCAATTCCATCGTCCTCAATGCACTTCGTGCAGATTGAATTCGAGCTACACTCAATACACCCAGGTAATTTCTGACTACAGAGCAGGCAACCTTTGGCTGATTCGAAGTAGTTTGGCTAGCATGCACAGTTGCCATCGACCACAACCATGTGTTTGCTGCTATCGCACACAAGACATTGGCCATCATGTTGGCAGCTTATACAGTTTTCCACAATCTCTCCACACTTTGCACACTGGTTCTCTTGCAGCCCATAACCGTCATAGCACAACTCGCAAGTGAGACTGTTGGAGCACGTGCTGCACCCTTCCATCACTGATGAACAAGCTGTGCATTTTCCAGCGTCGAGCACCTGCCCTTCCGGACACTTGCAGTTTGAGTTGTTGTCGAGCCTTAGAGGATCACGGCACTTCAAGCATTTGCCAGACGAATCACAATCGATACATCCCTTCGGACATAATACACATTTTCCTCCCACAAGTGAGTGATTGGAGGGGCAAACGCATTTGCCCGACTTCAGTGACATTGGAAGTGAGCATTCCTCACATTCTTTGGTCGATATACACTTGGAGCAGCCGAACACAACCTCCGAACACAAGGTACATGATTTATTGGCAGTTTCAACCGTACCCTCGGGACACTGGCACCTGCCATTGATTAATTCCTGCCCAGTCTAAGGACCACATGTACATCGACCGTTCTTCAGCACCAGACTAGACAGTGTGCATTTGGTGCAGCTGGTCGGCGAGTTACACTCTTAGCAATTGTGAAGCATCTCCGAACATTTTTAGCAGTTGCCATGGCTATTCTCACTGAACCCGGTTTCGCATAAGCATTCAGAACCCACCATTGTCCTGTGACTACCTTCCTTGCATACACAACTCGAACCCTCAACTGCAGCGCCTTTGAAGCATCCAGTACAGTTCTTCGAATGAATATCGCAGGTTCGACATTCCTTGCTGCAAGCCAAGCAACTACCGTTATGGGTTGCCTGGTATTGGCCGTCAACGCACTTGCACTTCCCATCCACCACTGACTTGTTGTTGTGGCAAGCAGTGCACTGGTTCATCCCGCTGCCGAAGCATGACATGCAACTGACGTGACAGCGTAGACAGTTTCCGCTGACACTATCTCCATAGAAGCCCCTCGAGCAGGTAGTTTAGCATAGTTTGAAGACGGCGTCATAGAACTTCCCGGATGGACAGGAATGGAACTTCCGATAGCTGAAGATGCTGATGTTCAAGCGATGCACCAGTTCAATTTCATCAAATTCTCCTGGATACTGGAATTCGAACTTCGGCATCTCTTGGATGTCGAAGCTACTGACGCCCGCGTGGAAGTTGATCGGCTCAGCTTGGGAAGTGTCAAAGCTGGCTTTCGCACGCACATTGGACAGATAAGTGCTTTCGAAGAAGGAGCCGTCCGCGAAGGTGGTTGGCATGTACTCTATTCGATAGTAGCTGATGAAACTGGAAGTGACTATACCCTTGACTCCAACTCTCGACCGGTAGTGCGTTTAGTTGGTTGGTTCGAGATAGATATCCACCGTGAACATGTAAGCATCGTGCTTGTTAAGTTGAACGCCCTTCAAAAACGGAATTACATGCAAGTCAGGAAGTCCCTTGGTATCATGTATGCTTAACGGCAAAATCTTCAAGTCCGTTCGGTGTCCCTTACCCTGAGTGAGATTGGCCACTATGTTGATTTACTGAATGTACTGTTTTAGTGCGAAACAAAGGCAACTGCAATGTTAGTAAAGGAGTCTTTGACGAAAGAAAATACCGAAACAACGAGTTTGGCGACCTTGGTCTGGTCAAAAAGTCGTGTTCTGACTCCGACTGAATCTTTGTTTTGGTTGACAAGGGAGAAGTTGAGACCGAACGTCAGTTGTTAGTTGCTGTCGGCTATCATCGTCGTGATGCCTTCGTCACATGAAATGGTACCGAGAGCTGACTAGGGTTGTTTGGAAAATGGCATTGGGTAGCTAACCTTGTAATCCATCACCGTGTAGGTCGTCTTGGAGACGAGAAGGGCGGTGCCTACAGTAACAACAGTCATACTGCACTGGATGTCTGGGTGAGCGGCCCACTTTGGGTGCTTCTCCTTGGGAGCTGCTGCCGAAACAGTCAGGAGCAGAGTTAGTAAGAAAATTAGCATCCTGCGTGGATAAATCAACAAATATAATCTTTGGCTAGGCATCTCTCATCAACGAGAGTCGTCACTTATTCACGAGGTCAGTCGGAGTTCGTCGTAGAGCCACGAAGACCCTATGAAGGATAGCTGCACTAGCAGCGAAGGTCAAACCCATACCCACCAGCTAGAGGAAGTTCTCGTATTTGCGGTAGTCGAAGTAGGGTCTCTGGTTGCGAATGGTTGCTATCTCGTTTTGGGTGTATACAATTTCCATTGTTCCGTAAAGGAGTGCAGCCATTGCAAACAGCAGTGGTTGGGCTAACCCTCCAAGTGTGCAGATGCCGAACAGCATGAGGTGGTTCCGACTGTGAGAAACCTTTGCCATAGTAAGCGCCATTTCGACACGATGACGATGTTTGAGGTTGGGTATGAGTTGAACATCCTTGAGGTCACTGAGTGAGGTTACCCCTTCTGGAAGAGCTATCTCCTGCTAAAGTAACTTGAACAGGTTGGGGTAAATCAACTTTGGCCTTAGGTAGAGCTCGTTGAATGCAAGGAACCCTGAACTAGCGAACTGCCTATTTCAATGCTGAAGTACCAGACCAGCAAAAAGCTTTTGCATATTAATAATTGTAGAGTGCCATCTCAACGTGTTCCACGAAAGAAAATATAATCGAAGAGAATGCAACAATGTGAGGTTTACCATATCGGTTTGCCTGACCTACTGCCGAGCTTCTCTGAGGAGCTTGTGGAGGGCGTTCACCGAGTTTGCTTCGATACCCAAAAGCAATTGGACGAAGCAGTCAATGGAAACAAAAGTTCAGTCTCCGAAAAGAAGCTATACAAAAGGCACAATCGAACTAAGCTCAGCGCCATGGAGATGGAGTTTCGTTAAGCACGAGTTACCAGCTGCTCAATCTACCTGGTCACCAGTAAAAAGGTGGGTTATTGTAGAGGAGAGTGAGGTTTGGGTCTACGGTAAGTGCCCATCGAACGAGCTATCCAACGATTCTGTCATGTTGTAGGGAAGGCTCAAAGCGGCGTTGCCGTTGCACCACAGAAAGTAGTTGGGATGTCGACGCGATGTTGCTCAGTTGAGTGTATGTGAGACCCATAAAGCTGTAATTAGCCGTGACCATGAGCTCTTTGTTTGGGGAGAGTTTGCAGGTTCTGCTGACCTTAACCAGCAAGGATGCACTGGAAGCGAGGAGACTAAGGTACGGTACAGCTGCGTTGCTGTTGTTACCGAAGCCATTCTATTCGTAAGGCATCGGCTATAATATAGGTCGCAAATAATACACTGTATGCACACGGGCAGGAGCGATAAGGGAGGCTAGGTTGTGGCAAGCAATACTTACAGCACACTACGCAACCGATACCGGTGCAAGTACCCAGAGAAATGACAACAGTTCGTGGCATCAGCTGCTCTGAAGATTTTGCGATGTGCTGGGATACGTCGGGTAAACTATACGCTTGGGGCAACGGAAGGCACGGAAGGTTAGGAATCGGTTGTCGAGGAGGCAGCTACAACTATATAGTTTACTCGCCAACCAGGTTAGAATGCCTTTCAGATATGTACATCGTCGCTGCGGTCTGCGGAAGTACCCATGGAATTGCTTTGACAAAGTCAGGAGACGTATATGAATGGGGTCGAGATCACAGCTAGTGCATACAGTTTAAAAGCAGGCCGCATAAAGTAGGTTTGGAGACGCCAGTAGGACGGGTCTAAGCTTGTGCATAAATGTCAGCCGCAGTCACTGAAAAAGGTACGGTGTATGCTTGGGGCAACTCACGTATTCCCTGCGTCAAGTCTTCAGAGGTACCTCAAGAAATTTATGTTCCGAACTGCAAACGAATACGGGAAATCGCCCTGTCACCTACTTTCATGGTGCTGATCAGCAACAATAAACCCAAGGCAAGCCAACAGAAGAACCGTTCATAGTTGGGCTCAATAGTTCCAGGCCAAGTTCTCACTGAATCTCTTTCCAGGTAGAACATCGAAAACTGTTTGGTTTTCAACAGCGTACTCTCTCTCAACCAAATTAGAGAGCTGCATCCCAAGAATGAGTCCGAGAACTATCAGTTAGATTGGAAGCGGTTCACTCGTACACAAACACAAAGGAAGCCTATGTTAACATTCGCAACCACAGGCCAGAGGAGTTCTTCGAAGCACCTGCCTTTGAAGGTGGTTGATGAGTATGTCAGTCCCCGGCAGAGACAATCCTGCTACATTAAAATTGTGGACCAGTACCTCAAAGAACGCCCCCCCAAGAAGCGCGTTGACGAGTTCTCCAAGAAGGAGCTAGAAACCCGATTGAGGAAGATCAGGGTACACAATACTCGCAAGCCGCGAGTCATAATAAAAAATGAGGGTCCAACACTGTACAAGCTGCCTCAGCAACTCCATAAGCTCGTCAATCGGGAATGCCTGCTATATATCTTCAACTACATCGGTCACCTCGAGGTGGAAAGGAGGAGGAAGTGTTCCATTAGCACTATCTAAAAGTATATGCATACGTCAGTGGCAATACGAGAATTGGAGAAGAAGCCCCGCAAAATGATGTGTCCTGAGTTCGCCACCTGCATTATCCAGCACACTGTGGCTAGCAGGATAGGTCGCGCTGTTCGGCTGAGGCTGATCACTCTCCGATACAACCTTCGCAAACTTATCAGAGTTATGCTAGTCTCTCATAAATTGAGTGCTCTCATCAAACAGTGCTCCATCTATTTGTTCGACTTTCTCATGCTCACCCACTTTCGAGTCAGCAAGGGCTGTGCTCTCGAAAGAGTCACGTCCATTATGGTCACCGATGTCGAGCATTTCCGAAGAATCAAATGTAAGGTAAACATAACTCTTCTCTAACAGCCATTTACTGAGGTGGAGACCCTCCACGAATCTAAACGAGGCAGCCTCCCCAATGAACTTCCCGTCCTCCCGTTCTCCAAACATCAATATGAGATCTCAATGCCTTAACCGGGCAAGTTTGGACTCTTCACAAAAAGCAATCGGTGTTCAGCAGAACTCGCAGCTCGCAAACGTTTAATTGACCAAATGCTGAGAGCCAACCTACAATGCTTTGTGACTGAACTCAGAGATTATACTCGCAACAAGGAGCTGTTCATCTTTAACCACTAAGAAATCATCAATAAGGAACGGGCGCGGTTGTTGTTATTGGGGAAGCTGCCGATCAACAACCAAGGCTAGTATACTCCTTTCGACAGTATCAAGGAAGAACTCGCCTGTAAGATGCCATCGTTTCCCCGCCGGCCGGAAATTCAGGTGCACGCAATTACGAACCACTGCGATAAATGGGATACAGAACGCAACAACTTCCGCAGATTGTTCCGTCGCTACACCGACCTCGTTGAAGAGTAGCTCGAACGCTTCCAAAAATGACTTTCCTAATTCTTCAAAGAATAATTGCAAATATACAGTCAGAGCTCCACCACGAGCAGAGTCTACTGATCGCTCCCTTCGAACATCTTTTACAAGGTAGCCTCGCGATGTTTCTGCAAGCTCTACCGCCCAATGGTCAGAATATCGAAGTGGCGCTTGATTTCGTTTTCCATTAGCACTTCTTCGCTCAGCTCAATGAAGTTGAACACGAAGTCCAGGTTGTCTGATTTGTGGAAACGCCGGCAAAGTTTACCGCCTTGAGGGAGCCGGAAGGCTAAAGTAATGGTGTCATGGGCAATCTATGGCTCATCTGGTAGTGACATTTTTCGGATCTTTCGTTCCTAAGTGAGTTCCTCCAACGCTGTCTGCTTCTATCGTTCCATTTCCTCTGCCACCAGCTCCTCGCTCTTCTTCCGATGGTGTTCAGCTTGCGAATGCTTAAATTCTTGCTATTGCATTTCACGAATTAGTCGATCATTTTCGTAATCGATAGCCCCATCGTCATGCTCAATAGGCATCGAGTCTTCATCATCCTCTTCGTGTGACTATTGTCTCTGGGAGTGGATAACGTGCTGGTAGTTTTTCAGAAACTTAGCCTACTCCTCCCTGTCTTCTGCGGCACTCTTTACTGCGTTCCTCAGTACTGCATTCAGCGACTCAGCAGTTGATTTGTCATCGTCGACATCGTACTGACTCATAACGATGACTTCGTCGAACATATTAACTCGAAGCGCGACGAAATTGGATCCCATCTTTTCCCGAACATAGTCCTTGAGTCCACGGTTGTAGTCATCCATGTTCTTGATGAGCCCAATAAACACGAATTCGGTATTCTAACGTAACAACACGTTGTACTATGAGACGGAGATTCTCCTCGGCGAGTAGCTCTTGAATTTTGGTGATGATGTTGATAGAGTAGCTGAACACCAGCAGTGGCTTGCCCGTCGTTAAACTCTTTCGAATGGCATCTTCGATGTGTCCTTTTTCGAAATTAAGCGGCGGCATCAACGAACTGAAGGTTTCGTAGAAGTGATCTCCGCCTGCGCGCGATTCAGGTGGCGGTACCAACGAGAATCGAACAGGCTAGCCATGATCCCTCGGTCTCCAGAGTACATTCAGATTTGGGTGTTTGCTGCCGTGGTGGCTACGCATAATCTGCTGAAGTCGCCGATGGTTCTCAGCTTCTGTTAGTTTGCTGCGAGCCTTATTCGGGTTCTCAAAGTAACTGGCGATGGCAGCCTTGATTAATCTAACACTGTTACCTCTACATCGAACTGTGCCTAGTCCAGGTAGAACTCCGCCTCGTGTTACTCAGTCGGGCAGACATCCATGAAGTCGTAGATAGCCTGCTTGCGACTTGCTTCCTCCAACGCTTTTAGTTCCGCTTGCATTAATAATTATAAATAGTTTAGGTAGGTTGCGAGTATATGAGGATTTCCGACCAGGTGGAGATCATCGAGCGCGGGGGGCGGACATTCTCGCCAGAGGAGTTTATATTTTGGATTGGAGCACATGAGGGCGTTCTGATGACCTCAGAAAAGAGGCAAACAAGACTGTTCCGAGAGGATATGCAGCAACTCGATGCTGTGCTATTTCCCGCTAGCACTGCCGTAGTCATGCCTATCCGGCCCAACTGTCAGCTTAGCTTAGGAAGGGACAATGAAGTGACTATGCATAAGAGGGGTACCTAGCGCCAGCTTCTGCCAAAAGGAAAACATGTGAATAGAGAATTACGGCACCTTGCCGATCAATCTTATTTGGTCTCGTCCTTCAGCGAACCGCATCAGATCCTGCAGTACCAGCCGGACAAGGAGTAGTTCGGAGTTTCCGGTAAACTAGGACAAGGCCACCAAAGGTTTGTGTACGATGCTCTTCTCCTGCAAAAGACTTTGGTGACTTGCTCCACTGACTGCACAGTTCAACTCGCGGATATCGTAACAGGACAGCACCTTCAAGAATTGAATTATCCCTGCCGGCTGCATTCATTGATCGAACTCGATCACAAGAACTGCTTGATTGGTTTGGACAGTGACTCACTGATCGATGGTTACGATCTTCGTTGTAGAAGGTTATGCTCGCGCTTCAAGACGGCCAGTCCAAACACTTACTCGGGACTTGCACTCACAAGTAATAAAGTATTACTTGGCCATCATGGACAACTGTCAATCCTGGACATGCGAAACGGCAAGTGCCAACTGCTGACGAGCCCGCGCTTCGCTCACAAAATCTGGAATATGTCATGGTTTACCGGGCGATAGAAGTTATTGGTGAGTGGCGGCTGCTTCGTCTCGGTTTGTGCGCTGTCAAGCTATGATTTTTGATTCGTTAGTTCGTTGTATATGAGAAAAGGGCGCAGTCCCCTCTCCAGGAAATACCTGCATAACACAAGTACAAACCTCTTAGAAGTAGCTTCTCTGTACCAGAATTACTATCGGCAAAAGCTAACCCAAATGCAAATGCAACCCGCCAGACCATCCATACAAGAAACGGTCCACATATTTACAAACGGTGTGCTGCTTGGGAACCCAACAACCAACCGAGGACTCTTTCTTGAAGATGAAGGACTCTTGTACTTTGAGGTTGAGCCCTTGCAAGGTCATCCCCGCACCCATATGTTTGTCTTTCCTGATCTGACAATATGCTTGGCACAGACCTCTAGCGATGATGAGCTGCACGACCGGTGTGTGTTCCTCAACGAGGCAGCATTCATGCAGTGCTACAATCTTCGGAAGGGCAAGTTTGAGGGGGTACAATATTCTTATGTACCTTCAATACGCCAATTCACTAAATCACTGTACAAGAACGATAGACTGTCCAAGATTGTCCGTTCGGAGTTCCTTGAACAAAGCATCAACCCCATCACAATGATTGAGGACAAGGAAACTGTGAAGTTGATCCTTGCTATTCTTGCAATGGACTTCCTCCCACTGGCTAACAGCGTAACATCGATCCGGATAGGTGATACCATGCGGTACTATGGTCAGGTGAAGGCAGGAGCGCCGAATGGGTATGGCTGCATCCTGTCAGTTTCCGAAATGTTTTCAGGCGAGTTTTACAACGGCCTGCTACACGGACTGGGAAGGATACGATTCAGTAACGGCGATGTTTGTACAGGAGGGTTTGAAGAAGGGATGTGCAAAAACATTGGAAAGTTCGTGACAGCTGACTCAGTTGTTTGTAGGGCAGGAGACACAACAATCACTGAGACGGAATTCGATGACTTTCTGAAACGTAAGGGAAGGGTAATGCAGATGAACAAGGAAACAGACTGGGGCATCCAACCTTCACGTTTCCAGCATTCGGGAGGTTGAAATCGATGTATAAGAATCTCGTAGTTAGCTACGCAGATGATGCACGCTCCAAATACCTCTCCAGGCAGATGAGCAAACTATCACTAATGAGTTCCATGGGCGATAAGCAAAGCAAAGAGGAAATTAAGTCGGAAGGGCAGAATACTCAGTTGGGTCCTCAACAACGTTCGCAGGCAAACATCCACCCACAGAAATGGAAAAGTTAGTCACAGCCCTCCATTGTAGTGCACCGGGCAGGCAGCGACCCGAAAATGGAAAGGATACCAAGCAACAATAAGCCTTCTAAAAAGCATGAAGAAATACGAATTTAGTTGGAATCCGAATAATAGGAGGGGAGGGTGAGAGTGGAGCAACTCAGCTAAGACCACGTATCACAAGAATTCGCTCGGAATGTTCCGCGTAGCGTTTAAGTCAAGCAACCATACAACCAGAGTAGGTCCGAGCTCATTTTTAATGGTAATCGAGGGGAAAAGCTGACCGGTTCGTACATGATGGACGTTATCCACGAAAATTCCCACGAAGTAGGCGACCAGTAGTCCAGGATGAAGGAGGCAGTCAACAGAATTACTCGCACCCCAACTCAACCTTCTGACCCTTACCGTATAAGTTTTAAGCATTGAAATGAAGTTCGTGTAGTCTATTCTGGGCTTCAAATCGCAGCGCAGTCCGGTGCTGGAAGCTCGTAACTCTGTGCTCAAGATGCTGCTGGTGCTGCAACCACTCAATATACTGCTGTTCGTGCTGGTCAACCAGCACATCAAGAAACCCTACATGGTAATGCACGATGCCATTTAGGACGAGTAGTTCCATAACGACCAGTTCGAGCATTACCTGCAGGGCGATTTCCGCTACTGGAACGGAAAGATAACAACCCCGCCAGGTCTGTACTACCTGAACTATGCACTTTCCTACGTGTTCCAAGGAGGCATGTCGGCGCTGGTTTATTCCCGTTTCCTCAACGTGTATTGCCTTGCTTACGTAGGTTTCTGTATAGCAACGTCACTCTCGTATTCTTTCTCAAGATCTTCGAGTTCCAAGACCTCAATTAAAATAACCTGAGTCGCAGTTTGGCGCTAGCCCTCACCCCCACGATCTACTTCTTCAACTTCCTGAACTACACTGATACTGCCAGTCTCATGCTCATGACAATGGCTTTCTACTACAACCTTGTCAATAGCCGCAAAAGGCTTCTACTGTGCTCCTTGTTCGGGCTGATCGTTCGCCAGAACAATATCGTTTGGCTGGGCTATCTTGCACTCTACAGGCTCGTGCTCGATCACAACGAGATATTCTGTAACAACCGCACCTTCATCAGCCACCTCTTCGGCATTGTTAAGACAGTGCTCGGCAATAAGACTTACATTGCCAAACAGTTCAAATATCAGCTTGCTCTGCTGGTCGGCTTCTTTATCTACCTGAAGAAGTATAATGGAGGGAGGCTGGTGTTTGGGGATGTGGAGAATCACGCAGTATCGTTTCATCCAACCCAAATCCTGTACTTCGCAGTCTTCGCGTGCATTAACCTCCCCTTGAACCCTCGGGAACTTTTCCTAACATGCTGGACAGTGCTCAGACGAATATACTACTCCAAGCACGCCATGTCTACGTTCCTGTTTATTCTCGCAGCCAGCATTGTAATGGTCGACCAATACACGTAAGATACTGGGTTACGCAGAATCGTCCATCCCTTCATACTTGCAGACAACCGTCACTACACATTCTATCTTTATCGGAGGCTGTTCAGCAACGGGTTTATACGATACGCAATGTGTCTAGTGTACTCCCTCAGCATTATCTTCATTTTTAGACTCACCGTCAATAGCCAGCAAAAACTAGTGAGGATACTCATGCTACTATTTTTCACTTTCGGAGTGCTGCTCGTTACGGGGCTTGTCGAATTCCGCTACTTCACCATTCCACTGGTGTTCCTCGGCTTCGAAATCAGCAATAGACGCAAATCTCTCGACATCGAAGGCATCCATTGGCGAGAGTACTATGGGCCACTAGACAGAATGTACCCCACCTTGTTTGTACGTGTGCTCCTCAACCTGCTGGTGATGTGGGTCTTCCTATATCGCCCATTCGAAGGCGGTAGCAGGTTCATGTGGTGACAGTTTGAGTGTTTATATTTTTATTATTAAAGATGTCGGAGAGCCCACCCAAAAGATCCAAGCATCATCTACACCAAAGAACAACCGCTAGAAGATAATCACCTTAACCGCCTCCTTCGGAATCTTCACCAATGCGTTAATTGCCGCAGCGATGCGATGAGCACCACGAGTAAATACACTTCTGCTGCTTCGATTGTGATGCTGTGGTATGCTGCTCCAAATGCATCGCTGTGGGGAGGCATCGTAGCCACGATATTAAGAACCTGCACAGAAGCTATGTCTTAGTCGAAGCCAACCTAAACGAAATGCTTGTGAAGCTGGCAGCCAGGGTCGATCTTTACTCGCTGTCCCACTAAAAACTGTCGGTGAGTAGATCCGAGCTCATCGAAGACTACGCATAAGTTCGGAATCGTGTGGAAAAGGAGTTTCGGTATGTGCAATAGCTTCTCACACAACGTTGTGTGGATATCACCAATAGTATTGAGCAGCAGTGCAAAGCGAAGGAAGAGGAACTCAACAGAATCCTGACTGAAGTGAGAACACAGATCAAGCTTTGCATGGACTGTCATACAGACATTGACGAGAGTATCAAAGTTTTAGGCGAAGTGGCCCTTTGTACCTATTATTCGGAGACGAAGGGGGAAGTTGAGGAGCTACTAACGGTTCAAATCTAGGATAGAATACCTCATCGAGTTCAGATTAGCGTGCAACTCAACAAACTTAACCAGTTAGCTGAGTATGTTCGGTAGCTGAGAGTACCCTGTGTCAGTGTAAGTCAGCGCAAGAGGACAGTCAATATACGTGGTTCAGTTGACCTTCACAAACGCTTCGTCAGCCATAGTCCAATCTAACCTTTAGTAGATCGAAACCCTCGCTAATCCTTTCCAATTTCTCCGACTCTATCTCAAAACCCTCCTGACTAACCGGCTCCTCTCCGTCCCAAGAGTAAAGACCTGCTGCTGCTATACAACTCCAGACGCTCCCCCAAGATGTTCTCGATGCCGAGCAGCCCACCCAACGAGAAATAATCGCCATTGCATCAATACTTATAGATTCAAAAAAAATCTTTTAATTTAGGCAGGAAGCACTGCTGAGTGTGATGTCTATGTCTCCTACTAATCACAGTTGTTCGGCAGCGGCCCGACTTTGTCGTAACTTCAGCAGCAGGTAAGCTTGCTCGTGTTCGGGGATGTCCTTTACGAGTCCAAACAGCGACTATACCCTGTTGCGCTCTTCTGGAGTCAGGGTGGCCTTCAGCCACGCTCGTGTTTTGTTGTGTTCTGCCAACAATTGTTGCTCGAGTTAGTTGATTTTGCTATCAAGACGAGTGCGAAGCTCGGCATTGTCTTCGATCTGTTGCTGAGTGAGGATCCTTGCTGTGGAAAACCTGTGCGATTGCGAGAGCATTCTGCTTGCCAACTGAACTAGTGCTTTCATGAAAATAAGCAATATATTGAAGTTTAACCAGCATCAATCGTCATCGTCCTCGCTCTTTATCTTTATCCGCCCTCCTCGACTTGACTACCGAAATTCAGAGCGCTCCTCGACTTGAGGTTCGTGCGTCTGGAGTTGACATACACTGTCGGTACTGATTGCTTGTGCATTCTGTCTGGAAGTTTGCCTGATGGTGAATCGAATAATCTGGTCGTGAACCTCTTTCTGCATTTCTTTCAGGTCCCGCAGTTGAATCTCCGGTTAGACTTCCTGCAGCTACTCCATTTTATGCTTGTCTAATGAGTTCCGCTTTTTCTTTCTTTGTTTGCGTTCCAGCCTGCGTTTTTACAGGTCATCATTCTGATTGTTGAGCATCCTGATGACGTCCTGCTCTGCTTTTTCCAATCGCACAAACTCCGCACGAAGTTGTGGAGTCTGCTCTTTAATCTCCTGCTGCACGTCCACATACATTTGGGCCTTTATGCTGCGCTACTTTTTCTTCTGCTCTTCGTTGTACTCAAAGTGTTTGTCTTTGTCGAAGCTCTACTTATTCGAGAACACCGGATTGATCATCACTGGTTGTGATGGCGACATCATGGTTCCTCTTAGGGTATCCCGGAGGTTCACCAGAGTGTCACGTGTACGGTTCGGTTCAGTGCCGTTGAGTACGTTGATGACTTCGGGTCGAGACAGCACAAACTGAATCTTTTACAGGTAGTAGTAGCGCATACTCGGCTCGCGTCGATCAAAGTGTTCAACGCCCTCGACATAGGCACCGATGAGCTCGTTAGTTGCTTCGAGGTTGAGTGATCTATTATGGAAGAACTCTTCGAGCACCAATAT
>ERZ724508.1388-NODE-1388-length-14494-cov-7.240668_pt1 | contig 14494 bp, 17 predicted proteins | sample MGYA00376041_ERZ724508 | MGnify/ENA primary metagenome ERZ724508 (study PRJEB28724, sample SAMN07190887) | wastewater metagenome | isolation source: effluent of sewage treatment plant in Hong Hong | place: USA: Christiansburg, Virginia | collected 2016-03-01 ...
ACGCCTTTCAGATCTTTGGAAACCTTTGGCAAGTCAATGGTCTCGAGCACTGCTATTTTGTCCGCGAGACTGACTTATTGTTTAGAAGCACTTCTGCTGGAGGTCTTGACGCATAAAGAATATAGATCACCGATGAAAGCCACCTCTTTTTTGTAGTTGTCCCAGTGGTTGGACGTAAGAGTTACCTTTAGTTGTGCCAGCTCCTTCATCCTCTCTTCAATGATCTTGAATTGGTCATAGTCAACACCACGCAGCAAGGCTGACTCAACCTCCGAAAGGATTCCCCGTGCTGAGTCCATTCTTTTGGCAAGACCCTCAGCCCAGTCTATCATACCAATCTTCACAGCTGACTCCCGTAATGCTTATAGCTCCTCCAAGGTTGATGAATTATTGTGTGCTTGTGCGATTTGTTGCTTCAGTTTGAACTGGTCTAGCTTCTCACGAATAAAGACCAATTATGGATGCGGATAACTCGTGTTCATGAGAGTTAATATTTGTCCCTCTGTTGCGAAACTGTTTAACTTGCCTGCCTCTTCCTTCCAGTTGAGTGCTTCCAACAACCCACGGAAAGGAACGTTGGAACCTGTGACAAACGATTGTGCGGCGATTATATACTAGTGGATTGCCTGGTTGTGGTCGAAGTTGGCTTGAATAACCTCGGGTCCTTCCCTCCCCGGTCCTAGCACCGGCCTCAGCTGTAACATAGCTTCCTGTTTTGTAAAGTACTCGTGCAGATACTGTTCAGCTGTCTGCTCAATCTTCCTTTCGCTGAGCTCCTTAATCACAAGCGATATTTTGCTGGTCTTCAGAGGATAGTAGTATACTATTGTCTTGATGAGCTTCCCCAAGGCGCCTGTAGTATCGTAGCTGTGTTGCAGTCTTCTGTCGGCCACGATCATGTATAGAATGAAATCGGGGATATTGTATTTTGGAGGTCTGAGAACCCTCAATTCATAGCTGTCAGGTTTATTCTTCCGTATTTCATCAAATATCTTTTCTTTCAGGCGAAACCACTCAAAGCAGAACGGACAGATGTACTTCTCTTCGTTCTTAAAGCTTCCGCAGGTATAGTGGTACCACTCTAGGCAACACTAGCATTCCACCATTTCAGATTCGGTTTGAATCATACAGACGCAGTACATGTTGTGCTTGGAGTGGGTTGGGCAGAGGATGTATTGGAAACCGCCACGTTTGAGGGTTGATACGGGCTTATGGTTGCGCACCATCTAATCATAAATTCCGTTGAGGATTTCACGCTTATCGGGTCGATCCACCCCAAATTACTAAAGTCTCTTGAATACCGAGATCGTTTCGGCTTCAATCCACTTCTTTTCTGGCAATTCATGGGAAACGTCGAACTCACGATTCTCTCCAGCACTGATATAGTACTTCCATATGTCTTCAAGGTCACCATCATCGTTTTCTGGCTCCTTGCTTTTAAAGGTAGTGAGGACGCAATAGGGATGGGCCGCCCTTTCGCACCCCTCGCCCGAACAGTTGGAGTAGGCGTTGTCGCTGCGGCATAGCTAGCACCTGCGCTTGTTGGTCTGGTAGCTAATCGATACTTCAAATCGCAGCGACTCATAATCAACAACGTTCAAGTCGGGATGCGTTATAGCACAAATAAAATGCACGAATCCGAAGCCTCCCACTTCCTTTAGAATTCCCTCATCCACCGAGCACACTTGGCACAGCTGCATTAGCAAAGTTGCGTACACTCTGTTTACGGTTGTCGCTGCGGCACACGTCGCACACGAAGTACACCACCTACCTCTCCATCTTAGTTGGAGTCAGCCACCCGTAGCAGTATCGGTGGCACATCTTCAGACAGCCATAGCACACCATCGGTTGTAGGCCTTGAGTTACCAGACGAGTGTACCTGCCTAGCTGACTCCGTTCGGCAGCGACCTGCGGAAGTTCACGAAGCAACACCCGCAGTAGCCGCTATCGATGGCGTCGGTGTTTGGAAGTCGCTTGAATCGAAACTTGAAGTCTTTCTCGTTGAGTGCTGGTGCTGCATAACCATCAAGCTAGTTAACGAACGGCCGGTTGTCAAACAACCAGCCAATTTAACACCTCTTACCTCCTTCAGCCATCATGCGCACTTATCTATTATAAATGAAGGCGGCAAGTGGTTGCCTATCAACCACCAAATATTGTTGTTGAATAGGGTAAGCAAGTGGGAGAGGTGGCGCGGCTCTGCTGCGACAGCATAAGATATACACACAAATCATTTTCAAATGGGGTGTTGGTCCCGGGTGCCTGTGTGGTCTCGATGCAACACATCGTGCAAAAAGTAGCCCATCACCACTCCGATGCCTACATAGGCTAAGATCGACAGTTTCGAGGTCTCATGTGGATGGTTGGTTGCGGCACTGGCTGAGTGGTTTTGCAACGAACGATCCTAATTCTTTTTTTAGTGAGGTTGGGCATGGCTCTGGGGTTTTTAATGGGTCGGTGGCGGGTTATTCTGTTCTTGTGGCTTTTATGCACTCTGTTTTATGGGTTCAGAGTGGATTGGCTACACGATGACCTGCTTCTAAGGTTCTTTCGTTGGTGGGGATTAGGCTGGAACCGAGGGAGCTGGCGAAGCCGGCTCAGGGTGAACTGGCTTCGGCTACTCTCTCTTTGCTTAACCTACTTTGTGTTCAGGATGCGGCGGTACTGGAGCTGGTTATGGTTTCTTTTATGGATCTAACTTCTCGGGCTTATGGTCCTCGTGTTTGGATTCTTCTACGGCTAATGCAGGACCATCTTTCGGAGGGGTTTATGGCGTTGGAGTTTTATCGGGAGCAGCTTACTAGGTCTTCGTTTCTGCCTTCTTCTCTTCTGTGCAAGCAACTTCCTACTCCTTCTTTTGTTCCTTTGGTTGCTCAACAGGAACTTAATGCTATCCTTCTGAAGGCTTCTGGGCTTCTTCATTCTTCGGTGGCTCCTCGATCCTATTCTCTTGCGGTTTGGTTTCCTCTCCCTTTGGCTACGCATTACCCCCAACCTTGAACACTTCCTGGGTATTCCTATCCACGAACTCTCGCATGACTTGAAGTGGCATTGCTCCAACAATCCTATCTTTGAGGTGCCCATCGGCCCCATAGATGACTGTCATTGGAAACGAAAACGCCTGCAGCTGGAAGCACGTGTTCTGGTTGAGATGGCAGTTCACTTCGTAGAACTCAATATCCTTTCGCTCGACCAGCTGGTTCTTTAGCTCCTTGACTACCTCCTTGAGGACCCTGCAGTATCGACACCAAGGGGTAAATAGCTTGACGAACTTGTATCGTTGGGAATGCGATGTGACTGCAGTGAAGTTCTCGTCAGTGAGGAACACTGGGTCACCCTACTCGTACCACTCTATACAGCCAGCGAATGCTACCAGCACCGCTAGCAAAACCAATTTCATCACGACAATAAGCAATAACCCTCGACATGGTTAGCTGTTGCTGCTGAACTGCTGAAAACCTGTGACTCGCGACCGCCACAACAATTTAATATCCGATATCTTTCAATTATGATGATGAGGACGGTGAGTCCAAGTCGCAGCGCCGATACCTTCTACTACCACGTTAAGTTGGTGGCTCTGCGCTCTAACGAAACTTACCCTGAAGCTTGGAACTTCAAGATGAACCTTATGAAGGGTACCTAAACGGGCCAACGTAGGAATTCAAAGATTGGATAGCACACGTCGACCACACAGCTTCGAGGGCAACGAAGTGCAGCTGGAAGACGTAGTGACCTTCCAGATGCCATTCTACAACCCAACTAAGAAGAAAATTGACTTTTCCCTGCTGCTCATCGAACTTACCGAAGGCGAAACTGAAGTATGCACGGCTACACTCCCCGTCGGCGACCACACTGAGGACTTTATGAAGGACAGCACTCAGAAGATCTTCTAAGGGAGTGCCGAATTCGATGATGGCAACTTTACAATTGACTATGTGCTCTACGTTGAAAAGGCTAAGACGAGCTTGCTTGCGCTATTGAGCAGCGGAGCCCAAGCTGTTGATCCCAAATTGTCAGCAAGAAGCAGTTCGAAAATGGAGGAAGTTACTTCAGCTCGCTCCAGTAAAATTTCGGAAGCGCAGTCACCCAAACTTGAACCTGAATCGAACTATGACAAAGCTCAACCGACAAGGCTCCAACCCACACGGCTTCCACCTCAGAGGGAACTGAAACCTAGCCCGAAAAAGGCTCCGGAACCTGAACCCGAACCGTAACCAGCACCCTAGCCAGTGATAACACCAGTAGAAGTCAAGGAGGAGTAACCACTAGTACCTACCCCCACAAGCGCTAAGAAGATTTTAATCCGAAATGAACCTCCAGTACGAAGCAGCAAGAAAGAATAACCCAAGCGGTTACCAATTCCTGAACCACCAGCAAAAGACTCCCCCTTGCTAAAGTCTCCAAAAGTCATCCCACCGATTCCTGATAGCCAGTCTGTGGAACAACTGAAACAATTTCACCTAAAGCCGTCGGAAAGTGAGGGTACCACTCACCTAAAGGCCCCAAGGCATCCCACAACGCCGATTGCTAACTCCATTGATGTCACCAAGCAGCGAAAGGATCAGGAAAAACACACTGCTACGCCTCCGCCTGCTGAAAGTGGTGGAAAGCTCAAGATCATCATCGCCGCTGTCGTTGTTGCAGCGTTGATCTTTGGATTTATCTTCCTCCGAAGCGGTGCAAAGCCCGCAAAGCCCAAGAACAAGAGCAAGAAAGTGCGCTGATAACCCGTTCGATGGTGGAATATTCCCTCATATGGCCGTACCAATAAAACTTTTTAACTAATGCGATCGGTCACACCCCTCACCTCCGCCAAGGTATTCAGTCGTAGCGAGTACGAAGCTATGACTGGTGAGGAGCGATCGTTTGCACGCTAGCAGTTCCGGGAGATCTTCAGCAGTACCATCGAGAATTACCATAGAGGAGATGTCAAAGGTTACAGTAGGAATGTCCCGAAGACAGCAAGTAGAACGAAACCTGGCACAGCTGGAGGATCATACGCAAACCGAGCATCAATAATTACTGCAGCAGCTGAACTCGAGGATGATAAGTGTCGATCTCAAGCGCAAACAACAGCTGCAAAAACGTATCGAAACATGCAAACTGCACGACGATAATTGGAAAGGCCGGATGAAACGGATAGAAGGGCATTTGGCTGAGCAGGACAAGTAGGCTGAGAATAGATTGAAGAAATACCAAAACGAGTACGAAAAATACCTGGAATCGAGAAGATCGAAGACACAACCCTCACAGCACTACCACCCAACGAGCAGCAGAAAGTTTGAAAGGAAGGAACATTTCAGGACATCTGAATTAAGCTCGGCTTAGGAAACTCTCCTTGAAGCAAGAAAGAACAACAGTAGCAGAAGGTTAGTAAGGAAGAGGGTTGGGCAATCCAATCTAGATCGGCTTATCCGTTAACATCAGTAAAAATCAAGAAAACTTGAGTAAGAGAGATAAAATGAGATACTGCAACGCGCTCTCAACAAGTTAGAGCACATCAATGATGTTAAGAAGACAGTGGAAAGGAAGCGGTCTCCCTCACCCAAGCAGCTTACTGACTTACAAGAATAGCCTAAACGGAAGAGCAGTCCAGCGATGAAGCCAATATATCGGTTGCCAACTGAACAACATGAACAAAGGTATAGACGAGTCAGTAACGACAACAGGGTTCACAAAAGCACTAGCCAAGCAGAGACATCGAACCGAATGTTGCTTCGTCGCAAACTTGAATAGGAGCAGGTAACATCCGAAGGCTATTCAGAGTCAACGCCGCTGGGAATAATTCTAGCGTTCGAAGCAACGTGACAAGCGGGAACATATTCTACGGCAGATTCGCGGCAAAGTGGCCGAATACAAGTTGTTGGCACAACGTTTCTGACTTCTTATATTGAATTACGGTTAGCAGAATGGACAAGGAGAAACTTGACCGAATCAAGTAGGAGGCCAACAAACTTGGTACGAGTTACTACAAGTTCGTGGATCCCTACATCGTCAATATCAACGATTCACTCGGCAAGGGTTCTTTCGGAGAGGTATGGGTAGGGGCAGATATCCGTACCAGCCAGCTTGTCGCAGTGAAGCAGATCAACACAAAGATGCTCAAGAAGGACTCCGACAAGCTCATACAGTCCCTTAAGACTGAGATCGACATCATGAAGAAAGTGCGACACGACAATCTCGTGCAGCTGTACGATGTACGCAAATCAGCCAACAATATCTACCTGTTTCTAGAGCTGTGCAACCGTGGCTCGTTGGAAGACCTGATGAAGAAGCAAAACAAGATGTCCTAAGAAGAAGTGTGTGAGGTGGTGAGACAGATTGCCAACGGCTACAAGTTTCTGCACGACAGAGGCATAGTGCATCGCGACCTCAAGCCAGCCAATATCCTCATCAAGGACGACTTCTATAAGATAGCCGACTTTGGGTTTGCAAAGTACTACGACGAGCACCAGGCAGAATAAAGAATTCTCGAAACTTTGGTAGGCAGTCCCATTTACATGTGCCCGCAAATTCTCAACGGGTTGAACTACTCAACGAAGTGTGATGTGTGGTCGGTGGGTGTGATTGTCTACGAATTGTTGTATGGGAGACCACCCTATATCGTGAGGAATCTCAATGAGCTGATTGTTGCAGTCAACCGTAAAGACATTAAGTTCCCGATGTCGCTGATCAATAAGAAACTCGAAGACTTGCTGAAACGGATGCTCGTGTACGAGGAGAAGGATCGCATTTCTTGGAAAGAGCTGTTCGATTGCGAATTACTCAACCCAAAGAAGGAGGAACAGGAAGAGACCCTGAAGTACAGCATACAGATGGCTGAAAAACTCTGTAAGTCAACCCTGGGAAAAAGTCAACGCGTCAACCAGATGTACTTTGAGGAGCATAAGGTCATCAAGAAGGTGTAGCTAAATCAGCAGGAGTAGAAGAAGGTGGAGGAGATTACTCAGCAGGCATCGAACAAACCCGAGTAACCACTTGAGGAAAAGTAGCAAGACGACTTGTTTAAGTCGATTGCCAAGAAGCATGACACACAGTAGCGTCGGAAGCAGATAATCAAACGCGTAACGAGCTACTTTCTTAACAAGCGCAACAAAGCTGTATTCATCAACCACCTCGCTCTCAAAATCTACGAATGCTTCGAGGATGGGCTGTTGCAGCTGCCTATCCAGGACGCTGAAATAGTTCTGTTCGTGTTGTCCAAGTACCAATGCGGCATCATCTACAAGTGCTATATGCGACTCACCGAGGGTAAACTGCTCGATTGCAAAAAATTCACCCTCGAATAGTTCCAACTGTTCCTCGAATCGCCTCTGAAGGCTAAAGTATTGGAGAACTTCATGAACGACTTTAAAGTGATGAAGCTGTTCCTCGATGAACTCATCGTCAAGGTCAAGGACTACGTGAAGGGTATGAAAGGAGAGGGAGGCAAGCTATTGCCCAGAGTAGAGCGAATTAGTAAGATATGCAACAACAACCTACCACCAAAACAGCTGATGAAACAGATATACGCCTAAAATATGGAGTTGCTCATGAGCTGTTTGAAGAAACAGTGCGAGTCCAGTGAAAACCGTTCCCTCTTGGAACTCGGTTACTTTGCCTATTATGCCCAACATCTCAAGAAGTCAGCAACCTAGCGCCCTGACTTCAATAAGTACTACTAATAAGCGAAGAAGTTAACGGAGGGTCAGCTGAAGACCCTCATCTGCAGCTGACGAATGATGTTGCATTGAGGTCATTATTAAAGCAGGTTCGTAATATCGCGGTCCTACAGTAACTCTCGGTTGGTCTTGACCCTCTCGCTAACGATCATTCGGGTTAATTGAAGCGTCTCCTGGAAACGGTGTTCAGCTGTGGATGCTCCCAGTACTATTACGAGCAAATTGCAGCCGCTCTTTCGGAACCAGGAGGCAAGGCAGAAACCAGCACCGTTTGTCGAACCTGTTTTGATGCCAGAGTATCCTCGAAACAGCAACCTGTTAGTATTCTCCCAGAATAGTTATCGGGTCCAGCCCTAACGATCCTGGATGCTGCATGGGTACATCCTCTTATCCACCAATCTCGTGAATACTGTGTCCTGCAACGCATATTGAATGAGCTTGGCTTGGTCACTTACTGTCGAGATATTTACTTTGTTCAGTGACATTCCATGTGGGTTAATATAGACAGTGTTCTTGAGGTCTAGCTTCCTAGCCCAACAGTTCATCTCCTCAACAAAGTTCTCCAAAGCTGTCTTTTTGCCGTGTTGGGGAAAGTACTGTCCAATGTTTTCTGCAAGACAGACTGCAGCGTCATTACCACTCGGTAACATCAGTCCGTACAAGAGATCCCAAATAGTTAACACGTCACCTTCCTCAAGGTCAGCACGAGTGCCAGCCATCGCTGCCGCATTGCGCGAAACTGTTAGATAGTTGTCCTCAGGTATAATTTCCCTGCTACGGATGTGCTGCAGTACTACCCAACACGTCATGATCTTTGTGAGACTTGCAATCTCTCGTTTTTCGTGTTCTCCCATCCTTAACAGCACCTGTTGACTCTCAAGGTCATAAACAAAGGCTGCTCGTGAAGTGAGCTTGGTCAACTCTGAACTTACTCCTTCAAGTACGTTGGTTGATGCTAGGAAGACTGTTGCTATTGTTGTCGATGCTCGGTGCACGAGGTCTACTTGTACGTATTTACTCCTTTTGAGGCCTGCGAAACATGGTTTCGTTGAGCTTGCCACTATCGATGGACTTTTGCTGACTAAACCTGACGGTCCGCTCGCGGGTCCATCCCGCCTTCGTTGAGACTGTGCTCTCGCGGGCGAGGTAGGACCTGAGCATGGCAGCTATGAAGTTGCAATAAATAATTTTATCAGTAGAGCAGCAACTTGACTGCAATGATTCACAGTTGCCGCATTTACTAGGACCACTGAAAACACGACATAGAAATAGAATATTCCATTAGCAATTATGCAGCGAACAACTGGTACCGTACTTCGTGACATTCGCAATATGCGCAAGCACAACACCTACAATGTGCCAGGTTCCAGTGACGCTCGTAGGGACCCATCTGATGGAAAGCTACCCGCACGATTTGTGATCAATGACTAAATGCGAGAAGTAACAATGCCACTACCCTCAGAAATAACTGAAGATCAAGTCTTTCGATGAGAAGTTGGAGAGTCACAAACAATAAATAGACCGCAACAATGAAATGATTGCATAGTTGGGCAGGAGCCTGGAGGAAATTCGAGAGCAGCTGAGTTAGCAAACCATTTTGACGGAAGCTGAGTAGAAGAAGAACAAACAGCTAAGGGACGAAATGGAACGCACCAATAGACTGCTACGTAGCAAGAACAACAAGTAGCTGATCGATAATGAAGAATCTAGGAACTCACCAGGAAGTTCGAGGCTGCTGAGAAGGAGGCTCAGGAGTTCAAGTCTTCTGCAGGCAAGGCGTAGGAACTAGCCAAAAACCTGACTGCTGTGCGGAGACAATCAATGACCTTAGAGAAAACCCTTGAAGAGGTGAACAGCGAGAGACGCACAACGCTGAAATAGAAGGATTCTGAGATTGCGCAGTTGCGTGAATACCTGAATGCGCTCAAAGTAAAGCAGAACCACGAGGACGAACTGAAGCGTAGCATTGAAGTCAAGGACAGCTAATTGTATGTACTACGAAGTGAAAATTCAAACATAATGCTTCGTCTTGAAAAGGAGTCGATGGAAAGGATGCAACTTAAAGCAACCAACGACAACATGAAGAGGCAGCTAGATATGGCAATGGAGAATTAGAAGACATTATCAACCCAGGAAAAACGGTACCAGGACTAAAAGAGAGAGTTCGAGATGATGAGGGATAAGTACCGCACTGCAGTTTCCAGAATTGAGGAGCTCAAGGGACTCGAAGGACGGCTACGTGCCAAAGAGGTAACCTTAATGTTAATGAAGATCGAAGCGACAGAGCTAAAACTGAAGAGTTCTGAACGTGCCGATCAGATAGAGCAACTTAGACTGAACTATGAGAAGGCGTTAAAGGACAAAGAGGCAGCCGTTGACAATTTAAGAACCAATGTTGTGAGCCATCAGAGCTAAGCCGAACTACTCAAACAGACGGTAGCCAACCTGTCCAAAGCCTCATCGCAACTCGAATCCATCAGGGCCAAGTCGTAGCAGCTGAACACATTGTATAACAACCTCATCCCTCCGCTGCAGTGCAACCTGTGCCGCCATAGCATGACAAACCCAATAACGGTGATTCCCTGCGGCCACAATTACTGCCTCAACTGCAAAAAGGGTTACACGAAGTCATGCTTCGTCTGTGGTGACAAAGTCAAGATCGAAGCAGTGTATCGCAACTAACTGTTGGATGACATCGCTCAGGTCGTCAAGAGCATCAAGGAGTTGATTATGATGGTGCGCTGAGCAGATACTGTATCACTGGCGGGGAGCTGGGTGTGGCTCTGGCTCATCACTTTTACGGATTATCTCGGAAATTTCATCGAAACCGTCGTCCTCGTGGTTGATGGCCGGGTATTGCAAATTTGGCTGCAAAAGTGGTTCAGCTTCCACTTCTTTTCTCGGTGGTTTCGGTGTGCCAGTGGCGTGTACTGGCTGTTTTTCTTCTTGCCTACTCGGCTCGATCCGGCTTGCATTAACTGACATGTTAATGGACTCCTCCAAAGACACTGGCACTTAATTAACTGTCTTGCAGTAGCCACACTTGATGAGGTGGCTGGTTCCGAGCTGATAGCATACTCGTTTGTTGCAGCTTGAACACTTGAAGATGTTGTGAGTGGGGAAGCATTTTACCCTTCTCTGGCAGTTATAGCAGACGTAAATCGTGCTATCACCAGGAATGTTCTGCGGGCAAACACACTGATGGCAAGTAACGAGCATGTCGGGAACAACTACTTTCTCCTGTGGTGGTTTTCTTTGGATTGTAGATTGGTTGATTGGTTGCTGAGGCGCAGGGTTGGTTGGTCCTGTTGCGAAATGCATCCCATTCAGTGATATTCTGGAGCGATTATCGACTGTTGGAGAGGGTTGAACTTGTGGGGCTCGTGAAGAGTTGATATTACTTTGATAAGTAGCTGGCCTTAGTTCTCCATGAGAAACCCCTGGAATATATAATTGGGAGTCACATCCGTAGTATGATGGACGCTCATAGCCAAAGAACGATTTAGAAAGGCCAGGGTAGATTGGTGAGCATCCGGCATTGTATCCATATCCATAGGGTTGGTAGTAGTTTGACTGGTACTGTTGTGGATACGGTTGGTATCCTGACTGATACTGATTGTACTTGGGTTGATAGTAGTTTGGCTGTTGACCTGTCGGACCTTGTGGTGGCTGAGGTGCTCCCGGTCGGCCGACTCCACTTGAATAGCCAGGGAGGTTGTTCGTGGTTGGTAATGGCTGATAGTCGAAGCTTGGATAGTCAGCGACGTTGCCTGTTTGCTGTTGAACATTAGGCGGTCTTTCCACTTGATTGTGCTGTTGCTGGGCATATCCCATTGGTTGCTGCTGGTTTTTGGTGCCTTGTTGCATCGGTTGTCGTTGTTGCTGTTGATCACTTGGCTTTGACATTCGCACCACATGTTCCTCTGCGTAAAGGCTATACTTACCTTGATCGTCGAAGTTGACGTAGTCGTACTTCTTTGAAATTTCCTTCATTTCTATCGCTTAGGGCTGTCCATTGCGGTACTTCTGCTTGTCGTTCAGAAGCCCATTGCCGATTGAGTCCATATTTTTGTTAGGTTTGAGGCTCATCAGAATCGCTGATATTTATACCTTATAACTCTGCTTCGGCTGCCGTCAATAATTGCTGTAGCAGGGCGCACAGTGTTTAGCCCGCGAAAGACTTTTCTTAGAATTTATCGGCGCCGAGAGACTCGACCGCTACTAATACGGCCTACCACCCGATCTATAAATTTACTTATGGAGTCGACGGAGCAATAGCAACCGCAGCCAGTTGTGGTCGTCGCTACTGAGCAGAGCCAACCGGAAGGAGGCAACGACACCTCCCAACGCACTGCCTAATCGTTGGAGCCATCACCATCCGAGAATAACTGTCCTATTTGCTTGGAAAAGTTAGGGTAACCGCAGGCCATCCTACACTGCATCCACAAGTATCACTCAGAATGCATCGCTGATTGGCTGTTGGAGTGTAACTAGCAGAAGAAGTAGGCGATATGCACCATTGACAAGGTGCCGATAGGAGAAGAGCTGATCGTCAATGGTGAGACAACGACAGTGAAGGAGTTGATGCAGAAGCGTAAAAAGGAGAAAGCGAAGATGCGACCAAAAAAAGCACCTGAACCCGAACGACATAGCGACAATCCCGAACAACCAGTTCGAAGAGGAAGAGGTAGACCAAGGGGAAGTGGTCGCGGAAGGGGTCGTGGTGCTGCAGCTGCGCGAAATCGAAGCCGCAGTCGCAGTCGAAATGGCAATCGTCCTCAAGAAACGTCATCTCGGAGAGACTTGGCCAACTCAGCTCGTAATACAAGGAAGTGTGTGCTATGTTTACGAGTTGACCCCGGGCTAACTCTCGTCGAGAAACCATGTCCAGGAAGAACGTGCGGCTCCACCGTTCCGCAACACCTCGAATGCCTCGAAAGACTAGGCAATAGAAACGGGTCAACGGATTGCTACGAATGTGACAGACGAAGACATCCAGGCGACTACCGAAACGGCAATAGTAGCTACAAATCTTAGCCAGATGCAGCGCAGTAGGATTCCTTCGACTCCGAGCTGGAGGGTTCGAGTTTCCACCCCGGAGTGGAAAGCCCAAGCGAGTCGATAAGCCCGAGTCCCGAAGAAGAGAGCCACGAGGTCAGTTCATCCCACCAAGCTGAATGATTCCCGAACTATCAATGCAGAAATTGTCGATTATCATTGAGGGCAGTGCTTGAGGAAATTTTAGATTTCGTGTCGAAGAGTACTTTAGTTACGACTGTGCTTGCACGGTGGAGGCGGCGGGGCACTTTCCAGATGTGGTTCGTCGTTACAGAGTTCGATCAGAATATCAGTCGGGAGATGTTTAGAGCGACAAGAGAAGGGTCTTACTCCCTCTGAAGAGCTTAGTTGACTTTCGCTCTCGCGATGTTACTCCTATTTGTTTGCAGTAAGATCCTTCGAAGTCAACGTTTTAGTCTACATTCTTCCAATAAAGCTCTTGATTCTCGAGAGCGCGTCACTGCTCAGATGGTTAGGCTTGAACAGCTGTACTTGTAGCTTACTGCCCAACTGTTCCTTCTGGAGTTCGGTCTCATAGCTCTTCCGAATATGGCGCTCCAGCTGCACAAGCTCAGTTTCCAAACGCGCCATGAGCTCGCGGTATGCACGCTGTACCACACATAACTGCACATTCATACATTCCTCAAGGCATTTTCGCAGTTTAGTTTGGCCTCCAACCAGCACCAATCGCTGACCTTGGTTGGTCAGTTGAATTGCACACTTGTCACAGAAGAAGTCTACATTGCGACCGCCTTCCAGCTCGTATGGGCCTTCCCTCTCAGGATGAACCTTACAGTTATTCTTTTAAACCGCATGATGGCTGGTGCTACTGCGATCGTTCTTGGTAACCAAGCGTTCGCTGACCTTCCCTAGATGCGTACTTGACCTTCGATGGTTTCGGTTCAGCTACTGATTCTCTTTATCGCTGCTGTTTTTGTCCTGAGGGCGGTTTGGTGGGTTGGTAGTGACGTTCCTTATGGATACCATCTTGTTGGGTGTAACTGTTGGTTTGGTGCGATGCCGCAACATTCTACAAAGACTGGCAATTCTGCTGCCATCCTAACCAGGCTGAAGTTTTTTCTTGGCCTGTAGCATTGCCGTTCGGACTGAACAACTAAAATTATAATTAGGGCGCTGGAGGCAACAGCCGTAGTGAGCTTGCGCTGCCAAGTCCGCTGAGGAGGCGCTAGTGCTGGGCGAGATATTAAATAAATGGCATTATTTAAAAACCAAAATTTTGTAACTCAGCTCGCCCAGCACTATGGAATCGAGGAGGAGCTGGACCCCAAGGTGAGTGCCCTGGCTCAGGCCTTGGTCGAGGGAGAAACGCGGCGTCTGCTGGAAACCTGTGTCAAGTTTATGCACGCTGCCCGCAGGGAATAGCTCACCGTCGAGGATATCGAATGCGCGCTAAAGTATTGTTCGCTGGAGCGGATTCACCTCATCCCTACAGAGGACCACTTCGAGAAGCAAGAGAGTGGCAGCTTACGCCAGGACCGAATGTGCAACGAACTCGATACTTTCCTCAAGGAATAACTGCGCTCAATTAACCATCTCTTCCGAAGGCCAGAGCTAAAGGCGCAGTGGATATACCTAAACGGAAGAGTTCCCCGTACAGAAGCGAATCTGCATATCCGCAACTTCAGCGAGATCTGCTAACTGAAGAGCAAGTAGCGCGAGTAGCGCAATAAAAAGTTCAACATCATCAAGGACCAACCGCTATCCCTTCTCAGTACAGAGGAGGAGGAGTTTTTTAAGTGGATCACCAGCTAACT
>ERZ724508.1390-NODE-1390-length-14470-cov-7.804024_pt1 | contig 14470 bp, 10 predicted proteins | sample MGYA00376041_ERZ724508 | MGnify/ENA primary metagenome ERZ724508 (study PRJEB28724, sample SAMN07190887) | wastewater metagenome | isolation source: effluent of sewage treatment plant in Hong Hong | place: USA: Christiansburg, Virginia | collected 2016-03-01 ...
TTTGATCATTGATAATAGTTTAATATATCTTAATATATAATTTAAATTCTAATGACACTAAAAAGTATTTTATTTGCAAAGAGATCTTAATAAGTTATTCATAATCTTATTTATCTTTTAATAACTATATAGTCTCTTTATTATATAAGTCTTATTTATTTTGACAGTTTTGAATTTCTTTTATTTAGTATAATTTGTTTTAAATTCCTTGAATAAAACTCTTTATATGAAGACTATTGTTCTCTTTATAGTATTGTGAGTTTGTATAGACTTTATTTGCTTTATCATTTGAATAAATTTTTAATAGATTTCTGAAGGATAAATTTGGCAATATGCTTAAAAATATATCATCTTTTTAATCGACTATTAAAAGATCATCTTAGAATAATGTTTTTTAAATAGATTTTTTGATGTTTAATTTTTGAATTAGTTTTTTAGAGAATAATCCAGAGCATAAAATGTTGTCAAATCCTTATATAAATTACTAGAATTTTTTAATAGACTATATAATAAATTATTGCTCTTTGTACTATAGATTATATTATTCTTTATTGAATTTGGCAAATTGAGTAAAAAGATTTAATTAATCCCTAGCAAAACTTATTTACATATAGAAATACTTTATGCTACAGTCTCTATTTAATAACTGTATTTCCATCAACTTGTTTCAGCTTTAATAAAACACTATATAAATTGTTCAATATTTTTATAATATATTGTCTATTAATTATTCATTATTACTAAATCCATTAATAAAAACCAAAGCAATTCTCAGCAAACAATTATTATCTTAGTTCATATATTCATATTATTTTAATGATATATTTAGGCTTTTTATTTTTATTAACAACTAATAATTATTGAATATTTATTACTAGGATTATTTAGTCATTATAAGATCAATTTATTAAGCAAGATTCATCTATCCTAAAACACTAAAAATTTGCTACTCTTTTACTTAGCTGAGAAACTAATCAAAACTATCAGCTAGTCTCATCTTAGTCGGAATTATATTTTTAATTATAATTATAAAATTTATTAGTTCTCTGCATACTCAATAACCAGTCTTCTTCCGTAAAAGTGTAGCCCCTGTATAACATCCTTAGCTGCGGTGCTCTCTTCAATTGTATCGAATTCTAAGAAAGCATATCCTTTGCAACTGCCGTCCATTTTGATTGGAAATCTCAATTTTCTAAATTTTATTAAATTCTTCATTAGATCCTGAAGTTCTTCTTTATTAGCCTAAAATGCCATATTTTTTATTATCAGCTTACAAGTTGGAGCTCTTTACTCAACATTTTTCTTCTCATTTTATTTCTCCTCTTTTTTCTATTAAGACAGAGACAATTCAATGCTATGTCTATCTAGGATACTCTTCTAGCAAATCTTTATTAACTCAAGTGCAGCCTCTTAACTCTCACACTCAATAAATCCAAAGCCCAGGGATCTTCCATTCTTTTTCACTACAACAATATTTTTAACTTTTTTAACCCCTTTTTATTCAAGAAAATCTTAAATAGTTTTCTCAGTGGTCTCGAAGTTAAGATTTTTTATAAACACGGAATTTTGGAAGCCTTTTTTAGTCTCTCCATTATCATCATCATGCGCTTCAATTTGCTGTCACTCTTGTAACAAATCTGAAGGTGTCCATTCAAGCATCAAAGGTACATTGTTGACCAAGTAGCCTTATAGAGTATCAAAGGCATTTTTAGCGTGATCAATTTAAAAGAATTGTATAATTGCTACAGTGTTTTCAGGGTGCATAAATAAATGTTTTAATTTTCCATGTCTCTCAAAAACACTCTTGAGTTTATCTTTGGTGGTTTGCCAAGCTATATTCTTAATCATAATTGTTACCTATGATCTTTCTGTTAGACTCATGTCTTGTTTAAAGCATTCATAATTCATACCGTTTTGAATAAAGAAGTCTCAAGTACTATCCATAAGTTCTTTTTCAACCAATGCTTATAGCATGGCTGGATTATCTATCTCTTAGTCAAGAAGCTCTTTTTTACTTATATTTAATTTTTGAGCCATTTTCTCCATGATTGTATTTGGATTCATAAAGGCATTGTTCCATGAGTCATTTTGATTTATTCTTTCAAAAAGTTTTTGTTTTTTGATCTTCTTAAATGAGCTTTTTTCATTCATAATTTATCTTTATTAATCCTCTTGAGTTTTTTCAAAGTTTTTATTTTATTCTTTAGAAAAGGAAGTGTGAAAGATTCAGCCAAACTAAATGGTATTGTCAAGCTTGCTTAGTGCAAAAGCAGCAAGTTATAAGGACTCATAGGTAACAAAACCTGAGCCTATGTTGAGACCATCTTTGCCTTTAAGAAGCTTGAAGTCAACAATGTTGCCATAATTCTTTAGCATATCTTATATCTATTAATCATCTATATTATAAGGAACTCCTTTGAAAAACAACCTATTTGATTGCTCTATGTTCTCCTCTTATTTCTAGTCCTGCTTTCCTGCCTTTAATTCACTAAACTCAACCCTAACCTTCTATCCTTTAAGATACATATTATTAAACTTCTTTTAGAACTGCTCTGCATCAGGGCTCTTCTAGAATCCTATAAAGCCAAAGCCTCTGCTTATATTATCTTTCTGCATAATTCTTAAGTCTGTTATTACTCCAAAATCCTCACACTATTTTCTTAGTTCTTGTTCAGTAACTTTTTTAGATAAATTTCTTATAATTAATCAGGAGCTTTTAACCATTTATAAACTACTATTAATATGAAATAATTGATCAAAATAAAAAAATCTAAATTCAATTAAATGAAATGAAAAAATATCAATTATGAAAGTTATTATTATTTTTTCTTTGGTGCAACTTTCTTGGCTGGAGCCTTCTTGACTGGAGCCTTCTTGACTGGGGCAGCCTTAACTGGAGCAGCTTTCTTGGCTGAGACCTCAAGTTTATGACAAGCAGCAGTCTCGCATTTTTTCTCTTCGACTTTCTTTACTGGAGCAGCAACCTTTTTAACTGGAGCAGCTTTCTTGACAATCTTTTTGACTGGAGCAGCTTTCTTTACTGGAGCAGCCTTCTTGACTGGGGCAGCAACTTTCTTGACTGGAGCAACAACTTTCTTAGCAACAACTTTTGATACCATCTTAATGGAAAAATAAATGTTATTTAAATATTAACCGCTATTTATCTTTATTTATATTGGTCTGTTTTTCACATAAAGAATTCATCAATTTTAAGCTCAAGTGTTTCCTCAAGCTGGACTAACATAATGCAGTTCAGAAGCTGGTAGAGATAGAATTTTTTTTGCGAAAAAACGAAAGGATTTTGGATTTATTTTTCGCTTTTATTTTTTAAAATTACCGACTTTTCTATCTGTGAATTCAGATAAGAAATTTTATAATTAAATTTTTAATTTTTATAGAAATTTTATTTTTAGATAATTAAAAAATATTCATAGAATTATTTAAGCATAGTAAATGAGGTCTGATTTCTTCTTGGCTTGGACCACTCTGATACCCTCAATATAGTCCTCATGTAATATTGTTGTTGCATCTCTTTTAATAGCATTCATTCCAGCCTCAATGCAGACGGCGTTTAACTGAGCTCCGTTGAAGCCGTCACAAATTCAAGCCACTTCTTTGAAGTTAACATCATCTTTTTTAACACTCATTTTTCAAGAGTGTATTTAAAGTATCTAAATTCACCCATCTTCATTTGGTAGAGGAAACTCAATTTTTCTATCCAGTCTTCCTGATCTAATAAGAGCAGGGTCTAGAACATCAGCTCTGTTAGTGGCAGCAATGATCTTAATATCTGCATGAGAGCTGAAGCCATCTAGCTAGTTGAGGAGCTCAAGCATGGTTCTTTGTACTTCTCTATCAGCATTTTGGTCTGAGTCACTTCTCTTAGTTCCAATGGCATCTATTTCATCTATGAATATTATTGTTGGTGCCTTTTGTCTAGCAAGCTCAAAAGCATCTCTAATTATCTTGGCTCCATCCCCAATAAACATTTGTACCAATTAAGGGCCAGCTAGTTTGAGAAAAGTTGCACTTGTTTAAGCAGCACAAGCTCTTGCCAACATAGTTTTTCCTGTACCTGGAGGACCATACATGAGAACTCCTTTAGGGGCTTATAAACCAATTTTCTCAAACTTCTCCTTGTGTATTAAAGGAAACACAATGGCTTCTCTTAGTTCCTCAATTTGTTTATCAAGACCTCCAATTTGAGAGTACTGTACATTGGGTCTCTCTTCCAACTCCATAGCCTTAATTCTAGTGTCTAATTCTCTAGGCAATGTGTCTAGAATCAAATAACTATCTTTGTTTACTCCTATTATGTCATTTGGCTTGAGTTGCTCGGGATCAACAAATCCAGCCAAAGGAAGATATATTGTTTGTCTGTTTGTTGTCTTTATTACGACAGCTTTGTCACTTTCTTCTGGAGAGTCTTTCTCTACCTCAAGGACTTCGCTTACAGCTGCAATAAGATATGGGAGTTGCTTTAGATTTTCTATTTTTTTATCGCAGTCTTAAATATCTAATTGGATCTCTTTTATTTTCTACTATACTTGAGTTTCTTGGCTCTTCATTACTCAAATATTCTCCTCGAATATTCTTATTCAATTTCTTATTTGATCCTCTGTTAGTTCCTCAATTTCTTTTAAGTAGTTGCTCTCTTCTATTTCCATTATAAAGTTTTTAATTCTTATTTTAAATAATTAGTTATTAAAATATGGTTAGATAAAATAATCAAGTTCAAAAACTAGTTATGCTTTTATTGATAGTGTAGAAATATTAAAGTCTTTTTGAAAGCTATGAATAGTAATTAATATATGGGAACGAAATGTTTCTTTAATGAGTAGACAATATATTTAATATTATTGACAGCATTAATGTTGGCTTAAAAGATACTGATCAGCTAGGAATTTTAATAAAGTACAATAAGCTATTAAACACGAAGCTTAATATGGAAGACAAACTAAAACTTGTTACTCAAGAGAAAATAATGTCAAACAATCAATCTACATGATCTAGAACTTAACATAGTGTATTGCCTATAAAGTAACCTATATGAAATAGAAAGGTTTCTGGAGAATTTATGAAAATATCTTTTGCTTAATAAATTTTATCTTTTATATAATTATTATCCGAGCATAGCTAAGCAATAAAGTAATAAAAGAGAAATCAAGTAGAGTTAATAATATCTTTTATAAATTTATCAGTTTATTACAACCAAAAAATAGGCTGAGGTTTATTAATCTCATTTAATTTATCTAAGAAATAATAACAATTTGACTGTTAGTCAAAAGAAATTATTTATTTATAAATATATTTTAAAATATATTTATAAATATAATGCCTGTTAATGATAACGATAATATATTATAAGCTATAGATTAATCAATTTAATTATCTCTAACTAAAAACGCAATCAGACTTATATATCATTTATATTAAATAGAATAGGGTCCTAAATTGCTAATCAAATTCATACCATTCTTATATTAGAATCAAGAGTTTGAGTTAGTCATGCAATTGACCAAAGAGAAATAAGGGTCGTTTTAGACATACTATCACTTCTTATGCGAGGAGAAGTTGAGTTAAGAATAATTATGATAGAATAATCCTTAGAATATTTAGGCTCTAATTGAATAATAAGAGCAATTAGTTTCATAGAAGAAAAAAACAAATAATAGAAATTCATGAGAAGAGTTAGATGGCTAAATACTATCTATATATTATTTGAAGAAGTTTAAATAAGAAACTCCATTAGAAATATCAAACCAATCTTCTCTTTTAATTAAATCAATATAAAAATGGGACTACAATTTATTAGCCCATAAACTATTAAGTAAGGTGTAGTTCAAATAAAGAATTCTTAATAAGGCTCCTGTTTCTTTAATCAATAAGCATAGCAATATTAATAGTAATAATTAAAATAGAAATCAAATTAATCTTCATACTATTTATTAGATAGAGTAATCTCAATATGCTTTAGATTTTCAGAAACAATAAGCTTAGCTGAGATTGTTTCTAACTAAATTTACTAGACCACTATTAATACTTAACAAATTAGCTTTATTTTGTATCAAAAAAACAGACTATTAATAAGCATATAACTATTTTGAATAATCCTTTAAACTTCTTCCAAATCAAAGAGAAATTATTGTTCAATACTCCAATGTTTTATGGCAGTTATAAAAGTAAGAATAGTTGAGACTTCTGGCCTTTTATTATCAACTATTTTATCCTAAGACTTTTCTATGTTTTATTCTTCAGGGTAATCAAATGAGTCTTACTAAGAATAACTAACTAGCGATAGACTGTTTCTAAAAAGCCATTGATCTTTAACCAAATTCAAGCAAAGCCAGATGCCTACTAGCTCATGAGTACTTCTCCTTATAATAATACAGTCTTGCAAAATAAGAGTATTAAGCAGCTATAACAATTAATCCAACAAATTATATGGGTTATTTTGGAATTGGAAATATTCACTTAAAAAGAGAAGATCCTTATAAAGCTATTAAGTATTTTGATCTAGCTTTATGAATGAATAAAGAATGCCCCATAAGCTACTTATTTAAAGGAATGTGTCACTAATAAACTAGGGAGCTAGATGAGGCTTTGAAAAACTTCTTAAAATCAGAAAGTTTAAATGATAAGCTTTTACATATTAAGTTCAAAATAGCAGAAGTTTTATATGATCTAAATAAATACAAAGAGAGTCTAAATTATCTTTAGCCACTAAAAATATAAGTCCCTAATGATGTTGAGCTTTTGATTCTTTTAGCCTAGGTTTATTATAAACTAAATTAGCAGTAGAAAGCTTTGCAGTATTTAAATAAGGCTAATATTCTTGATCCAAAAGATTAGTACTGAAAAATATAGAAGCTTTAATAATAAATATCCTAAGAGCAAGAATAAAAGTAATAATAATAAATTTTAAATTAATAATAACAATATAAAATTTTTAAGCAATTGTTGCTTGTTATTAATCAAAAACTGTTTAGCTTTGGACTTTATTAAGAGTATTTCCGGAGTATTAATTAAGTAAATTATCTGTGGTGTAAATACTTTGTGTTTGCTATATAGAGCAATTTTGTCCTGGAGGACATTTGTTGATTACTAAAAGATTTTTATAAATATCCGCGGCAACATCACTCCTTGTAGCCATTGATTTTAGTATCTATTCGGCTCCTGGACTAAAATTTGATTTTTATCCTTCTGCGTTAAAATCAACTCCAGCCTCCATCGTTTTTAGAGTAAATTTTTAAATATTCACTAATGCTTCTTTAACAGGAAATATTATTGGATATCCTGTAGGATTTTACTTTACTAATAAATTTGCAGCCTCATTCTATTGTTCATTGTTTTTATTGTTGTTATTTCCTACAGCATCTGCATTCTATATTTAGTTACTTAAAGTAGATGAGAATATTAAAAGTCTTTGCTACAGGAAATTGTTTACTGTTTAATAGAAAGGAACTAGCTTATAGAAAAAAGATGAAATTTCTACTGGCTTGAAATTATCACAAATAAATGAACAAAAAATTGACCAATTTTCTCCTGCTATATTTTCTTTACAATCAATCAATCTCTTCTATAGCTTTAATACATCCTCAGTAAAATTTTATTAATAAACATCAACTTCTTTTTATATAGCAACATTTGATAGTAGATTGCCTTCTGGATCACAATAAGAAACCAAATTTACTGCTAGATCTACCAGCTTTAAAAAATGCTTATATTAATATAAAAGACCTGTTAGAGTTTTCTCAACAATTGCATAGCAGTATTTTTTAGATATAGAAACCTATGAGCTTTCTATTTAAAAGTAACTGGTTTAGAAAGCATCACACATTCCACAGTAAATTCCTTTTGTCGAATTTAAATAAATTGGTTTCGTATTTTCAAAAGATTTTAGTATTTTGTCACTGTTTTTCTTAACCTAAAAAAGCACCAAGAGTTTTGCCAATGATTTGCAATTACCTTTTTATTTTTGTTATTATTTTTTAATTATCTAAGCTGCGAAATCACTGAGTTAAGACATGTTGCTTAGAAATGTTTTGTATGTATTATTTACAGAGTCTAAAAAGTTAGCTATATTATCTTCTATTTTTCCAGATCAATATGAGTTATATATTTACAATTGCTCCATTATAGAACAACAACTATAATTTACTTAAGGACAAAGAACCATACTTTTCCAGGAATCTGGGGCATTTTTAGCAGGATTTAAATCCATACCCAAAGCATATGATCTTAAAAGCTAAATACTACAGGTCTAACTTTTGAAGAGTCATAGTAAGAAAAATAATAGTAACTGTTTTTTAAAATTCGTTTTATTTTGCATTATAAAATATAGTCTTAATTATACAACTAATTTCGCTATATTTATTTTAAATGGCATGAAAATAAAAACAGTAAAAACAAAAATCAAGTACTGACAATAATTATCCTTAATGAGTTACACAGGGACTTGTTGAGTTAGGAAAAACAGTCCCTTCATAAGATAGCAGCCCTTCTGTGGGGATAGTAGACAATTAGAAAATACTTAGAATGTTTAACTATATATCAGATGACTCGGCACTGAAAAACAAAGAATGATCAGAGGGAGATAATATTCTTGGCCTGATTGAATCTGGAAATAAAATTAATAATCTTCAAGAGACACCCTCATTAGTAGAGTATAATCCATAGCAAAATGCTGTTTAATAGAAGAAAAATAAATAATCCCATTTGACTGCAAATAATTAAGATAAATTAGACAAAAAGAGATCCAAAACTTAAGATAATGGAAAGCAAAATAATGAATAGCAAATTGAATAGATAAAAAAATGAGTTCAAGATTTCCATTAAAAAAAAGCCAAAGTTATTGGAGAGCTTTTATAAGAGATCAATCAAATAGTATTAGATATTCATATTAAAAACACAATAGATGATGATTCAGAAACAAAATAAATATTAAATGGCTGGTTGAAAGAGCTTTATCTGAATTAAAAACACCTAACCAAAATTATATGTAATTTTTAATTTTAAATAATTTATATTTTTGTTTATTATTTTGAGGATTATAAACTAGAGGCATCTTATTAAATTACAAGAAAGAGAATCATCAATGCTTGAAACAACTGACCCAATTTTTAGCTGACTTTTGTTATATAGTTGCATGAATTGTTCTTTGAACATTGTATTTTCCAAAGAGAGATTGTTTATTATTTAAAAAAGAACTTTTTATAGGCTCTAATAAATATTGATTTAGTATGTAATATATTCAAAATTATTTTCTCCAAAATTAATAGATTTCTGCATAAGAAGATTCTTATTTCTTTTTATGGCTTTAATTGCTCAATCTTTTTTGAGCAATTATTTTTACTCCAAATCTCATAATAGTTATAGCTCATTATTTTATATTTTTGTTTGCTCTTTTAGTTTATTTAGAATGTCCTCAATGGTTTGTATCTCAAGATTATACTGCTTTGTTTATGAAAGAACCTAATCTTATTCTTATCTTTTATTTTTAGTTAGCTAGATTAAATTGTCTAACTGTTTCTGTAGCTGTTAATATAATGCAATCTCTTGGTCAGAACTCTATTATAAAATATGATTGTTTTTTATAGCTTAGTTTCTTCTCTTTAAATCCTAAAGAGTATTTTATAAGCTTTAAAGATGATTTTATTGTTTAGTTATTTCTCCATTTAATTCATCATTTTTTCTTTCTAGTTCTTATTTCTCTTAATAATTTTTAATGATATAATAGGCCTAAGTTCTTTCGTGTCCATCTTAATCTTTTTATTAATTTGCTAAGTTCTTATATTTTAACTCAAGATTTTTGTTCACGTTAATTCATTGAGTCAATTCATTTTAGACTTGTGATTTTTATTTCTCAAGTTCCTTGACTTGATATTTGAGACTTTATATTTTTATGTTTATATCTGCCTTTCACTACTGAATTACGCTTTGAAGTTCTTCTTTTTTGGTTTCCATTTGAGATACTTAATAGTAGTGTTACACAACTTTTTACTAGATTTTTATAATGTCTAACTTTAGAGAATTATTTTGAAGATTTATTTACTCTTTTTATTATCTTACATTCTATAGGTCTTATTAAGCTAAATCGTTTTCTAATTGTATTTTTTCTATTTATCTGATAAACATTTGATAATTCTCATTAAGCTGAAATATTTTTTTATCCAATTGTCTGTGATCATCTTTTAATCCATATACTGCCTAGTTGGTTAATTATAATTTATGCTTAGAAGAAAGATGCTTCGCTCTTTACACTTTTATACTCTCTAATATATAATCATTTTCCTCGATTGTTCATTCTCCATTTGCTCAAGCCACTTTTCTTTCTAGTAGTTATATCTAATAGTCAGCATTGTATAGTTTCTCTTATAAACTCAGCATATTTTATTACTGAGTTTTTTAATATGTATTATAGTTTTTAATTCACTAGTCAAAGCCATTTAAATTAGCTTCTTATATTTATAAACTGGCTTTAGTTGTTAGAACTTTCTATTAGAATTCAAAATGTGTGATTCTTTTAGTCTCTAATACCTTAATAAGACTTTATAACTATTCGTTAGTTTCTTGCAAAATGTTTTGTTATTCTTTAGCAGATTTTTTAGTAAGCTCGTTGGATTAAAGCTCATGTTATAATTGTGTTATTGTTGCCTTATACTGTTTTTCAGACGTTTGGTGTTTTTTTCTTTTTTGATTAAGTTCCTGTTATAAATATAAAAACTCTTTTCTAAGCTTTTCGTATTTAGAATGATAAGTAGATAATCAGTCTTATTTAAATAGAATCTCTGACTTTAAATTATCTTTTTTTACATTCAAGCTTTCTATATCTTCTCTTTGGTCAAAAATTAGCTTTTAATATTTTTCTCTATCAATTTATAATATTTTGATAGTTCTATTTGTGTTCTCTTTTTATATCATTTTTTCCTCAATTAAATCCTAAACTTATTTTTACTTATTTTTTATTTCCACAAACTTATCTCCTTATATCATAAGTTGTTTATTATTATATGATATTTTTTGAATCATATTATCCCAAGTTATATAAAGCTAATCTCTTTCTTGTTACTACTCTTAATACTGGTTCTAGGTTCAAATTAATTCACTTTTTAGAGCTTAAGTTTCTTTTAAATCTTAACTAATTTAGTTCTACAAATTATTTTTCTCGCTATTTAGCTTCTCAACTTCTAATTCTACAAGATTTATTTTTTATTCGTCAAATTTTTTGTACTTTTATATTAAGAATTTATCTTATTCTTTCTCAATTATTAATCTTTATAAATCCTCCATTTGCTCCTTATTTAGATCTAGTTCTTATTTTATTTAATCTATTTATTTATTACCAGTTATTAGTTTTTAATTACTAATATTGATTTTATACTGTAACTCTTAATTATCTTCAAGTTATATATTTTATTATTTAATAAATTTATTTTCCTCTAGCTGAATAATTTTGATTTGACTTTATAATTCTTATATAGTCTAGTTTCAGCTTTCATTTATTAATTGTGCTTATTGAATTTCTTGAATGATACTCTTCTAATGATTTGACATAAGTTGCTTTCTTTACTCCTAGTCTAAGATTTATTCCTGTATTTATTATATCTATTTCTTTAGTTAATTAGTTTCTTAATAAAGTTTTTTGTTTTATTCATTTGCATATTCCGGAAAACTATTGTGATCAAAATCCCAAACATCAACATTTTATATATTTGATTTATTTACTTTGAAGTTTTGGGTTTCATCAAGCTCAAAATTATCTTAAATATGACTACCATCTTCTATATAATTATTTTACAATGTTTTTTGTAATTCAGATTAATATTACTCATTATTTTACTATACTTCTTTTTTAATGGAATATTCTTTGACTTAATTGTTTTATATAACCGAAGGATTGTCGTTGCTTTATTATTCCTCTTATAGAAATGACGTTTTTATATTTAACTCCATAATTATAATATAAATGGATAAAAAATAATACCTTAACGATTATAAACCAATTCACTATCATCCTTAAGACTGTAAAGTAAAAAGATAGAGATTACTATATATCTTACAATTATGGAGGACTGTCCAAAAATCCATAGGATAAAGTTAAGTTTACTTTCAGTCTTTAAAATCCCCAAAAAACGAATAAAAAAAGTTTTAGTATAAAAACTAACAAATACTATGCCGATGGCTCTGGTTGAGATTATCTTATAGTTGAAAACTCCAGAAACTTAAGAGATTAAGATCAAAAACCCGTATTGTCTAAAAGGATAAAAGAAGAAAACAAAAGAAGATCTATCTAAGCTACAAATTATGTTCTTAATAATTTAGCTAAACCAAAAAGCATTTTTGAGAAAAAGGATAATTAAATTTAAATAAACAAAGACATAACTTTGCCTTATAACTAAATTTAATATCAAACATATTATAATTATTAGTTATATCTTTTGATATAAGGAGTTGTGTAGGTGCTGTTTTTTAATAACATATTCTATAAATGATATCACTTTTAACAATCTGAACTATTTGAATTTTCTCTCTTGCTTTTAATACTTCAAAGTTAGTTCTAGGATTTGTTTTCTGTATTTAGATTATTATTTATTTACTATTTGGTTCTAATGGGCTCTTGATTTCTTTATAAAAAGTTCGAATTAAACTATGGCGCTTTAGATTCCTTATAAAGTTAGGATTATTCTATTTAAATAATGTTGCATGGATTTTGTCAATTATCTAAACTAAAGCTTTAATTTTTTTACTTCAATTAATCAATATAACCATAGTGGTCAGACTGTAAAATTTCTTTTGGAAAAACACAATTTTAAATAGATACTTTTTAAAAAACAAATTCGTTGAGTTTTTCTAAAAAATTTATTTTTTATTGCAAAAATAAAACTTGCTTCTTTCTTTGTATGCTTTAAAACTTAGAGGTTTCTAAACTTCTTAAAATAGCTCGGTCTGGATGAATAGTGAGTAATTTTATGGTTTATAGATCCTAAGCCAGTCATTAATCACATTTTTTAAATTCTGTTTATTTTTAGCAATACTTACAAACATATTGCTCTTGATTTTTGCTGGTTCTTATTTACTTCTCTATCTCTTATGATATTTGATTATCAAAACACTGAAGACAAAATACACAATAACAATCCATATAATAAATTGGGGGATCTCAGAAACAAAGATTACAAAGCATTATATTTAGACTAAATTTAGTTAAACTTTTTATTGGATTGTGTTTATGAATTTATATATTCTGTTAGTTTTGATTTCTATATTTCTATATTTTCTTGTTCTTTCTGGAAACTTTGATTAAGATTATTTAATTAGTTCTTTAACTTTAAAGATTATCCCCTTTATTTTTTTATCTCTTAATTAAAATTATTCTCCAGATATTAGTTATGTTGTTCAAGTTAATATTTATCTTAGTCAAATTATTATTGGTTATATTCTTTTTATTTCATTAACTGACAATTTTAAGTGGAATAAAATTAATTAAAATTTTCTTGTATTTTATTTTCAATTTATAGTTCCATTTATCAAGCTTCTGCTTTTACTTTTTCATTCTACACATTTAATAAATTATTTTATAACTTATTAATCTATATATAATGTTATTATTTTTAGTTTGAATATACTTCATATAATTATTATTTGAGATCATAATCTTACTATAATTATTAATAAATTTAATCAAATTCTTGTTTTTAATTCTAATAAATTTTATTTTAAGCTTCTAAAACTAAACTATAACGTGTAAATAAATTTTTTAATTTTTCTATTTACAATTATTATTATGTTTAGATCGTTACAATATGTTCTAATACCTAATTTTTTTTTTAAACAAAATTATTATTTGAATGTTTTTTAACTTAAATAAACCTTTAATTATTTTATTCAGTATAGTTTTGATTTATTATAAATTATGATTCTCTGAAAGACTTTATTTTTTGCTAAATATTACCATATTGATTTAGGTGACTTTATTCCAGCTCGCTAATTAAGGAATAATTAGTCATACTAATTTTATTTATTTCATCGTTTAGCTATTTTTATATTTATTATGATGTTTTATTGTTGTTCTAGTATTATAATTCTAAATTTTAATTTTTCATTTAAATCTCAAACAAAACACTTCTATTTTTATATACAGTTGCCTATATATTTTATAATTGATCTTCTTCTTATCAAATTTCTTATTTTAGTTTAAAAATGCTTTCTTAAATTTGATTTGAAACTTCTTTTTTCATAATGAAATTTATAAAATATTTGCTTTAAAAATATGGTTTTTATCCTTAAAGATTGGATTATATCTTTTTGTAATTACTAGCCAGCTTTCAATTAAATTATTTTTGATCGTATTTTTTTTATTTATGTTTATATTAAATTATTTTTTATGTAAATCATAATGTGAGTCTTTGAAACAAGATAAATATTAATACATTATATATTTTAGTAGTGTGTTATTATGTCAAAGATA
>ERZ724508.1391-NODE-1391-length-14457-cov-5.608804_pt1 | contig 14457 bp, 25 predicted proteins | sample MGYA00376041_ERZ724508 | MGnify/ENA primary metagenome ERZ724508 (study PRJEB28724, sample SAMN07190887) | wastewater metagenome | isolation source: effluent of sewage treatment plant in Hong Hong | place: USA: Christiansburg, Virginia | collected 2016-03-01 ...
TTTTCAAATAACAGCTGAGCATTGTTGGTGCTTCCTTTGCTATACTTCTCTCGGATGGACTATTCAAACCGCTTGAATTGACATACGCTCGATTGCTTGGTATCAGTGGGCTAGCGGGTAGTCACTGAACCCACCCCCAAACAGCTTTGAGCTCGAACACCACTTCGTATGTCAAACGCTTTTTTTTTTTTTTTTTAGAGTTTTTCCCTCTAACACTCGTTAACAATCTTCTGCAGCAGCTCACGAGCCGAGGAATAGTCTTGTTACGTGAAGCCCACTCGCACTAGCTCTATTGGCATCGTGTTAGTGAGAGATTCGAAGATGACTGCTCGTTTGCCGGAATTCTTAGAATCGCGCATATAGTAGTTTCTGAGGTTAAGCCTCTCGCCTCCCACAAGTATCTCCCGACGGTCCACATCAACGGATAGGTCGGTCTTCACCCAACCGCGTAGTCTGTTGCTATTGCGAAAAACTGTAGCCTACATGGTGCGAGGTTCGATGTCGTTGGCAGTGGACCAATTCTTTCGGAGCATATCGCTATCCTGCATAACCTCCTTGAGGAAGTTGACGCAAAAGCAGTAGTGGTTGATCTTCTCGTAGCGACTTTTGCTACGAAAGGCTTTCTGCATTTCAGGAGTGCAGTTGAACAACTGGAAGTTTGTTGTCGCAAAGAACTAGCTTTCCTTATCCTTGCGTTCACAGATGATGATTTCAAAGAGGTTAAGCAGGCTGGAGAGGTTGACAGGTAAAATGAGTTCCTTGCGCTGCTAAAAAGCTTCAAGGAAAGTTTGTTCGACTGACTCACCAGTCATAGTTTCCGGAAAGTCGAATGAAATTAATGTTATGCCGACGGTATAATCATAACTTCAGAAGTTAGGCCACAGTTGCAGCTCATAACGGTAACACTTATGACAATTTCTGATTGCAACGTCCATCAGGATACCAATGAGAGAAGAGCAACGATTACACATGCGATTGGTTCATCAAGACCCAACAATTGACGGCTAGGCTAAAAAAATTGGTATGTTCAAGCTGTAATGATGTGCTGCAGACTGAAGGTTGAGTGTTTTGCCTTCGAACCAAGAAATAACCCACCAAAGATTATTAAGGTTAAATGCGCCCAGTAATTGCTGTGCAACTACCGACCAATGATAAGCCACAGGATGAAGCTGCACGCAACCGCAGTAAATCAAACATCGTGAGGAAGGTCAATGAAATCAAGGAGGCCTTTCGGCTGAAGAACCAAGATGAAAGAAGGGAGGTTCCATCATCGACAATCCTGCCGACCTTCCAGACCGACCTACCGTCCATTCCGCGTGACTACATAAAGTACTTTATCCCGGTGATAGCTGAGCTGAACCCTGCTGGAGTCCAACCAATAGGCACTGGTGATTACCTTTTTGCCCGCTACCGTGTGGAGGCAATGATCCTTGAAGGCGCAATCTTCACACTGTATGAGGTACTCATCGTGGTAACTTATGGTTCAGTTGTCGACTCGAACGAGAAGGTACAGATAAAAGTGTTCCATCCAAACCAACATTATTTGGCGCTTGCTGAACTAACCAGCTACATGCACGTCTATGAGAGTAAACTGATCCAGGAGGGATGGCTCACTCAACTCAAGGACTTCTTTTTCCTCAAGGTAACATTAAATTTTAGGCTTAGAGCAAACTTATCCTCGTGTTCAAGCATCCTGGAATGAGTATCAACAGGGTAAAATCTCCCGTTTCCACCGAAATAGTCCGGAGCATCACAGTTCGATTGCTCCAACGGATAGAAAGTCTCCACAATGCCGGCATCCTTCACCTGGATATCAACCCATCGTATGTTCATGTAAACATCACCAGCCAAGACGATATAGAGGTGGGTCTGTCAAGCCTGATGTTTGCTCAAGCAAGAGATCGACAGAATCGTTTCGAGTGGGCGGGGGCATGTCTTCCTGGACAAAATTACTGGCCGCCTGAAAATCTATTGCAAGTACTCAAACAGATTAATGCAGCTAAACGTGGATGAGAAGAGTGATGTGTGGTCTGCAGGATGCCTACTCTTTTGGTTGATATGCGGCCGATCTCTGATAAGCCCTGAGCTAACAGCTAAGTAGGCAATATACGTTCTCAAAAGGAGTCTTTCCAAGTCCAACTCGACCAAAAAGCATTCAGCGTTTCTACTTGAAGGTTTCGACTCCTTGAACATCGACATTACGAAGGGGACCAGTAGTCGCCTCCACTTGATAGAGGAGAACATCCGATAAGTGTAGCAGCAACTCACCCGCATAGAAAACCATGACGGAGAGTTGCACAATCTCCTCATGAGCATGCTGCATATAAACCCACTCAAACGAATTTCAGTGGAGCATGCTCTGCGGCACAATTGGCTCGGCCACCCATGATAATTTGAGTTTTATGATTGACAAACTCCCACTGGAAAAGAAGTAGTTTCCCACTCTACAAATACTCGCTGAGAATGTAGTGGCACGTAACTACCACCTCTACCCGTCACTTCCAGGGGTCACCGAACGCGTCCGATAAAAAGTAAGCTACGGTGGCTATCCATAGATCATTGAGAAGTCAATTGAGCAGAGCACCCCACACGATGTGCTGTTGACAGCTCCAAACATAGCCCAAGAGAAGTATTGGAAGCGGTGCTGTTAGCTGAAGTACCAGCATCACAGCACTATTAACATCGAACTTCACGGAATGAGCTGGAAGGTGGCTTACCTATAGAGGTATCTGCAGAACATGCTGGAGACGTTGAAGGTACTGCTGTGCTGAAGTAGGACTTCAAAAATCCGAAGGAGAACGAGCTAGTGTACTAGACTGTCAGGCTCATTAGTCCGTGGATCTTCACACTGGAGCTACGCAGAATGCCCTCCGAGATGGATTTCAAAAGCATCGCTGACTTCCTGCCAAACCTATCGGACCTGCACCTGAAGTATACATAGGGCATCAACGTCGAGTATAAGAAGCAAGTGTTCGGTATGAAGTTCGCAGAGGCAGCCAACCTTTCTGAGACACTGAAATGCGCGACTAATCTTGTACAACAGTCGGCTAATTGTAGCTGAGCCTAAACCTATCAGGCAATCAGATTGACGACGATCTCTTCAAATTTCTCATGCAGGGACTCACCTTGAACATCTCACTCGTCGACATTAACCTCTCTCACAATAAAATAGGTGATCAAGGTGCACGCAGGCTCAGCAAGTATCTCATCAAAAACGAGATCCTGGTGCACTTGAACCTCTCCAACAACATTATTGGCTACGATGGCTCCAGGTATATTGCCCAGGCACTCAAAATCAATAAAACCCTGGAAAGCCTGAGCCTGAAACTCAACAGTCTTAACGACAAGGCCGGTGCCAAACTCTTCAAGGACCTTGCCTTCAACACCAAGTTGAGGAAGCTCGATTTGTAAGCCAACTCGTTTGGCGGGTTGGTACTTCCCAACTTATCGCAGACCGCTAGGAAATTGAGCCTTTACATCCAGAATCCAAACTACCTGCATGAACTGCAGATCGGCAATAACAACTTCACTGAGGAACACTTGCAGACCATTAAGATAGCCCTACCCGACGACAGGCTAAAGCAACACTTCGAAAACAGCAGCTTCAATGAGCTTCGCTTTCGCTGACCAACTTGTTAAATATTATCATCGGAATGGACTTCGACAGGACTTGGCAGGAGTGCCAACAGACGCTCCGCCAGCTTCAATAGAAAACGATGGCCTTGCGGGAAGTTGGCCATGCTCGAAAGCTGCTGTCGTCGCAGGAATACGTGAGCACCTACCAGTAATGATTGCGCTAGCGTAGAAAGATCTACGGGCTGTGCATCATCCACAACAGCAACAACCCTGAAATGCTCTATAAGAAGTTTGTGCAGGTCTGCATCGAGTACATGGCGGAGATCCGTTTGCTTCTGCAGGATGCGAAGGATCTGCTGCTGCTCAAGTAGTACCGCAATATGTGGAACTGCTACAGGCTGTTTCTAAAGCCCTGTCGCAACCTGTTTGCGTACCTGGATAAGTTTCATGTGCCCCAGAATAACCAGATGCTCCTGCAGAAGAAAGGTTGACGGCTAGGTATATTTAGGGCTGACCATATTCTGCTAAACCATGTTCGAGTCCGAGTTGTTTGAGACGACCCAGTTCATCTACATACGCGAAGTCGAAAAGGTAGGAAGGAAGGCATATGTAGATCCGTCAAACAGAGGATTTTGGAAGCTGCGGTACCCTCAAGGACTTTATCGAGATTCTGCAGGATATCAATGCACTACAGAGAGTGTGTGATAGTCAGCTGGCTTCCCTCGAGAGGAGGTACGTGGATTCAGCTGGGGAATACTACCGCAGGAAATATAGAGAACTCGAGAAGCTGTCCTGCGGGGAGTACTTATCAGCAGTTTCGGAGCTTTACCAGCGAGAGCTGAATCTCTTCGATAAGTGCTTCGATGTAACTTCTGCACTGGATACCCTCAACAAAAGGTTCAGTTAGGAGCTTGTGAGGAAATACAAAACAAGCCTGCTCCAGAAGAGCACAGGAATGTTGTGGATGCTGGAGAACCAACAAGCTGAGAGTCTGAGGCTGCTCAACGATCTCTATCGGAGGTTGGATAACTTTGAAGATCTCCGTGCAAAGTTCGCGTAGTATGTCACAAAAAATCTCCAGGAACACTTAGACCGCAACCGCTAGTAATTTCCATTCGACACTGAGCATTCCTAGCAGCGCGTGAAGAACCAGATGCAGTTCATCCGCAGTGTGTTTAAATTTCATAAGGACCAGTCGCGCCAGCTCGATGAATGCTTCCCCAATAACCAGTAGTTCCAACTGAGCTACAAGTTCGCCATCGAGGGGGTTTTCAACAATTGCAATCGCTCCTACAGCATATCGGACATACTCGCTCTCTACACCGACAGCATCATCCGCGATAAGAAGCTGGAGCAGGAAGCCTTCGAGGAGGAGATGAAGCACATCTTCAACATCTTCAGCTGCCTCGTGGATAAGGATATGTTCATCAAGAGCTACATGTAGCTCCTGGCAAAGCGGCTGATCAACGATTCCTACTCCAATTTGGACTTCGAGACTACGTTCAAGTCCAAACTGAAGGAGGTGTGTGGGGTAATATCGGTACAGCCCATCGATAACTTACTGAGCGATTTCAATGTTAGCCAGAAAGAGTGTGAGAACTTCAGCAAGTATCTTCTGGATAAGCATAAACGCGAAGATTTTCGGGTCAGGCTTCTCAGTCGGGGTATCTGGCCCACCGAGTAGCCTCTGGAACTGGAGTTGTTCGATGAGCTGCACAACTACAACACCCTCTTCAACCAGTACTTCCAAGACCACTTCAAGTTCAAGACCTTCAAATGGTCGCACCTGCAAAGCCGAGTAATCTTCACGTACTTCATCCACGATTCACTGAAGGCTACCAGCAAATACGAGTAGTACGATCTCAACATGAATGGACTACAGGCGGCTCTGCTCTACTTCATCTACAGAAAACGTGGGGAGTATCTCGTCGGCGAAAGTTTCTTAGTACAGCAGTTCGCTAAAGTACCTCCTGAATTGCTTCTTGGAAGTCTTAAAATACTGGTAAGTTGTGGATAATGCAGACCAGCAAAAATATCAACGTCATTAAACTCGTCCGAAACGAGCAGTCCGGTGAGAATCTCTACGAATTCAATGGGATGCTGCAACCCAAACGCAAGTGTCTCGTCTACGAAGACTTCACGAAGCAGACTGAGTAGCGTAGATGGGAAGAGGTCGAAAGCGACCGGAGCCTTGCCGTCTCGATGGCAATTGTCAAGGTCATGAAGGCACGACGTCGGTTGAAATTCGATTTGCTGGTGAGTGAAGTTGCCCAGATTCTCCGCAACTTCCAACCATCCATCAGAGTACCGTTAATCTCATGCAGCTCATCAAATAGTCCATAGAAAAGATGGTTCAGAAGGACTACCTGTAACGCGACCCCAAAGACATCTCCGAGTACCGCTACAAGGAGTGACTTATAACTCTTCAGAATTGTAGATAATTTAATAATGATCGTCAGGAGATTGCTTCGAGGTGCCCGACAAGCATGCCACCCCAACCGGTTGAGTTGGCAGCAGCATACAAATAGAACAAGACAACGATTCTCCAACAAGAAGCAGTAGCCCAGCGAGCAATCATACAACCCCTATTCAGTCTACGCGAGGAAAACCCCCTACAACAAATAACCAAGCGAATAGCTTGCATATAACCACTAGGAGTACCCCGAATCGTAAACGAAGGAAGCGACTTCTTCCAGCATCCGTCGGTAGCTGTTCAACGATATGGTGCAGCTGCCACTGAAGTATGCTGCTTACAAGATTGCTGGGTAGAACAATGGACCGTTCCTTGCCGAGTTAAAACGTTCGGCTATTGATGCGTTGAACCATCTGGTTCTCTTTGCGATCAATAAAGCTAACCTCAAGCCAACAAAGACCTATCCCTACGGATTGGGGAAGCTCAAGAGTTTTGTCTGTAACATTCCAGCCTTCCTGTTCCTGGCAAGCGGCGTCGAAACTATTGCTGAGTCCATAGTTACGCTGATGGGCCACAACCCTATCGACCAACATTCCAATTTCTACTCGGCCAGCGTACACTATTTGAATAGCCTTAGCTGTATGCCGTGAGCATAGCCGTAGAGCTGTTCGTAGTATACCGGAATCTCTCATCGGCTGATCTCGTTAAGCGGGAGGAAGGAGAGAGTCGTTGGCAAACTGCCAAGAAGTTCTTTGGAAATCTATCCAATATGCAAAATCCCTTGTTTCAGGTTATCCTCTACGAGAATATCGTAACCCTAACATCCACATTGGTACCCTTACTGTGCGAGGTTGTCCACTGGATATTTCCAAGTTTGCTGTACGTCTTTCCAACCGGAACGATTTTACTTGGTGGCATCCAAATATTTGTGGGATTGCATCTGATCAAGGCAAACATAGGCGATTTGGTCGGTGAAATGAGTGTGGACTCGCAGACCAGCGAGGGCCTTGCAAACGTAGTGAAGTAGTCTGAGTACGTGGAGGAAGTTTATGACATTAAGGCTGTTAAGATGGGTCCGGAGATCTTTAGGTCGAGTGCATAAGTAACTATAAACAAGGAGCACATCCAAAGAAAGATCCGGGAGGAGTATGCTCATGACATCGACAAGATCATTTATGAGCCAGACGCAGGCCGGAGAAGATAGCTACTACTGGAGCTGCTGCAGGAATTACCGGTTCAGACGTTGGATGATGTCTCCAAAGAACTCGACAAGCTATAACTCAACTCCAAGAGAAAGTTTAGACAGTGTGCTGATAGCGATCTTGACTTTAACATCGACGCGAAGAGCTAATAGGAAGTTGAACGGCTTGAGGAATCTGTCGAGAAAGTGGCAGACATGTTCAAAATGGACAACTACCTCACTAACTAGATTAAGCTGATGCTGGCTGAAGACGAGAAGAAGCTGAAAGGGGAGAACCCACCCGAAACCAAGTGATCTATCTGCTGACGTATAGACTGCCACATGAAATTGGTATCACTCGAGGTAGAAGTATTGGTCGATGCGAGTGCGGCTCACCAGCATCTGTTGTGGATGTTGCAGAAGCATCCCATCGTTCAAGCTTCTCAGGTGGCTCTTACGTTGGTTGCGGTAACGCTTCTGCCGTTGTTGGAGCACATGCTGGTTGAGTTCCTTCTTGGCTTCACCCTTTGGAATTTATTCGGGTTAGGTGTGCATACTGGTAGTCTGCTGCTGTAAGTTATGGGCAACGAGTTGCAGACAGCTCGACTATGACTTTCTCCGGAAGTACTTATGAACGAATTCATTGAGCACCATTGTGTTGCGATCCGGTTTTTTTTGGTGCAGTTGGTTGAGGCGTGGAAGTGTTAATGGTTGATTCTACTTCTCGGAGTAGCTTATGACTTTCGATCTATCCTGCAGCGAACTATTAGCAGGCTCTGTCCTTCGACGATGCTCCATGTTACTCGCAACTGAAATAAAATGTTAATAACTGTCTGCCAACATACAGTGGGAACAGTCGATATGTGCAGCTAGCAGGTCAATCATTTGGGCTTGGCTTCAAGCTTCGCTTCAAGCTTCTCCTGAAGGTTATGTCGGAAGTCAACGAACATTTACTTCAGTTTGGAACCAACCAGTTTCTTCTGCTCTTCGCGCTCCTTCTGCAGTGCCTCGGAAACTGCGTCCTACTCCTTTACGGTCGGAATCCAACTGGAATCTTCATTTCGAACCATGGTTTTCAGCTTGCTTTCGAGCCCGTCACAGTCCTTTTCGTTCTTCTCATCGAGATACACCAGGAAGTAGACATACTTCCACATGTTGTGCTCATTCTCGATGTGTTTGTAGAAACTCTCTCCTCTCGACACGAAATCCTCATACTTCTGGTTGCAGATGAAGCAAACCCAAAGTTTGTCCTTTTCGTACGTTTCGCTGTTCTCGCGCAGCTATGAGAAGGTATCCACGATGATACCCTGGATGATGTTGATCATCACCACATTCACGATCAGGTAGAAGGTAACGTCAACAAAGAACCGTGAATAGAAGAAACCTAGGTTATTACTTGAATAGCTTTCGGTGCCCATTAGAATGCCTATACCATTGCCCGAGGTGATTGCCTCGTTCATGAAGTTCATCCAGCAATGTACGATATTCTGACAATAGGCCTCGTTACTGCTTGTATTATCAGTTTGAAGTGAGGCACCGACGAGGAAACGCCCTTGGTAGCTGATGTAGCAGATGAACCCATACACATAGATGATGAGACATTCCAGCAGAAAGGTGAGTAGTAGCTGGTCCCAATGGAGGTAGACTGACTTGACGATGTAGTTGAGGGTAGGCACACGGTTCACGATGATCAGCAGTTCCAACGCAAAGAAACAGACGTTCACATACATGCCCAAAAAGCACATGAGAATGTGGTACAAGAACACTAAACTTTCTGGATCTCCAAACAGAATCTTGGCAAGGATGAGCACCTTTTGGAGGTTGGTCACTTACTCGTCGTCGGGTAGAGTGTCGTCTAGCTGATCAACCCCCATTTGAAAGGAGAAGCCGAGCCTGGAGATAACCCAGATGAGCCAAGCGATGAGACTGATTGCGACAACGGTATAACCAAGCCCGAAGTACACCTCAATGAGACTAAGGTGGGTAATTTGCTGGCTATTTTGGTTGCCGAGATCGTATATGAGAGTGAAGTTTAACGCCAAGCAGATGATGTAGACCAGTATTTCGGCAACATAGAGATTTTCTACCACATACTTAAATACCCAGTAGCGTTTGCGGAAGTGCTTTTCGTAGTGATCCATCTCCAACTTGAAGTACTTGTATTCGTTGACCAACGCGTTGATCTTAGCAGCTCCACTGGACCTGTCCACCTCAGATTCGAACTCATTGCGAGTTTCAGTAGAGAGGAACACAAACTTGCCTGGGGCTTTGAAGCACAGTTCTTCATCGCCTTCGTCAGTGCGTACTTGAATGCGCATTGCTATGCGTCCCAGGAAGTGGTAGCTTACAATCTACTTGTCAGTTGATGTGTCATCCTGCACTGCTTTCTTTATCTTGTCCTTATAGAAATTCTTGTACTTGACAGATTGTTTGGCCATGCTGCTGAAGTAGTTGTAAAGTTCGTAGCTGATGTTCAGCAGTGCTTTATCCCCGAAATTGTCTGGCTAGGTGATGTAGTTGAGGAACAGTGCCTATTGGTCGCCTGCCACATAGTCATAGTCTTATATCGTGAGTGCTGGGTGCCTACTGCCTTTCTGCTTTGATGTGAACTCGCAGTGGAGTTGCTTCATACTGTTCACGAGGACGTTGTTGAGCATGGAAATAGGATAGTTATCGAGGATAAACCTGCGGATGATGGCGTCACCTCCTTCTGTAACGTTCTTCAGAAGCTCAATACACTTTTGTTTGAGAGTGTAAAACTGGCTGGTATAGTCCTTGATGTATCTGTTCAGGATCCCGTTAATTTAATCCACTAAATAGGTATATCCAGCACGCTGCGCTTCGATACAGGGACCCGAAAAGATTTCGTTGAGCAGATCGATGATTAAGACAGCTGGATCAAAGAGCTGCTCCCTGACGTTATAGTTGAATTTTTATAAAGCTCCTTCTTCGGAGTTTCGGGTATGCCAGTTTTGCTAACGACACATTCTTTCGATGAGACTGATGAGTCCCATCATCATACCTCGAGGACGGTCATTCGAATTACCAGCGGAGTCGAAGACAGACAGCAAGCTATCCCTGCGATCAAGCATACCGGCTGATTTTTCTCCCTCGAAAGGTACAACCACAAAGTGGTTTTTCCATTCCTTGTTGTTGACTTCCACCAAGAAATGAAGCAGTTTGACGATCAGCCAAAGCCTCATGTACTCGTCCATCCAGACTGAGTCCTAGTGTATCTTGTATCGAATGAAAAGACTGGATTGGAGCATGTATGTCCACAGATTTTGTATCCACCGGATGGGCTAGCGAGCCTATTCTTAAGTTTATTCCTCCACGGGATCTTACCGTGCCTTGCCCCTACTAATACGATACAGCACCTTCTGGGTGTTGCTAGTCGCCACGAAGAGCATGTTACAGAGACACTCCATGATATTATAGAATGGATTCCTGTCCTTGAAGCTGATGGGCTTGGAGAGTTCATTGACCATGTAGCTGCAGAGATTAAATATCAGATCCTGATCCTCCTCCTTCGTGGACAGCATCTTCTTGAGGTAGAAATTATCGATGGCTTCTGTGGATGTCAAGGTAGCTTTGTAGCCGGAGTAGGCTCCTTGAATTCGAGTGAGGAAATCATTCTTCCGATTCTCTTGTGTCGATATTTTGGCTTTAAACTTTATCAGCGAGGAATCTTTCTACCGTTTTCGGATGTCCATCTTATTTGAGTACAGGTATTGCCTTTTAGCCTTGGACTGTAGTAGTACTCTCTTGGGGTCATCTTCGTTCTCCAGGAAGCAGTTGTACTTCCCCGATACGCGTTAGCTGCCTGCAAGTCTGTTGGTGTACTGCCATAGCACATAGCAGATTGTTGCAACTTAGGCCTTCTAACGATCAGATTCCTCCTTCCTTTCCAGCTGCTCGTTAGTCTTGGAGAGCAGCTGTTTCAACCAGTTATTGCTATTGTATCTGCGATCGGGGTGTATGGTGCCTGTCCCTCCATGAAGATCCACCAGTTCTAACTCTTCGTGCCGAAGTTTCTGGCCACTATGCTGCTCACCCTTGATATGAATATTGTTGTCAGGAGTGTTCGGGCGTTATTCAAGGGAGTTTCCTATGATTGCAGTGGTGCTCCCCATATCATTGGTATCCTTCTTGCCGAAGCCATAGAACTGGGACAGTTCGATTTAAAGTTCGCTTACCCTCAGTAGCTTATTTCTCAGGCGATCTAAGGGATCTTTGTACTCCTTTAGTAAGACACCTTATTCCTCTGGAACCATACTAAAGTAGGCAGTGAGTCTCAGCACTGGGGAAAGAATACCGTTCATAACATAGTCCCTGTCTAGCTTTCCTTCATCCAAGCTTTGAAGAAGTCGATCAAGTTCGTTACTTAGTATGTCGATGATCCTATTGTAGTCTTCTTCCATAAGATATGGTTCAGCGTATATCGTGGGTCGGAGAGGTGGTTGTTTCGGCGTTAGTTTATCTCGACCTTCGAGCAAATTGTTCTTCACGTCAATGTAGAGAAATTCTAACGCAGAAAGAAGGACCGACCGGGGTCTACCAGTTACGATTTTAAGGTGGTTATCGATTGCAAGTAGAGGGAAGAACTTCCGAAGCCGTTCAAATACCTCCCATTCGTATCGCTTCTCGACGAAACTCATGACAGTCTCGAGGTAGAGCACTGCGAATTCCTGTTGTGGAGTGAACTGGGCTTCCGATCGGAGCTTCCCGTTGAAGAACTAATCGAATACCTTGTGGTGCGTGAGAATATTTAGGAGGTCGATTCTCCCCTTTTCCGGGTCCGTTAGGTAGAGCAGTTCATCAACAATTTCGAGGCTGCTGGATGAAAGATATTTGAGTACACTCTCTTCATCGGACAGGTTCCACTTTTGCACGAAGCCGAGAATCTTGTTGACGGTTGAGAATATTTAGTCTTGTTCGCGTTTATTTGATGTTGAGAGGGACCTGAGTAGCTTTTGCATGGTCTGCGACCAAATATTCTTGGTAAAGTTGAGGAGTCCTTTGCTGGTAAAGGCAATCCAGTTATTGTAGAAGGAGAAGTCGAGCAACCCAAACAGATCCTCTGGGAAGACGTCTTCCAGCTTGTTCAGACTTGTCTTTTGCACGAAACTGCTAATACAGAGGCTGTTGCGGTAGTAGCCGAACTTGAAGATATCAAAGATACGGTCTTTCAGTCGAAGGGTGTCTGGTTGTGTGCCTGCCTTCAAGAACAGTACGAGGATGGACTGCAAGTTGAACAACATATTTGATTACAGAAGCTGTAGCTGTTACTTATAGATGGCTTGCCGAGTTTCGGGGTTTGTGAGATTTCTTCCGCTCAGACGTTCCAACTTCATCGACTGAAGTCTTTCATTGATGGAAAACGCCTGGACAACTCCCTCGACGATGATGGCTAGCTGCTGAACCACCTTTTGCTCTTCGTAGAGTCCTTTATTGAGAACGAAGTAATCTTCAATGACCCTTCGCATGGAATCCGATAGTTCTTTGAGGCGGGGCATCTTATCTGTCTGCTCGTAGTTGGCATTGCTAGACGATATCAGGTTGTAGTGCTCCAGATCTTTGGACTTGGTGAGCCACAAGCTTTGGATATACTCGTCGTCAGTATTGTTGATCATCTGAATGAACTTACGAACCAGATAGCTGATTTTGCAGAGTTCACCGTCGCCCTTACCGTATATGAGATGGTAGTTTCTCCAGCCGAGAGGTCGTAGGACATACCCCATGTACATTTCCAAGGTCTTCCGGCTGAAATCTTGATCGAAGACTCTCAAACCCTCCAGCTTGTCCTTCCCAGTTTGGATGAGCTTGAGCATTTGAAAGTCAATTTGCAGGAAGAACAAGTGGTACACAATCTCAATGTAGTAGCCTCTGACATCTCGCAAGTCCGTCAGCACAGTATCAACATATTTTGGGCTAGAATCGATGTACTTTTGATCTTCTTTGGTGGGCTCGTTCAAGGCATTGATGAAGCTTGTTTCCGTTCCCTTAAACTTGCTGACTTTGTTGTACAGGGAGGTCATCACGTCTGTGAGCTCCTGCTCGGTCGTGATTAAACCGTACACGACCATGTCGCGGATGAAGCGAATAGGGTACATGTATGCTTGATGGACTTCCCCGTTATAGTGCCTGATCCATACTCTGTTTTCATCAAGAACGTAGGTATCAGCCCACCTCAGAATATTTTCCAGCCATTCCCGGCGAGAATTAGCGCCTTCGCTTCTGGCCAGCCTGAGTACATTTCTTTATCGAATTCGAGCTCGTGCTATCATATTGACGCTGCCTAGAGTCTGATAGTCTAGCTTTTCGAGCCCATACTTCACCTCGTTGAGGAATGTGGTATGCGCGAGCAGTTTCATACAACTGGTGTGATAAGCTGCTACTGCATTATAGTTCTTCGAGTCGACATCACTGAAGCCTCTGTTTAGAATGCTTTTGGCGTAATTGCTGTATGGGTGCTTCAGTCTTGCAAGCGGATTGGAACTCAACCGAAGAAAGTTAATCAGCTCTGCTCTCGCATCGATTTCTTTTGGCTTCATCGTTTACCAGTTGAAGTCGCTGCCCTTTAGGCTGCCAAAACGTTTCTTATCCTCACTGATGAGATCGTCAGCTGTCGATAGTAGTGTCTCCGCCAAGTTAATTTTATAAATCTCTTCGAGGAGTGCACTATCTCTTATGTACTGTAACTGTGCACTCTTGTTTGTTGGTTTGTGCTGTGCGTTCTAAATAAACTTCTTCGCCTTGTCGAGGAGTGCTTCTTTCGGTAGATGGGTGGTACACTCACAGCTGAGTTCCTCCCGGTCCGTCGATGTGATGCCTGTTCGAATGCTATCACCCTAGGAGTAGTGGCTGTTGAGGCAGAAAGTGAAGCACACCAGGCAATAATGGTGCTGCTGTCTTCGAATGAGCGTGGTGATCTTGTTGGATTCGATTTGGCAAGCCTACATTCAAAACAAAGTAACTTAAATTAATAACTTGACAGTACCGAAGCCACGACCAAAGGTGTTCGTTTGCATTGAAATTCTCAAAGGTTGTTTCTAATCGTGGTCAAGTCAACTCAGGCACTTTCAGCCACGATCGGTTTCCTTTATCTCGACTCTATTTCAGTTGCACAGACGGCACCAAACGATACTTAGTCTGAAATCAATTCTGTGCAAATTCGCGTCTGTTTTGTCATTCTTAACAAAGCAAGTGCAAAGCTTTGTTTAGTTTGGTGATGAAGTCTGGGTACTTCCCTGAAGCTTTTTGTCAGTAACCAGCCATTCATATTATC
>ERZ724508.1393-NODE-1393-length-14453-cov-5.861439_pt1 | contig 14453 bp, 17 predicted proteins | sample MGYA00376041_ERZ724508 | MGnify/ENA primary metagenome ERZ724508 (study PRJEB28724, sample SAMN07190887) | wastewater metagenome | isolation source: effluent of sewage treatment plant in Hong Hong | place: USA: Christiansburg, Virginia | collected 2016-03-01 ...
CTGCACTTGATGTAATCACGCCCAAGCAAATTGGTGCTCCTGTACTGACGAAGCTGCTACAGTCAGTCAAGGATAGTGAGTAGTGCGAGCAAGTTGGTATGCTTGAACTTCAGCAGGAGTTCGAAAGACAATTCAAGACCATACGAGCGAACAGAATGTTAAGAGGGTGCGAAGAGCAGTTAAGTAGCCTCTACCAAAGATTAACCCGTCTGAACCCTCCTTAGTGTGGGACGATCGACCCAGACTTCATCGACTTCTCGTCTTTTGACGGTCAGTTACTGGAGTACCTCGAAGAATTCTTTTCAAGATTGGAGGAGGATGACTTTGTACAGCTCGACTACTAAAAATTTCGTGAGCTTATTGAAAGGCACGAATGCCATGGACTCGTGCAGCTCCTTACAGATGGTGGCGAGTGAGAGTACATGATACAACTGTCTGCATTTTGCGCTGTCAGTGGATGACTTAATTATCGTTCTGAGCCTTCGAGAAATATTTTTATTGATAATTTTATCGTTTGTGATCGAATGCTGGCTCAGAGGAACAAACCGTCTGCTTCCTCCTTCGTGGAAGTCAGCCAGATGAATGCACTGAGCGAGAAGGAGCAGTTCGAAGATACTAAAAACAATCAAGGCACTCCATCTGCACTTGCTGAATAAAATAAGTTGCTGAAGGTCCAACTCGGTGAGCTCGAGCAGTTGCTGAAGAAAGTAGCTGAATGGTCAGATGCCCATGGGATTGCCATGCCGTATACGCTGAGCAACAATCCGAAATAAAATTCCTGGGAGCCTCCTACGCAAAGCATATCAAGAACAGCATCAAAAGACAGCCTGACTGGCAAGGCACGCTCAAGCTGCAAAACTGTCTCAACAGCGGTGAAGCCTTAAGAAGACATCGCACGGAGGCAGATGCAATAAAACTTTGACAGGAGGATGAAAGTGGCATTAGCTGACTCAGAGTTCGAAGTTAAGCGCCTAAATGAGGACTTTGCGATGTTTAAAACTCTTCAGGAGCTTGAGCGTGCCAAGCTCACTAAGGAGTTCGAGAATCGAATTACCCATTTGAAGGCGCAACTCGACGAGGACAATCAAAATTGGATAAACCGCTTCGATATCAGAGACAAAGAGTTCAAAGCAGAAGGGGAGTTGCTACGCCAAAGCCTCGAAAAGGATAAGGAGCAGATCCGATAAGGTTTCTAAAAGAAGCTGAAATGCATCAAAAAGGAGATAGAAGAGGAGCACGTGAAGATAACTCAAGAGCAGTCGAAGAAGCACACGGAAGAAGTCAAGAAGCTCCAAGCAGAGCGAGAAGTTGAGATGCAAAGGATACTTCTCAACCACGAGCAGGAAATCAATAAGATAAGAGGAAAGCATGAGCAGGAAATATAGCGAATGAGATGTGAGACTTAGATACTTCTGGTGGCTGTCCGCAGCGAGCGTAAGACAGAGGAAAATATGCACGAGTCTACAAAGTCCTAGATGAATCGATTGAAGGAGAAGCTGTATAGTGAACTGTACGAAGTACGAAAGGACAATGACTTGCTAAGCCTGCAAGTGACCCGTCTCGAGAAAGACAAAAAGGCTCTGGAAATTCGACTGGAGTAAGAGCGTGATCATCTCTCACAGGTATTGGAAAAGCACGAAGTAGCATTCAATAGACTTCGCGAGTAGTACGAATCTCGTTAGACCGACTTAAAGCAGGTAATGAAGAGCAAAATTGCGGAGATTCTTGAAAGGCAGCTCGAGAAAGCAGAAGAACTCGGAAGCAACATCAAAGGTACTCTTAGGTTCGACTTAGTGTTGGAGCAGCGGCACAGCTAGCAAGTGGAACTGTTTTCGACGCAAATGGAGCAGATCAAGAACTGTTATTAGGAGCGACCAAGCAGACAGGAGGATCTGCAGATGATACGACAGTTGGAGGAAAAGCTGTGGAAGAAAGAAGGCGATTTAGAGCTGGTTTGTCAGGAATTGAAGTGGCACAGGCTGGAACTCGAGAACAAGGAAGAGACCTACAACAAGATTTTCACGAACGGGTATAATGTGAACGTCAATGAGCTGAAATTTCCTGCTGAGCGTACTGCCAACGTAAATATTTTGGTAATGATAGCGAACAGCGACCAAGGAGTTCAAATTTCGGCGAGTGGCCAAGAGTTTGCTCACAAAAGATCCCAAGAATAGCAGCGGCAAGCTACTGCAAACCAACATGAAAATACTCTGATGCTCCGGCACTACTCATAATCTTCAAGTCTTCGGTTAGTTGAAGCTTGCCGAAAAGCTGTGCTCTTGTTGCTGAGTTCCGATTGCTCCCGGGTTAAATGCAAGCCTTCCTATTTTTTATCGTTAATTAACAGTTAGACGAAAATATGGCAGGGCTGAAGGAGTTCGACGTGCTTGGAAAGCTAGGTGAGGGCGCCTTTTCTATCGTCTACCGGGCTCGCAGAAAGGAGGACGGCAAGGAGTATGCCTTAAAGAAAATCCAATTCAACTCTCTCTCAGCTCGCGAAGTTGCGAACTGCCTTAACGAGGTGCGCATCCTCGCGAGTATCAGCAGCAGCTACATCATCGGCTACAAGGATGCTTTCTACGACGAACCCTCCAAATGCCTGTGTATCGTCACTGAGTTCGCCTCTGGAGGTGATCTCTATCATCGCATTCAAAGTGCTAAAAAGAAAGGACAGTTTCTGGAAGAGAATGAAATCTGGAAGACTGTCATTCAGATGGTCTCTGGCCTGAAGGTGCTGCATGGGTTAAATATCTTTCATCGAGATCTGAAAGCTGCGAATGTGTTCCTGACAAAGGATCAGCAGTCAGCAAAACTTGGCGATCTCAACGTTTCAATTGTGTCCAAGAATGGAATGGCCTACACCCAGACAGGCACCCCTTACTACGCCTGCCCAGAGGTCTGGAACGATAAACCATACAATTCAAAGAGTGACATCTGGTCCCTTGGATGCGTAATATATGAAATGGCAGCTCAACGTCCCCCGTTCCAATCAGCTGACATGCAAGGTCTCTGGAAAAAGATCAACAAAGGTGTATATGACAGGCTCCCGTCTCGCTATTCGGACGATCTTTGTTGGCTTGCAGGTCAATGCCTGAAGCTGAATCCCACTGATAGACCTTCTTGTGATGCAATCTTGAAAAGCCCCCAAGTTCGAAAGCGAATCCATCTTTTCCCTAACGAGTAATTCAATAAGGACTCCACAGTCTAAGAACTTACAGAACTCTAAAACCAGCGCCTTCTTGAGACGATCAAAGCTCCCCCTCGTGGTCACAATTTTAAGCAAATCAAGGATAGACTTCCACGTAGTAACTACGACTCAAAGGACAAGGAAAATCATCGGTCAGTGTCACTTGGAAAATGTGATAAAATGACGACTCAGCGAGAGGAAACATCGACGAGCCGTGTACCATTATCCAAGTTGGACAGCAACTTGCCTGAACTCAAGCGCGCTTCAAGTGCTAAGAGACCAGTACTGATGAAGATGCATTCTGCTGAGGATGAGTGCAAAAACAACTTGAGTCTGTTACAGGAAGACCGGCCTCCTCTCCCAAAGAAGAAAGCTATGCTGAGATGATTCTAATTAAGCTCTTCACATCGCCCTTAAGTCAGTAGCACATTCTCCGTCGATATAATTATCAATAACTTTTTATCGATGAAGCGAACCAAGGAGGCCTACTTCAAAGAGCACCCTGAGTGGGTTGAGCGATAAGCTGTCTCCGGGTGTAGGGAGTTCGATGGAGAAGACCTCAGTACATTTGTCTGTGATTTGAGAACACGATTCACGAAGAGAATTCTTCAAGAATAAGCAGAAAGAGTGGCTGGATCAGCAGATCAGGGAGAAGAAGGAACGTGAAGCTCGTGATAAATATGAGGAGCAGATGTATGCGCAACAAACCTTTGAGCTCAATCGAATGAGGTTCGATCGTCAGTTATACTTAGGGGCATGCTCGAGGATAACTTCAGCAAGACGAAGAGCGGGATCCTGAAGGATACAACAGTCTAAAACCAAAGGTTAGATTTGGAAAAAAAGCGTAACGAGGAGGAACGCAAAGCTGCGCAGTTAAAGTATGAGCAACAGCAGGCTGAGTATCTGAGGCTGAGAGGCGCCAAACAAGAATTCCACATGGATGTGAACTGATTCGCTGATGGAATACTCCTTCGCCATTCAATATCAATTCAAGTCTTCTCTTTGCCGAATATTCAGAGTCTCTCGATTCTCTGATGCCCACCTTCCAGAACAGTCCCAACGAATGAAATAATATAGATGGGATAATGTAGGACCATCGTGTAATGTAATTGGGGGCGGCCCGAGGTCATAGGAAGCTCAGTTCTTCGAGCGTCCCATTTTCCACCGATACCGATCGAGGTTCACCAACTGCTGCTGAGTAGTAATCCTAAATAAGTCAAAGTTTTACCTCCTCATAGTTTTGCAACTCGATTTCTAAGTCTTCCTTGCTACAAACCGGAAGTTCCAGCATCATGTCGTCCCAGGAATCTTGGGTCGTGGAATTTTCGAGCCTCGTGTTGTTGCTGAGAGCGTTCAGGTTGGTCAGTATACGATTGACAGCTACCTTGAGCTTGCGGGCATCACTGCGAGAATGAGTATATTCCTCGTGGCATGTGCGGAAAAGCGTCACGAAGCTCTCAATTTCGTAGCTGGTCCATTTCTGCTCGTGGACGATCTTCCAAAGACGTGGGCCTGCCCAACCATTCTTGGTCTGCTCGAGCAACTCGTGGATGCGAGACGCCAAGTGCTTATCGGACGTTTCTTTACATTTCCTTTCGCAGCACTTAATCAACTACTTGACGTCGAGATTGACAGTGTAGCGTTGTGAGTCCTTGCTTGGCTTCAGAGAGTTTCGCGGCTTCTTTGTCTTCAATACCATCATCTTCTTGAGTGACGTCAGAATGGATTTAAAGGACTTGCGCCATTTGTCCGACTGGTTGTTCTCGAAGGGTAGTTCTGCTCGCCCTAAGTAGTTGTTTTTGTAGATGCGGTAGATAGGCATATACTCATCCTCAGTCACCGAATCCTTAATCTTCAGCTTAGCAAGCAATTTCAGCCGATCGCTTTCCATGTTGTCGATGATGCGACAGTTGGGGAAGAACATCCTGGTAGCAAGAGTGTTGAACCCGCTGTTCTTGCTGAGACTTGATAGGTCAGACAGGTTATAGCGCTTTGGGTCCGTCGGCAGCAGTTGCTGGTTGAGTCTCGCCTCGAAGCAAACGAGGGCCTCTGCTCTTTCCTTCTCGGAAACTTTTTCGGAGAAGAGTTAGCGAGCCTCTGTTAACCAACGCGGGGGTGCAACTAGCTCACATTGGAGCTGCTCAAGACAGGGAAAGGCCTTCACTTGGAACTTACGAGACATGGCAAGGGGTTATTTTAAAATTATTGAGATTCGTGAGGTCGCCACACATTTATACCGAATATTAATTTCATTTGTCGTGTCAGTATCGACAATCTCATTGGCGATCTTCGAAACTTCACAAGCTTTATCGAGAACCCAGCCATAAAACCAAAAGTTTGTAATCATGCCTTCCAACGTTCCCGGTAGGAACTACTACGAATTTTTGCGTAGTTATTCGTCGGCTTTGGAGGGGTCAGTGTCCTCAATGTTTTTGATTAGCGGCTCATTCATAATGGCGTTACAGAACGACTTCCGAAGTCTCACGTCGAGATTAATGAATCAACAAGGCGGATAAGCAACAAACCGCTGCCGTCAACTTCGATATGCCCTTGGCTGCCCTATCCTAGGCACTACCAGAGCAAACCTCTCTTTTATTGCTTTCTGCCGAACACAAATCGCTCAAGTCATCAGGATCAAACTGAGGCAGAGAAAAACAGGTTCGAAATAAGATGGTATAAGTGCATTCCAAAGAAATACAGTTGATGTTTTCGAGCTGCTACAAGAACAATGAGCTTCATGACGTCGCTCCTTTTCCTCTATGACGGCTGCGTGGCTTATTCAAAATTTGCTCTTGGCGGCAGTCCATGCCTCGATAGTTGTCATGCTATGGCTTACGTGTTGATTGCCGAGAATGACACTGCGATCGAGGCTCATTTTCCAAGATTTGTTTTTGAAGCTTTGAGTGCTAATGTGAAACTATTTGAACTTTGGAAACAATGTTTGGTAAAGGTGGCTGCTGCCATGAGATGTTGATAGAAGTAGATAGGAGATAGACCTTCTCAGCATTGGTGGTGGTACGTTTCCGCCGAATACTTGTCTTGAATTGAATTCAGAGCTAGTTCGAAGCTACATTCGGCAAAGCGACCACCAACCTGCATCTTTCTTCTGTTCCCTGAGGCTAGCTAGAAGTTACAGCAAAGTTTGTTTGGGCAATGGTAAATAAACAATCTACTAAATGACCTTCGATTCACAGCAGCTTCGGTACGACGGCTCTGGCAATCAGGAGGTCGGAAGTTGTATGATTTGTCTGGCGAAGCAAGTTCTAACTGATACTTCGCGTCAAGCTGATATGTAGATCAACCAAATGCTTTAGAATGGCAGGCTGGATAACGTAGGAACACTCTTGAAGCGGCATTGGAAGCAGCAACGTTCGACTATGTTGAAATTGAGCGTCAGTCTTGGGTCGCAATTTTATTTACCCGCGAAGTTCTTCTCAACGAATTTTGTGCTTATTGAGTGGCCGACTGATTCAATTCAAGAGATTGGACTCTACGTTTGGGTTTGCTCTATCGAAACTTCACTGGTTGCATAACGCGGCAGCTTTGATTCGTTTCGTTAGTGAAATTGGCGAGGTATTCGCATCCTATGCTTTGAGATGTGCGTTCTGGTCTGCGATGCTGCATGTTCAACCCTCAAACTCTTCATCAGGCAACATTCACAAAGATTATTAGCTCAGCCAGCTATAAATGGGAACCCTCTGTCTGCTGGTTCGTTATACATGTCAGCTACTCCACTGTAGCATATACACCTCATCATTTCTTCTTCGTCTACAGCTCCGACAGCCATTTCAGTGCCACGTCCATTCGATTCTGACTCTTGGCTGATACGCTATAGCACACAACCTTGCGGTCCTTGATGTACTCTAACTGAAGCTTTGAGATCACTTCCTCCTCTGTAAAGGCTCCTTCTAAGTCATTTTTATTGGCGAGCACCAGTAAGGGGATCCCCTTCAAACTCTCGTGGCTGAGCAAATCATGCAGGCTGGCTCGAGCAACATCGATGTTGGCTGAGGCTCAGAATTATGTTTACATTTGTCAAATGAGTCCACAACGAAGATGATGACATCGGAGTCTCTGCAGTACTTCTCCCAAGACTCCCGAAAGCGGTTCTGTCCTCCGAGATCCCACAGCTTCATCATGATGTTACCTGGCATGAACCATGAAGTACCTTTTTTGATTTCCTTATGGTTGAACCCGATGGTTGGAATGGTGTCTTCCTCGAAGGTTCCAGTGGAGAGCGAATTTACGAGCGTAGACTTGCCTGCATTCTGCAGGCCTACTATACTCAGTTCCAGGTCGCGGTTGAAGAGTAGGGATCGCAACCACTTCATCATCCGTTCGAAGAGCGACTTCATTGTCGTGGCAGTATTAATATTGAGGCTTGGAAGGTGATTAACTATCATGGCATGCTTTCAGAAAAATGTCATTGTTGCTGTTGGCGAATCTTCTGCTCGAGTGTCTCGATCCTTTGCAGGTAGATTTAGTGAATTTGCTGGAACTTTCTTCGACCCTCTCGGATAGAGTTAACCAGCTCCCTGATCTTGGACTGTCTTTTATCGAGTAGCAGTTTACCGGTGTCGATCTGCTTGATGCGATCGAGAGTAGGTTGCCCTTCTGTTGAGTCATCACAAAATATTGTAAGGAACAGCTTGATAGATTCCAGGTCAGTTCCCTTGGTCGTCCGACTGCTTGGGCGATGGATGGAGTTTATGTCATTCAGTCGAGCAATTTATGATTTGAGCTGCGGCAGATTTCTGACTTTTAATGTGATTTCGAGAATCCTATCTCGTGCTTCGACGAATTAGTTCAGCAGTCTTTGCAGAGCATCTGTTTCCAACTGGGCTTCGCTAATATTCTTCTTGAACACCTCGATCACCTTCATTAACGCCTCGATTCGAATGTGATACTGCCTCAGCATCTTCTCCACCTCTTCGAATTCGAGTATCTTTGTGTTGGCTGCACACTGTGGAATACTTTCTTACCACTCCATCTTCAGTATGCTCTCATATTGTCTCTCTTATTCCAGCATCAAATTCATCAGCCCCAGGAAAAGATTATCGTCGTGGACAGTCTGTTGTTCTTCACGTTTGAAGATAAAGCTTCCGTTCAGAGAAGCTTTGCCACTCATAAATGGGCGTCTCATGGAGGACATCAGCTCTCCTTTATTACAGTTGTTGCGAGTTGTTCGGAAGCTGTCCCGACGATTTTCCGGCATCGTTCCTCGAGGACGCTGAGACGATTTGTTGGAGGCGAGAGATTACCTCATTCTAAGCTCCTGAAACTCTTCTGCCATACGGTCGTGGCTGTTCTAGCGAGAATGTAGTGGGAGTCGAAAGTCTTTTCGCAGGTTTCTGCTCTGCACGACTTCTTTGTACATCTCTCGTAGTTCTCTATTCTACTGGTTGAGGTAACCCAGCTTTTCTTCCAGCTGGAGGTTAAGCTTCGTGGTGGCTCTTCGCTCCTATTCTACTGCTTCCCTAAGACACTTTTAATGCTCGTGCTGCACCCTTCGTAGAGCTTTTAGCAGGTCGCAGCTGATTTCTGCCTTGGTTGAGACGTGTTCCTCGCAATAATTTTAATAGAACTGAGTCCGCTTGAGAGGTACCTGCTCTGCCTTGCTGCTGTCCAGTAACATTGAGTCACACTCCTCATGCTGTTCCTCCGGTTCCATAAATAACGGTATTAATTGTTAAATGTTATAAATTATTCGCGAGGCGCGTAATAACAACTTGTTGCTGCCTCCATGGCACTTCTCCCTATCGAAACCCTTGGCTCAGTGTATCCCGGACAATATTTCAATCGTAGAAAACAGGAGCTGTGAAGTTCAAGCAACATCTCATGGGTCTTCGAAGAAAGAGCGGTTTGTGGCTGAACAGTTCTGTTGGAATGGATAGTCCTTGGATAAGCTTTATTAAAATGAAGCACAGTTCCATAACACCTCAGAATGTTAGGAGATCAAAAGTGTCATCCGAGAACTGCCGTTCGCGTAGTCTTACTTCCTGCTATATCGTTAAACGGAGGCCGCAACCTTCAGCTCATCAAAAAGGCGATGAAGCTTCAAAACTCTTTCAATCCATCGGCCAGGTGCTTCACAAATCGGCTGCTAGCAGTCAACAGAAACAGCTACTCTCAACACTTGCACTTGAGGATACCTTTGTATTAGCTCGCTTGGAGCAACAGCATCGTGTACTGCACGTTAGTGCCAGAAGCGACATGAAGCCGAATCCACAACCGCCGTCAATTGCGCAAATCTCGAGCCGCCTCTCAGAGTATCAGCAGTTGCTGACTAAGATAAAGCAAACACGTAGCAAGAGAATAAAGCAGGGGCGGCCCGCTACACCTCCCCTCGAAATGTTAGGTGTTGACTGTTACTACTTGGACCTCATACAGACCGGCGGGACATCCAATAACAAGATTCGTTCGATTGCGATTCGCAAATGACTGTTCGAAAGACCTGACCCTTGCAGTTTACTTCAATAGATCACGTCCTCATCGAACTCCTCCAGAAGGTTTTGGGTCTTTTCATCTCGATCGACTTCAGTGGTGGCCATTACCTTTTTCTTCTCTTCCTCCTCTTCCTCCACTAACTTTCGCTTATTGTCTAACACCTTCTTCAGTCGGTAGAAATCCTCTTTGGCTAGCTCATCCAGTTCCTGGTCAATGTACCTGTAAATATTCTGGAACTTCGGTATGACAATGTGCTCCAGGGCGTTGACTCTTCTGTTTGTCACCTTGATCTTCTCATCTAGTGTCACGAAAGAAGCCTGTAGTGAGGCGATTTACACCAGTAAAATGAGCACCTCTCGGAACTTATCTCTACACTTTTGCACCGACTGACCTCCTCTTTCCATGCCAATCTGGCTCATGGTATTCTCTAAATCAAACCCCTTTTTACCGTTGTCTTCGAGTTCCCGCACAGTCAGGTTCGGTAGTAACACTCCTGCAATATTCTCTTCGGTTTTGTCCAACCGGATACTTGCTCTCTTGACGGCCTCTTTTACATTGTTTCTGAGTTCAAACAACTTTTAACTGAAAGTCTCCTGCCGCGTATTTGGCTTCTGAGAACAAGTACAGTGCCTGCTGGCACTCCTCACCCATCTTCTTCTTTGACTTGAGTAGCAGATCCATAATGCGGCGGAACTTAGCCTTGAGGGCATCTGCTTTTCGCTTCAGGAGTTCATGACCTTTCTTTGCCGCGATGATCTTCTGCTTGTAAAGCTGAAGATTCCTAAATGACTGAAATCACTACATTCTGCTTGGGACGATCTGCGCCATGACTGAGCTAACACTTAATAAATGTAATTGTTGGAGGAGATTCACAAAATATCTATGCCATCGTATGCTGCCTATTCCCTATTCAGCAGAGCTTGACTGACATCGATATTATTATTCACTTCTCTTCAGCTCATGATCATTGAGGATGCGCCAAATAATAGCAAGAGCAGCGTGAATGGTTCTGTGAGGGATAATGAAGAGCAGTAACGACTCTACCAAAGGCTGATAAAAACTCATCAACCATACTTCTTGACGCTAGCTTACAGGATCTATGATTGGCAACTCTCAAGATATCAGAAGGAGCACGTACAACCGCGAATTAGCTCGGGAAGAGTTGCTGACACGACCAGCATTGAAAAAGCATTCTTTCGATATCTCAACTCTCCACCAATCGTCGCTGTTGTGACTAAGCCTGGGTATCCCAACCATAACAAGTATTCTCAATACTTCCCGATCAAAGTAAGCTAAAGACTGGCTGACTAGTTCACCAAGACTTTCTCAGTGCTCAAGTGGTACAAAGAAGAAGGTTATGACGACAAAAAATATGAGATGTACGACACTATAAAGGCTACTTTGGTTGGAAGTAGCCACGACCCCCAGGCTGCCTGGCAAGCACTTAGAAGGAAGTGGATTTGGTCGATTGATGCCGAAGAATGTATCTACATGCTGTTGATCTTGAAATCCTTTGGATTGGAGAGCATTGACTGGATCCAAACAAGATTCGAAGGCGTCTCAAACGACTCTCTTTACGAAAGGTAAAAATGACGGCTATGACAGATTAATGGCTTTGGACAGTCACTTCCGCAATCCAACAGCTATTCACCGGAACCTCCGAGTGTCGGTTGATAGCCGATAGTGTATCAACGAGACAAGCATTGTTAAGGCTGCAAAGTAGATTTTCTGTCCTGTATGTCTAATCTACGAATGCCAAGATCACCGGCGAGAGGATATTGCTTACAAAGTAAAGAAGATGATACTTCAGAAAGAAAGCACCTTCTGCCACCCAAAGAACATCATCTCACGATCGAAGCATATTGAACGAGGGATTTCCCTTATTGAGGACTTTGGTAGAATTTCCCAAGACGCCTATGTCGCGGGTACTCGCTGTTCGAAGCACTGCTACCGACAGCTAACCAGTAGCTCCTATCCAGCATACTTCCAGAAAAACGAACCATTTCTGTCTCCAGTTGTCACAGCGCTCGTGAAGTTGGGCGTTCAGCTGTTCTCATACGACCCCTGCTCGATATTTTTGTTGGTCGGTTCCGAGACAACCTGTGCGCTTATCTTCATCTTCCTGCTTGAAGACTATAGTCTCCGAAAGAAGATTCAGCAAAACAACTATGAGGATGAATTAAACAGTCTTGCCACCCAACTATATCTCTAGTGCTCGTTGGGAACAGACAATGCTGGCAAACGACCGAGAAGAGGAAACAATCGAGCATTGCGTGCTAAAGAGCTGAACTCAAACAAGTTGAATACTGTACCAATCTGCACTCACTATTTTTTGGGAGAAGACAACCCCACCAACGGGGAGACCTGCTAGAACTGTATCTGTAGGGAGCGAGGATTCTGTATCTCCATTTGCCAATGCAACTCGTTGACTTGCAAGCAACAGAGAATAAGGTGCAACTGTAAGGAGGACTGCCTGAAAGAGTCTTGTGCCTGCTATAAATCACAATTATAGTGCGATCCAGACTCGTGTGGATGCGTCAAAATCCAATCTAAGCAGCAGGGATTACAGCTGCCTGGTTGCAGCAACATGGAAATTCAGTTGGGAAAGGTATGCAAGCTAGCCATCGGTCAGTCATCTATCCTGGAAACTGCGTTGGGGACTTTTGCTGGGCAGGATATCCGTAAGAATCATCTGGTTGCCATTTATAAGGGCTAAGTCTTGGATAGAGAGACAGAAACTGTTCGGCAAGTCGCTTCCAAGGACAATCACCTCTACAAGTTTGGATTAAAAAATGCGATAATAGACGCACAGTATCTAGGCAGTACTGCGAGATTCATGAATCACGACAACAACTTGATGGAGAACGTTCGGGCTGAGGTATGGGAAACGGTTAACAAAGATTAAATTTTCGGATTCTGACTATTACCTGTGCCTCTTTGCAGTTCGTGACATTGCAGAAGGCGAGTAGCTTTTCTTCAATCACAATGGCGAAGGGATTCTCCTGCGAGAATCTTCGGATCGGTACCCTTACATTCAAGCAAAACAAAAATGATAGGCGATCGTCAAATTCACAACTTCAGGACTTTGGCTTATTGAGGGTGTTGCTAACATTAAATATGAAGGGGATTCGATGGTCGTACGTTCACTACTCGCCTCCGCTTAAGCTTTGGTCTTTCGTCGAAGCTCCGGTTGTAGTTGGAGCTCGATCTTCCTGAAGCTGGAGCTTCGAGGGTCTGGTAGTGTTAGTAACGTTGAGAAATGCTGATGATCCGATTCCGAGCTGGTTCGATTCTCAACTCCGAGCGGTTGCAGCCTACAATGAGCTTTTCCTTCGGAGGGCTGCAATTGTTGCTCAGATACTGGTTCGAGAAGGGAGTTTCGAGGCCACCTATAACTTTGTAGCGCGAGGTTCTGATCGACAGGTCGTTTTGTTCATCAACCGTGAAAGGTTTACGCCTTCTTCGATATTGGCTGTTTCTTTGCTTCTGCTCCTGTTTATAGACTTAGTAAAGACTCAAATGGCGGTCTTTTGGCTCAAGGCTTTCGTAGAATTGCCGTAATAGTTTCGGTTGCTTGTGATGCCGTACATCTTGCGTATGAATCAGTCGGTGGTTTCGATTGTCTTTGCTATCTGTCTCCATGGACAGGATCGACACGGTATGGACCTTTACAGGTTCACGCAACCGAACGAATTTGTTGTGTTCCCTTCCAAAAGCGACTTCCTGCATTTTACAACAATAATTATAGGGGCGTGGGTGATCAGATGACCCTGTCTAATCGACCGAAGCGTTGCCGACTTGTTTTTTAAGGGCCAGCTGTTGATTTGAAGGGGTTCCATTGATGAACGAAAGCAGTCACGAAAGATTTCCATTCAACTTATTCTTGGCGATGGCTCCTAGTCTTTCGTATGAATAGGCATGCTAAGTTGACTTGAGTACCTTTCGGTGGCTATAATAATATCGCCATAACTCATGTTGCGTATCAACCCAATATTGAGAGCTGCCTCCCGCGTGCTAGCACCGACCCGACAAGCCTTCTGCATCTTCCGTGGCTATCTGGATCCCCACCGCCACATCACCATGAGCCATAATCCTCACAACGTGTACATTGACCTCTACGAAATCGGGCAGTATCCTGAAGTCATCTAGATCATGAGCCAGCCTCCTCGAACTTACGAGTCCACTGTAAAGAAGCACCTGATCGAAGCAATAAATGCCACCTACGTATTTCAAACGATATCATAGCCCGGCCTCAACCTTACCTAAGAAGTGCTAATGAAGCATAGCCACCGTCCTTTAAATGAAGTGCTTCAGCGTATTCAACGAAACAAGGAGGTGAAATTCGATGAAGTGCTACCTTCACTACTGTCAGTCTTGGCGGAGAACATTATCGTCAGGGAAAGTCGATTTACATGGGTCGTCGAGCAGAGTTTCCGCTGGTAGTTTAGCCAGCAGTACTTCACGGGAGCATGCTGGTCCACTTTAACAATAAAGGATTTCCTGAACAGCTACAATAGGCTGATCGAGCTATCAGTCAACTATTCGCAGCTGGGTCATTCAAAGGATATTGAGCAGCCGTTGAGTCCCCTCGAAAAGCACTTCCTTCAAGAGGCGAATGACACGAACGAAGGTATCGCAGATCTCAAGGACTCTCGAGCTGAGAACGAAACCTTTGTCAACCGCCTGATTGCGGCATTACACTTATGAGCTGATGCCAAAGAAATAATACAATTAATCATCTATGGATAAACATTATACCTTTCACTTTGCAGGCAATAACAGTCAAGTAAAAAAGTGTGAATCAGTAAGAGAGTACGGA
>ERZ724508.1395-NODE-1395-length-14425-cov-5.469241_pt1 | contig 14425 bp, 15 predicted proteins | sample MGYA00376041_ERZ724508 | MGnify/ENA primary metagenome ERZ724508 (study PRJEB28724, sample SAMN07190887) | wastewater metagenome | isolation source: effluent of sewage treatment plant in Hong Hong | place: USA: Christiansburg, Virginia | collected 2016-03-01 ...
GCCCATATGCAGAGCATCACAACTTCCGGGAACAGTCCTATGAACCCGTAGTAGGGCGTTACTATGTCCCAACTGAACTTATAGGAGTAGGTCGGCTCGAGTGGATTTGCACCACCAAAACCGATTCTGCAGACGACGAAGAAGACTAACTGCACGATGAACCAAGGTATCCACAGTTTCCACTTGGTTACGTTTTCTGTGAAACGAGTGAATACGACCATGAGAATATTGAGCACAAACTGTATGATGGACAGCAGGATGACTGTGAGGAACACTTGCTTAAAGTAGTTGCCTACCGTTAAGATTGTCGGTACCTGTTTGGCCGGTCAATAAAAAGTATAGCGAACTGAACTTTGGATATCCGAGGTTTTCTATGCCGAGGCACGGCTCCCTTTGGATAACGTACATCCAGTAGAACACGTAGAAGTGCCCGAACAGCAAATTCACTAAGAACATTTCGGATAGGAACCAAGCCATGAGTGCACTCCACTTGTTGTCCTTGATAGTCTGGTAACGCAGGATGGCAAAGGGTAGATCGAGCTTACACTGCTGGAGCGTCTTGTAGATGAAGATTAGCACGATCCATACGAAGCCTGCCACGCACATCGAACTTAGTATTCCACCATTCACGAAGTCATCGACAGTTCCTTAGGCTCCTGGTTCGTAGGTGTTCTCGAAGCATCGCAGCGTGTACTTGAACTGTTCATAGCTGTAGTTGCCGTACAGTTCGTTGATTTGAGACCCGTTCGCCGAGAGGATGGTGAGGTTGTAGAGCTGTGTTCCGTAGTTCTTAGGGACAGCTAAAGTCACCTGCTTGTGGAAACCGCTTGTTAGAATCTTAATGCCTGCATTGTTCACGAATCTGCCAAAGAAGAAGGTGAGCAGAAGAGCCATCACAAATATAGCTTTCGTGGCTGTACGGCAGGTCTTGGTCTCGGACTCATCCAGCGTTTTGTTGTAGTTCTTAAAGATGTTCCGAGGAGGGGCTGTGAAGTATTTGCTCCTCTGCTTCTGGCGAACTGGTTTTGGGGGTGGTGGGAACTAACCATCCTCATCCTCTTCAGCAGCCTTTTGTGCAATGTAATCTTCGTACTCTTCCTCGGTGGTATTTTTGTGTTTAGATTCGTCCAGCAGTAGCTGGAGTACCTCCTTGTCGTAGTCCTCAATGCTGATTTTGGCGAGTTTCATACGGTTCGCAGGATCCATTTCAAGACACTTCCTGATGACTGTTTTATTGCCGTTACTTGTCTTTAGTGATGTGATTATGGCTTTTTGGCTTTCGTCGAACTGCGGTAGCTCGCCTGTGAGGCAAAAGTAATAAATCATGCCGAAGGACCAGATGTCACTGCGGGAGATGTCTCCCATCCCACTCAGCTGTTTGAACTCTGGTGCATAGTAATCCTTCCTCTCGAATTGTTCCTTCAGCTTCTTCTCGACCAGGTTGCTGATCATCGATGGCTAGCGAACCTTCACCTTGCCGTTGCTCAGGTTTACTCGTGATAGGCACAGAGAGTTCAGAGATTCCACTCCCAGCTGGTTGATCTGGCGAATACCTAGAGCGAGCAAATACATCAGCAGATTGGCATGTTCGCCTCTCAACCATCCCTGCAAATTCTTTCGCTTTTACAAGTAGGACTATAGGTTTCCCTGGTTGCAGTACTAACTCAGCAATACCATTTCGTGCTTAAACCGTTCACAGTCTAGCACCCTAGCAATGGAGTCGGTCTCCACTGACAGCTCTACTTGGCACATCTTCAGCTTGTCAATGTAACCGTCAATGCGACGTCCTTCGGCTTCGTACATCTTCAGCTCCGGAGTTATAAGGGTTGCAAACTATTTGGTATCTGTCCTCAGACAGAGGTAAACCTGCTCGTTGTAGTAGAAGTGGCTAAGTTGGCGTTTACTGGCCCTAAAGACTAAAAACTTCTTCTGGAAAAGCTCAGGCATCAGACTGGTCTTGGGTTTGATAAATTGTAAGGGGTCAATCTCCAACGGGATGGACTGAATACTCATCGATTCCAGCACTGAACTTACCGATGGTCGATTCTCGGGGTAATAGTCCAGCATTGACTCCATCAGGAATGTAGTCTCCTTCGAGACTATGATACCAAAAGGACTCGAAGTCTTAGGTTTGTGGTACTGCCTTTTTTTAATCTCTTTGACCAATGAGTCTTCGTCTCCACCATCGAATGGATTCATCCCGTAAAGCAGTTGGTAGAGCAGCAAACCCAATGCATAGACGTCGCTGGCCTGCGTGCGGTTGTTCCCTTCAATAATTTCCGGTGCCAACCACTTCTTCGAATCGCTGGTAAACAGATTGTAACTAAGTTTGACCATGCCGTAGGTGCACATCTAAACATTTTCAGGAGCCAGGTAGCCGAAGAGACTGCCCTTCTCGTGGACTTCTTGCAGTGCAAGCAGCACATACTTGAGTATCACTAAGGCATCCTCCTCCAGCAAGTAACCTGTATGATGCAAGGCTTCCTTAAGTGAGCAGACCCTCCCAGTTTCAGTGACCATAACAACACGCTCTCGTTCCGGTCGACTCACTTCTAATATCGTGGCTAGGAAGGTGTGCTTGATTTGCTTGAGTTCGAGCAGCACCTTGAACACTGGTTCAAGTTCCTCTTCAGACTCGATCACCCTCACCTGGACATCCTTCTTGGCGGCCTTGTCATAGCCTTTGTACACCTTCATCATTGGATGCTCCCAGAGCAGATTGCTTTCGGAGTAGCTATACTTGCCAGCAATCACGATCTGGTTCTTCATTAATTAATATGAATGGCCGTCATTTCAGCTTCTCGTAGTCCACAATCTTTGACTCTATGGTTAGTAAGGGACTACTTATGCGACGGATCGTTGCTGCCATTTCGCTGGCTGAACTCTCCATCTGAGTTATCGCCCGCTCAATGGAGTCGACCTGTGATAGCTGCTGAATCAGCCGGTCCTGCTAACGGTCGATGGCTGAGCGGGTATCCTTAACTGCCTGCACCTGTTGTCTGATCTTGCCATAGCTGGATAGGGTTAATTCGTTCATGGCCTTCAGGAGTTCCACCCGGCATCCGTAGACTAAAGTACCATCATAGCTGTACGACTGTTGGTATGAACGAGGTACTTATCGACGAGTTCCACTAAGTTATTCATAGAATGTCAATTGGTCAATTAAAATCGGACTGGTTGGCGCGACTGGGTGTCACATCTCTACCGAACTTCTTCAGGAATCGCATGGTTTGGTTACTCAGCTTGTAGCCCAGCGGGGTTGATTTCTGTCCGGAGTCATGCTGCTGGCTGTTATGCATGATCATTCTCTAGCGTACATTGTTCATGCAGCTAGTGCTCAGTCGCGCGGGAGTAGTGAGATCGGTGGGGGTCGGCGGAACTGGTGAGCGTCTTGCTGGTGGTACGTTCTCGCTGATGTATTTAGTATTTTTGCTGGCAGTTGGATGTATACTCGACAACGGGGTTGGGCTGTTTCTGGGGACGAGGATTGGCTCGATCTTGGAAAAGGTAGAGAGTTTTGAGTTATCATCGAATTGTTCAACTACGAGATGGCTCATATTGTTGTGATCGTCGACCTGGCACTCCTCCACTAAACTCATATAGTCTGGCCTCTTAATAGGTGAGAAGCTACGGCTCTCCTAGAACTGTCTGCTTTTAACTGAGTTGATAGTTAGTTGCTTGAATGCCTCGAGTTTTAGGTGTCGATTGGTCCTTTTGAACAGTCGTTGTAGGATGGATAGACTAGCATTCGCCATGGACTTAATCTGCTTATTGATCCGAGATTGGCTTGACGGAGTAACACTATCAGTATGCAGTTGTCCTCTCCACCTCAACCAAAAGTTACGAAGCTTAACACGCTGACCCAAGACCTCTCGGAGCCGATAAAGCAAATCGTTGCAGCTAATCATCTTTTCCATTTTGGTGATCTCCTGCTGCTAATACTGGATCAGTTGGGTGGTTTGGTCGATGTGATTCTTAGCTGACTGCAGTTCCTATTGTTTCCGACGCTGTTCCCCTCTTTTCTTTTGGCGTATTTCTGTTAGAGATAAAAGTTATTGGTTCATACGGTAGGCCTTCTCGATGAGAGAGTACTCTAACTTCTTGGATTCCTTCAGCAGTTCGCTACGCCATCTTCGCATAGCGGTAGTCTTAAGGTTTCTTAGGGTTGCTTTACCAATAGTATTCATCAATTTGACAAGCGGAGAGCTTTGCTTACGAATATTGTTGAGATTGTCAGTCACTGCCTTGGCGACTATCGACAAGTACTGCTTGAATTCGAGGTCCAGCAGGTCTTTCGAAGGATAGGTCCAAAGTACAGTCCAGTGCTTAGACTCGAACCTCACTTCTGGCAGCTATTAGTTGCGAGTTTAAGTGAGTTTGAGTCCACTTTATCTGTTCCAGCTCACTCTCCTGCCGGTGTTTCGGTTCTCTAAGTAGAATGTAAACTGTTCGATCTCTGAAACTCGCTCAAACACCTTTTTGACTGAACTCAGTTATGGCTCGAAGACGAAGCAGCTTAGGAAACTCTCTCGGTTATCGCAGGTCACTCGGTTGGCATGCTTGATTGATGTGAAAGAGGACAAGAGCCGATTACTGATGAGGCTTTGGAAGACTGTTGGGTATTCGTAGTTCCTCCTGAAATCTTTGAGTTTATCAAAGGCGTGAACCAGCAGATGAGACTGTTTGATTGCCAATTTTCTGTTGAGGAACCGAGCTCCTCTGGAAAGTTTGGTGAGTTGCATGTCTCTTCTTTATAGACTTCTGAAGAAGGCTGAGTAATTGCTGTGTTCCAGCAGTTTGAAGGTTCGGCAGAGCTGATTGATATTTACAAAGCTGTGTTTACTGTTGCGTTCCTCGTTTCTTTCGATTGAATGCATTGCAATCCGGTGAAGAGCAATCCTCAACTACCTCTTAAACAGCATCTGAACAATCCCGAAACTAACTAACTTGGCTGGCTGTCTTTGCCGTGAAGCTAGGCTATTAAAGGTTCGTTGAAGCTGCACCATGAAGATTTGGTGTAAGCATTCAGCAAATCTCTGTGAGCGTGCCCGCTCGTTCAGATACATTTTCTGGCGATGGAATGATTTGTTTCTTGAGATGCAGCTGTGAAGAGTGTCACGCATCTGCTCGTACAAGTCTACAAATTGATGATTGACGGGTCCCTCCAGCAACACAAGAAACATTTTGCCTTACACCGTCACGCTTGCCGAGACCAGCCGATCGATTTTGTGTCCGAAGAGTCGACTCAGCGTCACCAGCTCTTGCCTGCAATGGCGTAATTGAGACAGTTCTATTCTTTCCAGCTCTGAAGACAATTCCGGGTCTTACACAGTGAGAGGAAGCCCTGCCGATTTAGGAAGCTCTACGATACCGTTCTTAAAGGTCTGTTGGAAGAAATCTTGTGGAAGGTCAATTGGCTAGTCTCTAAACAACAGCCTGTCGCAGAGATATTCCATGATACGGCACTACCTTCCTGTTGCGGCTTTGAGGATAGACTCTGCAGCTTAAATCGGGCATGATTTGCTCGTACTGTAGTACTCGTTGGTTGCCAGTTCCCCGAGATCTTCCTTGGTTGCAGTTTGGACTGTTTGTTTGGAGACACCTTTAATGCATCCGATAAAGCATTAGAGGTCTTCCGTTAGATGCTCCAGTTCGAGACTAGTTAGCGGTACTGACACTGAAAGAAGGTATCCTGCAAGTTCGTTAATTTCGATTGGAAGGTTAATTACTGCCAGTCCGGTTGTTTGGTTCGCTTCCTTTTTCCAGGAAAAATCTAAAACATCCTCGTAGTTTTCATCAGATTACGGAACCACAAGTCGGATATTCTTGGTGAGCTTTCTGATGAGGGGGTGACTATCGTTTCGTGATTTGACCCGTTCCTGCTTGTTGGGGTTGTAACTGAGGTAGTGCCCATGCAGCTTCAGAAACATCTGTGCTGACACAATCTGGTAGTCAAGCTGGCCAATGTACTCCTCAAACTTCCGACAAAGCTGCTCGTATGTTTCGCACTCCAGCAGCTTCAGCCCGAAGTCACGGGTGATCTGTTTATTCTTCGATCGCTTTTATGCAAGTTCCCGCATCTCCATAAGTCTCAGCTGCTCTTTGAATTATTTTTAGTGATGCTCTAGCTCTCCAACCTTTTTCATCACATAGCGCATGAGCAGATCCAGAGCAGTGGCTGGGATGTCTACCCTTGGCTGCACCAGCTCCAGCAGTCCCTGGATATGGATGGAACTGCCGATTCTCAGTACCTTGGTGTTATCGATCTGCACCAACGGCTCATTGCGTTCCTGCATAACTTTGAGGCAGTGCAGCAAATGCTTCTTATCCTTGATATCGCCTGTTGCTGTGCTGAACACCTTTTTCAGTGAGTTATTTTCGTGCTTGACAAGTGAAACCCCGTCCAAAAAGAATATGACCCGCAGCCCTTCAAACAGCTTTTCAAACAGCTCAGAAGAGGTACTGACTGTATCAACCATCTTCAGTAGCGGTAGCATTCTGCAGTACAGTTGGGTCTTTTCTTGTCGCTTGTATATGTGAATATGCTTTAATTTGCTGAACAGCTCCCTGGCAGCCTCGACGATGCCTCCCAAAAATTCAGCGATTCTCACATCTATCTCAGCATTGAGCTTATCGATAAAGTACAGCCGCAGCATCCCTACCACCTCCTTTGAAGGACTCAGCAATGGCATGAACACTGCTCCAAGCGACAGTGGTCGAAACGATTCGATCTGTTGGTTGATCATTGCGTCACAAGAGGCGTAGTCTCTATCCTGCTCTATTCTGTCCAACCTCAGGACTTCCTTCCGGCAAATACATAGTCTGGTAAGGCTATCCTCCAATTAGATTTCATATCTCTTTATCTCAGATTGTTCTGATTCACTCGTACGAATACGCTCAAAAGTAGACACGCTTTCGACCTGCGAATTGTTGGTGATGCCTGAGTAACTCTCCAGATAAGTATAAAGCCGAGAAGTCTCCTTTTAATAGATCAGCACTTCAGCAAAATCAGCTTCTTCCCGCACAAGATTGGTGAGCTGCACAATAAGCTGTCCCTCGTTGAGAAAATGGTCGAGTAACCCCGTCAATGATTCGATACCTTGCTGATTGACGATATACTTCTGGTTGAGTTCTTCTTCAACGATATTATGGCGCCATCTCCGAAAGCCATGCGAGAGCATCAGCAGCTTCCGTATTTCATGGACTCTTCTCATATCGTTGTGCTATCGGCGAGTTTGGGCTATTGCAGTGAAGGCATCACTCATTTGTCTTTGCCTGATGCGTACGAGCCATTTCTCGGCTTCGCGGACGAATACCTTTGTTGAAATATGCTCTGATCCGGCGAGCTTCAGTTGTTGTCGAGGCGGTGGTAGGCTGCTGATCAACCCGTTAGATGCTTCCTCTAAGCATGCAATCTCCTCCGGGAGCTCTGATGACATTTGCCTTATCCGCTCTAGATAGAACCTCGTTGTTGAATTTAGAACCGAATCCAACTGCTCATCGCTGCGTAGCATCTCCTCGACTTCTCCCTTGAGCCTACTCATCTAAGCTTTGATACAGGACGTTGACGAATGACTGCGAATGTTGGCTCCCGAACAGTAATTCTCCTTATTGCTCTCCGGCATCTTGCTCTCGTTGGTTTCGTCAAGATCGTCCAGTTGGGGATGTTGGCTCTTTCTCTGAGGATACAAAATCTATCTCAGGCGGCTCATCTCTGCCTGGTTGTATTTTGAATTCATCGGCTAACTGTATTATATTGGTTCGGACAGTGGCGATTGCGATTAGATGTTATTACTTTGTTTGGTGGTGCTGCTCGTTCGGGGAAGCTACTCAAGTAACAAGCCTGATGTCATGCTGAACATCACCAGCAATATCACGGTAATGCCGAATCTCAGTTTCAACCTTCAAGAGATGCTGATGAAGACGCCAGGGGAGTATCTCGAACAGGGCACTATCATAGTTAATTTTACACTCAGCCAGTTCACGCCCATCCAATCATTCAATCTGCTAGTGTTTGACCTGAACGATTAGGTCGATTCGTAGCAGTACACGCAGTATGTTATGCTGGGTGTGGATGCGGTAGGCTGTCAACCCTGCAACGCAGGTTGCATTCAACAGCTCATGCTGTTCAACGTAGTAAATCCAAGTAACTGCTGCCAGAACTGTACCAGCTAAACGATCTGGTATGTAGCTAACAACGGCACCTACCTCGACGAACTGAATAATACCATGCAGATGGTCATTGTGGATCCACGCAGTTACGGTAACACACAACCGCTGAACTTCCAATTCGAATGGAATGCTGGATTGAGCACCACCAACGCCTGGTTCTACTGGGAGGTTATCCTCAGCTGCCTCTTGATATTCAATTTTGTGGTGCTAACGGGTGTCACCATGCACATGTATCTCAAGTATAAGAAGTCAACGGAGAAGCTGGTGAAGTATCAACTAACCCAAACCAATGACCATCAGAAGGCTCAATGATGGTTTCTAGCGAGTTATAAAATAAAAATTAATATGATAAGCGGTAGGAAGCGCGGGTTCTGTCCCAAACCGCTGAAGTCGCCCGATCCTGATCACCATAACCGCAGCCTCATCGTCTGCACCAAGTCACCAGATGTTAAGGCAGTGCCTGTGGTACCGAAGGGTGAGGACTTCAATATATTGACGCGTGAGATAGCTGGGCTACGGCAGGAGAATCAAAGGTTGAAGGAGCAGTTACAGGAAATGGGCAGACGTGCCGAAAGGTCGGAGGCTGATAGGCTCCGAGCACTGAGTCAGGAGAAATAGGAGGAATTAAGCAACTCCAGAACGAGGCTGGAAAAGACGAAACAGTCAACTGAACAGCTGCGTCGGCAGTTGTAGGATATGCGGCATACCAATCTTGAGTTCAGCAGACTTATCGAACAAAAGGATGATGAAATTCGGGCATTAGAAGAGAGAATTCGGAAAGTTCGAGCCGAAGAGGAAGGCACGCGAATCCTGGAAAAGAAGTTACGAGAGTTAGAACACGAAAACACGAGGCTACGAGACAGCCTTGGATAGAACCCATCGGACTCTATTGTAGAACAAAACTTTTTGCTGCTTAAAAGAGTCGATGAGCTGCTCGGTGAGAATGAATCACTCAAGGATCTTGTGTAACAGTTCAGTACTGGGGAGACGAGCCGAATCAGGTAGCTCAAGCAAAAGGAAAAATAACTAAGGTTGGAACTCGCGAAGGCTTCAAAAGAAGGACACACTCCAAAGAAGGAGACTCGCCTTGAACAACCAACCAGTCAGTAAGCCATAGATCGGCTTAAGCAGTACTTTGATAAAGAATCACAGCTTTGCCGTAATCGCCTTTATGAAATTCGTGAGCAACTAGCTCAAGCTGAGTCAAGGTTGGAGGAGTCAGAGAGGACTGTCAGACAGCTACGAGCTCGTGTAAAGCACCAAAAACACCTGTCATCTGCGTCAGCCAATCCTGAAAGGGCAAGGAACGATTATTCTCCTTCACCAATCGCTCGGGGTGACTCAGGTATTATCATTGACCGAATGGACGATGATGATGAGCCTCATGTGGCCGATTTCGAAGCCCATGGCGCCGGCAAGAGTAATATTAAGATGAAAGACAGTCTTGTGAAGAAATTAGAGCAGCAGGAACACTTTGCTTAGGATCTTCTCAAAGCTAATCGCGCAAAGGACGTGGAATTTACCAACATGTCCCGTTCAATTAAATAAAAGGATGCGTAAATAAGCAGCTTACGCAACACTAATCGCGTACTTTAATAGCGGACTGGCATAATTCGAAACCAATTAGAGGAGGTGCAAAAGCAGCTTCAAGGGAAGATTCAAGAATTGTAGTAACTGAAGAAAAATACTCCACCAAGCCGTTAGAGGGAAATTGAACAGCTGAAAAGGTAGCTAAAGGAGCTACGTTCAATCATTTAGGGTGGAAGACCGCATAATTCCAGTGCAGAACTGGAAGGGTTAAAAAAATATGTGTTGAGTCTCAATGAGGCACTCGACTCAGAACGTCGTCGCACCATCAAACTCGAGGCAGAGAATGATGAACTCAGAAACGCAGCTTCAACCAACCTCAGCAATATCGTCGCCAATTCCAACGAATAGGTCAACCGTGCAAGGCTCGAAATCAATGAGATGAGACTACGCATTGAAGAGCTCTATAGGGAGAACCAGTTGCTCAAGATATCTGCTGTGAAGTCCTCAACGAGCAGCACTGAGATTGACAAACTATCATTCATGAATACTGAAATCTCATCGCTCCGGGAGACGATACAGCATTTAAGGAAGGCAAATTTCTAGCTGCAGGACGAGTTGAGGCGATGTTAAACAGTCAAAGCAGAGATGAGTCATAAACTCAACCAGCTGCTCGTGGAAAATCAGTCAGTTGGAATCACGGCTGGCCAGTTAAGGGAAAGGCAGACTATTCTGGAACGAGAGCTTGATGTTAAAAACAGTGAAATTGAAAACCTACGCACAAGACTTCACGAGTCGACCCGAGCACTGACAGGTAGTGCTGCCAAAGCCAATGAATAAAACAACCGGCTTCAGGATCAACTTCAACTTGCTAAGACTGAGAATCTTGGTTTAAGAGCTCAACAAGGAGACTTCGAGAGACTCCGAAAGGACTACCAACTGGTTCGCACAGCTGAACTGCGAAAGGGCAGTCAGTTGGAAGAAGCGTTGAGGGAACTGGCTCAGTGCCGTGAACTTCTAACTTCGGTGAACTTGGAAGAAATCGAGTCCAAATCAAAATAAACTCGTCTGGACAACTTCCACAACCGAAGCAAAGAGAGGGTCATCAAGATATCGATTCAAAAGGACGGCCTTAAATGGGAAGTGGAGAGGCTAAAACAGCACGTTGTTGCCCTTGCGGATGAGGTGGCAAGGCTCGCTCACGAACGAGAAGTGCTCCAAGCGGAAGTTAATCGAGTAACTCAGGATCGTGAAATTGAGAGTCGCCGAACTCGCGAGCTTTCAGAAATCATAAAAAAGTACATTGAAGCAAAATGGGAAGACACTGGTTTAGCAGTTCCATCCATACGACCACTGGAGGTGGAAATCACTCGACAGCTCCGGTAACTCGAATGGCCAACCGATTTATCTGGACTAAAGGTCAGCCTAAAACGAATGTAGCAAAACGTGGAACGCATCCGCAGCCACCTCCAGCAGTTCAATAATCCCGACCCCAACGTGTGACAATAACTGCGTCCTCTGTTTTTGCCTCTCCTATATTCTAATAAGTATGAAGACAAGACTCGCGTCTTCGTCTCCTAGGCCCAGAAAACTCTCCCAAGAACAGTCACATTTGGAGCGGCTTGCCAAGGACTCGCTAGTGTACCTGGCGGATATTGAGGAGCGAGAGAGGTATGCCGACGATGGGCTTGGGCGGTGGGTGGCACCCTACCGGAAGGGCACCCCACCTCCAATCGAGAAGAAAATCTCACTTCGCAGAGCGTCCATAGAGTAGTGCACACAACCGTCCAGCGACATGTCCTACTTTCCGTCAGTATCGGCTGTACTGTCCCGCAATTAACCATAATCCCAACAAAGAAGAGGCAGAGATTTCATTCAATCGCGCTCCAGCGCAAAAAGGAACAACAGTAGTTTCGTTTATGAGCTAAAACAGCTGCCTCTTGAAGCCAGGCAGCTGAAGAGGTTCATCAACTTTTCTAACCTGTTAGGCAAGCGCGAGTCAGTTCAAGCGACCTCCTCAATGATGTAGCTACTTCAACGCAAAGCCTCTTGCACGCCCTCGAACACCTTCCTACTGATAAACCGGTATGCACGGCACTGAGACAACGCAGCACAACAAAAGCAGATGATTGTCAGGAGTAGCGAGTTAGCCCAAGCTGGCTGGCCCTCACGAATGCGTTCTTGTCTCGATGAATTTGTGAATAAGTCTTTGACCGGCGTTTTTCGTGCCGTAATTTTAGCGTTGACATGAGGTCAAAGTCCGCCACTTCCGTCGAATGCAGCTTAAGTTGAAACTTTTTGGCAGTGGGCTCGTTGGAGCAGTAGTGAGCAGCTGCGACAGCCATGTCTGATTGGTTGAGGATAGTTGTTTTGTGAAGACTGAGAGTTGTCTCGCTCATTGCTGACCTGCTTTTATTCACGAAGGCTCTCAATTGGGGTCTTCTGGTGGGAGCTGGTGGGCTATTCCTTAGGATTGCCTCTTTGGACAGCTTGGCTTTCATAATATCCAGTACTTCCTTGTAAGGCCTAAACCGATTTACAGAGGACTCCAAGCCATCTACATGCTTGAACTTCTCTGCGAAGGACATCTTCCTGCTTTGCTCCTCACTCTTCGTTGGCTGGCAACGTAGAGTAAACTCCCCAACCTCGACAGGTCGCGCCAGCCTGATACTCTCGCTGTGCGACATTTAAATAATCAACGTCGAACTTTTAACAGGAACATATTCACCGAGATGTGTACTCTAGCAAAGTCTGTTATCTACTTTTGCAGCGCGACAGTAGGGTCTTGAGCTTCGCGATCTGCCGGTTGTTGTTGCGCAGCTGTGATCTAATCTCGATGATTTCGTCACCACTGGCTGACAGAATCTTCATAGTAAGGCGTTGGTTCATTTCGGTCAATTCCAGCAACTGCCGCTATAACTCCATCACGTCCTCCACCACTCCCTTGCTGTTCTCACTGATCATCCGACTCGTATCGAATGCGCGGCTGGTTGTGACTGGATGCTGCCGAGATGGCGAACCTTCGTGCGATACGGCTGAAGCCGAAACGTTATCGCAGTTGTCATCGATCATGCTCATCCCTAATAATTCGTTCGGCAGACGGTTTCGATCGTTTTCCAGACGTTCGATTTCCCTCCGAAGTTCGATTTCGGTGGTGAGGCTTTTCTTCTCACGCGCCTCTTTCGCCAAACGGTACTACTCGTGGTCTTGGTTAATGCGTTGGAGGCACTCCAGCAGATGCTCATTCTCCTGCTTGAGCGATTCAATGTGATTCTTGCATAGACTGAGTTCTCTTGCTTGCTCACCATTGACGCGTTGAAGTTCCTTGAGTGCGTCGATGACAGCCCTTGAAGGCGCATCCTGCCTCATCTTCTACTTAAGAGTCTTGAGGTATGCAGTTCCGAAGAGATCCATCTGTAATTAAATAACTCGAACGCATACTGTTGCGTTGCTATTGTAAGTTTATGTTTGGATTGGGAGGGAGGCAGGGCTCAATTAACATTGGCTCGCAAGGTTTATAATGAATTTGAATGTCCGAAGACAAAAAGGTTCGCGAGTACCGGACTGATCTTTACATCAACTCTCCCCCACCGAAGGCTACATACTTAGTTGACATTTCCAGGAGATTCAAGGAGGATACTTGGCAAATGCTGGACAACCAACAGCAAAGAATTAGCCCCTCTTCAATCATACGTAATACAGTCCAGCTCATCTATGCCTGTTGCGACAGCAATGTTCAATATGCCAAAAGCGTAAGACTGTACGCCACCAACGCATAACCCTATCCGGTGATCAGTGAGCAGAAGATGATTCAGTGCTTTAAAACTGGTTAGTTCGGCTCAGATCAACAGCCTTGTGGCGATAAGATTCTGAAGCTTGCTGTTCAACTCAGCTATGGGGAGACATAAGAGGCATAATATGACTAGAAACCCTTACATCTCTTAACTACAGTTGTGCTTATGCTAAAGAGGTTGATGAAGAGTACCTTCCCCCATCACAATGAGGAAAAAGTCTATTAGTCAATGGATTAACTTTACAACGTTCTTCAAAAGATCACGATTTAGGCTGAACCAGCACAGATTCTGTCTGAACTTAACAAAGAGAGCCTCCTGCTCAAAACAAACTCGTGCTACCTCGCCATGAAGCGTGACAATTTCATGGTATTAGTATAGCGATTCAATTCGCCAACCAAGTAACTGGACGAGAAAACGTTTCGAGAACTGATTGGAATACAGGTGGTCAAAAAGTGTTAATAGGCATTTGTCATGAATCAAGCAAAGAGCAGAGCATTTGTGATTCGCTTCAAATAGCAGACAGGCATTTATAAACTCCAGTCTATTGAGCTTCACCATAGTGATATTCCAATCATAGACAGCATGATGACAGCACAGTTTCTCAATTCCCTCAACAGCAAGAGCCAAATAAGCACCCACTACCTTGAACTAAGCTCGACAGTCGTTAGTCGGTTCAATGTAGCGTTACAACCATTACCCTCGATAGAGTTGCTGCTGGCCATGCGACTGTTATGCCAGCGAGGAACCCAGCTGAGGATCAGACTGCTTGACGTCGTATCGGGAGAGATCAGCTACAAGACCTTCAGATAGGAGGAAGCCTACTACACTAACCTAATATATCAGCAGGTGTCTAGATTCCCGAATTGGAAGAACCACAGCTTCGCGGAAGAGATTCAGAGCATGAACTGACCCATTTATATTCACTATTATTG
>ERZ724508.1398-NODE-1398-length-14406-cov-111.781479_pt1 | contig 14406 bp, 17 predicted proteins | sample MGYA00376041_ERZ724508 | MGnify/ENA primary metagenome ERZ724508 (study PRJEB28724, sample SAMN07190887) | wastewater metagenome | isolation source: effluent of sewage treatment plant in Hong Hong | place: USA: Christiansburg, Virginia | collected 2016-03-01 ...
GTAGCCTGCTAATCTGTACTGCGTTAATTTTCAGCTTTGCGCTGTCCTCATACCACTTAGATATTACCTGTGTCCTGACCGGCATATTTACGGGAACCCGTACTGTCTTGATAACCGGTACCACCTGAGTAATTACATTGTTGATCGTATCGTACCTGATCACTTCATACGGATTTGCCGCTTGATCCGGGCAATCAACATAAATGGTGGTGTCCTTCCAAATAACTGCCGTATCAGGCCGTAGTAAGTCTGTACACGGGTATTTATCCCGGGTATATGCAGCGACCGCCGCAGGATCTTTCTTCTCGGCTTTGTCTATCAATTGTTTTGCCGTATTGCAGGAAATAAAGCAGATAATTATTATCATCCATCCTGAAGCATCTTTAAATAGCTTTTTCATGACTTGTTTTTTAGTTGATCTAATTCGTGACGTTGCTTTTCAAGTTCCATTTGCTTTTGCTGGTAGCTTTGGTACTTATCAATGCAGAAGTGTATTATTTTTACCAGTATTAGGATTGCCGATAAAATGAACAGGGCTGTTGCTTTCCAGGTGCCGTAATTCTCAATAATACCCAGCAGTATGGACGGTACGCCTAAAAAATAAAACAGTCCCGTGAAAACGACTTTAGCCTCTAACATTCTTAATTGTTTGACGTAGTACATAAAGTATGTAAATGATAAAAAGTACTCCAACAGCAACACTATTATTAATATTGAGGCCGGTAACTGCTGATACACACTCCCATAATAAACGAATAAGTAACAGCTCAAATACGGGTTTAAATAGATTGCCATAGCGTTTTTTTGATAGGTCGACAATGATCGATAGCAACAGAACATCTTTTATCTTATCCCAAAATGCGTATAGCCTTATCCACCCGTCGACATGGAAGGCAGCAAGGCTTGTAAACACTAACAGCCCAATAATGATAAAAGCGACTGTTAATTTATTCATGGGTTAACAGGTGGTTTATCCGGCCTGTCTCCGCCCTTGTTTACAAACGACTCTCCATCCCAGTAATAATATTCGTTGCCATCAAAATACCATACCCCAAACTCGCCAATGTTTGGCAGTTGATCAACCTGAATAATTACTACGCCTTTTTTTAATTGAGAAGCTGTGGCGTAAACATCTCCGTTGGCCAGCATGAAGCCGATTGCTTTGATTAAAGCCACAAGGCCTGTATTTATCAGGAGTAAAATTTTAGATACAAATTTTTCATCCTGGAAGCCCCAGCCGATTACCATTGCTACTATTGCCGGTATCATAATTACCAGCATAACATCCTCAAATTTGCGCCAGGCTTTTGGGGCTGGTTTTCCGTAATTTTTTGGCCGCATTGTTGTTTTTGGCATTTTCGTATTTTTAAGAGTTAATATTTACTTTGCTACCCATCCTGTATTACCTGTGCCGCTTTCTTTCACATACAAAGAAGTGCCTGCGCCTCCATCCGTTCTGCTGTAAAGGCTACCAATATTTGCAGTCAAAACACCTTCCGGTGAACCTGTTCCGCTTGACCAAAAAACAGAAGTTGCTACCTGATGCTTAGCTGCTGCTATTGTTCCGCTTGCATTTGTTGAATTTGTGCCAACTCCAAATACGCCAGCACTTTGCCTGTTTAAAAATATATCAGCACCAAATGGGCTTGTAGCTGATGATGTTATACCAAAATAACCTCCGCTTGCCGTTGTTATTACGCCAGCACCTCCAATGTATGATTTAGCGGACCCAGCATTATATCCTATCCAATCTTTGCCACTAAAGTCACTTGTAGTTGCGCTTACATTACCTAAAAGAACTAAAGCATTATTTGTGCTTGCTCCTGATGCCGTTATCGACAGCCCCACATTAGTATTAGTAGTTCCTGTGTTTGTTACTGATATAGTTTGCCCTGTTACTGTTTGTGAAGATGTTGCGTTTGCACCACTGCTAACAATAGACAGCACTTTCTTTGTATTGCTTGCGGCGGATGTTCCGGTATTTGTTAACGTCATTAATGAACCTGTGGTAATTGTTGAACTTGAAGCATCAAACCCAACGCCTGTAGTTGCTGCCGATGTTAATACCTGCGATGTATTAGTTAGTGATGTAAACGCCCCTGTTGTTGGTGTGGTTGCGCCTACAGTGCCGTTATGCGCTCCGGTAAATGTAGTTGCCGCTACTGTACCCGTAAATAAACTATTTCCGGTTACCTGTAATTTGTTTGTGTAGTCGTCCGAAGAAGTTCCTATTACTACATTTCCACGCACTGTATTTGAAGGGGATAAACCAAGCAAAATAGATCCGCTTTGTCCGGCACCTTGCCCAATACCAGGAACTATGTAAATATTACCGCCGTTTGCGCCGCCTGTGCTTCCGGCATTACCACCTTTTAAGGCAGCATAACCAGCGGTACCACCAGCAGTGCCACCGCCACCGGTACCGCCTTGTACTTCTACCGAACCGGCAGCGCCGCCAAAGGTTGTACCCAGGCCACCATCGCCGGCCAGTATTGTGATATTGCTACCAGCGCCACCAGATCCGGTGGTTGGTGTACCTGTAATTGCACCGCCATTGCCGCCGGTTATTGAAATTGCACCGGCATTACCTGCGTTTACTGTTGATCCGCTGGATGATGTAGCACCTCCATTACCGCCGATAATTTTAAAAGGAGCTGCCGTGGCAGTTACTGATGTAGTTGCTACGCTTGCCGGCGTTGGTTGTGCAATATGGAAAAAACCGGTTGGTGATGCGGTACCGAGGCCAATGTTTGTACCGTTATCAAAAAGTAAACTGTTGGCTATTGTTGAAGAACTTGCCGCTTTAGTTATGTAGTTGGTGGTTAAACCTGATATGCTGGAGCCGCTGGCTGTTGTATCTGCTACCGTAACATTGCCGTTTGCCGGGTTCCATCTTAATGCTTTTGTGCCAACGCCGTTATTTAATGAGTCAATTTTTAATGCCCCTAAATATGGACGGATAATTATAGTATCTGGATGAACATCTATTTTACTCCAATGATTTGAATTCCTGGATGCCGCTATTGAAGAATATCCGGCAGCGGCCTCTAGTGCTGATGTCGTTGCTGTTGACGAACTATAATTATGTAGCAATAATTCACCTGTTGAATTCACAGAGAAGTTATCAAGGTTATCAAAAGTCAAACTGTTTACACCGCCTTCAACTATCCTGTTCCCCGTCAAGGTATCATCTGTATTGTAAATATTTACAGCCCCCGGCATAATGTACCCATACCCCGTACCATTCACCCAATAAAACAAACTATCCCCGGCAACGGTAACGCTGTCAACCTTTAAATTTAAAGCCGGTAAAATGCCCGCTGAATCAACCCCAAGCCATTGCCAGCGGCTGCCATTATACCCGTAAAATTTACTGTCTGATGTTTTAAATACAATTTCTCCGCCTGCTGATCCGGCGGCTCTGTAAAGGGCTGTATCAACACGTGGCGCTTTAAATCCGCTGTCAGCCGCTACATAACCCTTGAATCTTGTTGAGCGTTCATCTGCATAAACTACCGACGCTGTCGATGTGGTGAATGTATAAACCCCCGACTGCCTTAAAGTTCCTGAACCGCAAACTGAATTATAGTAATAGCGGTAAGTTGTTGACGGCTGCAGGCCGGTTAAATTCCTTAATGGATTAGTTCCGCTTGTTGACGCTGTTGCTGTGTCCGTAAAACCAACACGTACATAACGAAGTTGAATTGATAAAACAGTGGCGGCAAAGTGTGACGTTGTACCGTTTACCCTTGCGGTTGTGGCTGTGATCAGCGAAACTGCGTTATTTCGTACCGTATCTTCATCTGCACACGGTTGCGCCGCTGCTGTTAATCCGGTTAAAGTCAATAAAAGAAAAAATAAATACTTCATAGTTTAAGAATTTTGATATTCAATATATGGCGGTGTTTCCCCGTCCTCAAATGGTACAGCCCATGTAAAATCCCCGGTGATGGAATCATACAAAACCTCATTTCCGACAGGTGTACCGGTTAAAATAATATTTGACGATCCCCGCCCGTCCTTTACCACGTTGATAATAGTTTTGTCTGTCAAACCTGTTGACCAGGTGTAAGCGCCCGTAGTTGGCGGCGCTGTATTGCCCATTGCCGGATATCTGTACATTTGCCCTGTTGTTGGTGACGGTGGTGTAAAAATCTGTGTTATTGCCCCGGTTCCTTTCAAGCTGATACTAAAGGTTGCTATACCGTCAAAAGAACCTGTATCAGTTGAGTTTGTAATGATTGCCCAAAATTCTTTTCTGTAAACATCGCTGTCCTCAGATGTGTGCATATACCGGCAGTAAATCTTTGTTTTTGCCAGTTGCAAAGCCTGCAGATCGGGCAGCGTTAACATACCCGATTCATTCAGCGAAACAACCCCGTCAAGGCTTACAGAAAAGGAGTGTACAGTAGCTTCAAAAGTTCTAAAATTCCCCGTCCCTGGTCCTGTTGTTTCAATCACATCTGTATCAATTGACATATTACCCGACCGAGCGCAAGCAAAAGTCTTGTACTGACCGGCATCAAGTGCCCAAAAAACAAAATTTTCACCTCTTACTAAACTCATGTTGTACTGTATATGTAATCCAGTGTATAATCTGCAGCCAGTTCAGCGTCCGTTGTGTCGTATAGCTCAAACATTGAACAACTGAATTGATTTGCCTTGTAATCGATTGTCATTAAACCCGGGATATAATGTTTATTCGGTTTAAATACCGGCTGAAATACCGTTAATAAACTGATAATATTATCCTGATAATTGCCTACAAAACTGCCTTCTAATTTTGACCGTGTTTTTTGCCGCCATAGCATTTCTTCCCAGGTATTCAGTTCGCCCAGATGGCGGTCGCCTGATGGAGCGTTTGAGTAGCGCCAAAAGGATGTTCTGTTTTGTACGTTGCCCGTTTTGGTCGTTAAAAACAGGGTGCCGATTATAGAATTTCGGGGGCTGTCGTCAATCCTGATATCTACATCAAGATTGTTCTTTTTATTAGCGGCCTGATTTTGTTTATGTATCTGCCCAATTATTTTACTCGTGTCATTAATATAAGGCTGATATTCTAGTCTTATATCCCTGTACATTGTTTCCCGGCTTGAGTTGTACGGTGAATTTGTCGCAATGGCTAAATAACAGGTTATTTGCCCGTCAAACGGAACCTGCGAAGATGCAATTTCTACTGAATGCTTTGAATTTGAATTATCCCCGCTTGATATGGTATAGTTAAAACCAGGCCCCGGAATCCAATCTCCATTCCCTGACGGGTTTTCATCAATATACCTGTTAATCGTTCCGTCAGAAAGTATAACGGAAAAGATAATCGTAAGCGATCCGGGCTGCGATATGTTTGTTTGAAACGTAAATGAAAACCTTACTTTGTCGCCTTTGGAAACTTCAAACGGTTCAATTCCGACCGCTGTTTGTGAATTCGAGTTTGGCCCACGTACCACAAGACACCTATCTACTTCTTCACCGGCGCTTCCTTTGGTTATCCTGATAAACCTTTCGCATAACACAGGACCTTCACCGCCTTGCCAATATGGGGCTTCATATTCGTAATGAGTATTTGCCCCGTCCACTATTGTGCGAAGCAACGGCCCTAATATTTTTAAATCGGAATTCTTAACAATAAATTTCGGTTGACCATACTCAAACTTTTTCCTGCTGAATTTATACCCACGTAAAGCGCCTTCAGTAAGTTCATATTTCGGCCTGGTTAACTGCGAATCCCCGGTTCCTACGCTAAAATTATTGTTGAATACAGTAGTTCCTATACTTTGCCATGTTTCATCATAAATAAAGCCCGGAACAGCGTTATTTGCGTATCTCCTGAACTCCATCCAGTGAACAATATTCCATTCCCCGTTTGCCTGAAATAAAGTGCAATTAAAGGCCGTCATTATCATTTCTAACGCAGTGTAGCAATCTGTATAAGTTTCGCCTGAAATAAATATCTGAGAATCTAATAAAGTTTGCTCTAAAGTGCTTTTTGTTTCATCCTGCCTGTACTCATACAGGTTCAGGAAAACATTTGTTATCAGGGATAAGTTAGTTTGGCCAAGACAAACGGCAATCAGCGATAATAGCGAATTTCTTTTTAACAGGTTCACTTCGCCTGTCAGGTAAATTGTGTCAACAGTTTGCGATATGCCACCGGTGGACGTAGTGAGTGTTATAGTCCAGTTGTAAGTCGCTACGCTTATTACGGTAGTTTCATTTACCGCCGTTGCTATTGTATAGGTATTGCCTAGTATCTCGATTGTATCGCCTGCCTGTGGGTAAAAAGCCACATCTTCAGTCCACATATAAACAACGGTATCAACGCCGTTTGTTCTAAATGATACCTCAAACGCCCGGCGTACTGCAGCGTCTGAAAGTATTACCCCTTTGAGTAAACCAAGGCCATCGTTTGCACTTAATTTAATCGGGTGGGTATAGTCAACCATTGTTTCGTAAAAATCATCTTGAACCAGGAACCCGATAAATAAAAGTTCGTCTGAATCTCCCAAAAGTTTAACCATTACGCCGTCATCATCTTCAGACTGAAAGGCGGTAATTGGTAGCGATCCGTTTTTGTTGATCAGTGATATATCAAGGCTTTGCCCTTTTATAGGCGCTTTGGGGTCGTCATTTGAATGACTTTGTACAACGGTCGTTTCGGCGCCTTCAATGGATATCGGGTTGCCAGTATAGTCTTTAAATAGAAACTGCAGGGTATAGTTCTTTTCGGGTATGTTAATATCCGATTGTGAAGTAAACTGAGTTTGATATTTAAGACCGTATGCCATTATCCGTTTCTACCCATTAATTGTGATGCCCGTTGAAAGGCAATTACTAAATCAGGCCCCGCCAAACGTACTGACGGGATAAATACAGAACCACCCCCTCCGCCGTATGCGTTCAATTCGTTATTCGGGATAACAGAACTGCCGGCAGGTAAAAACACCCGCTCCCGGCCACGTTCTCCCACATCATAAACACCGCCTTGCTGCAGGTTTCGTACACCGGTTGCAAAACCTGTTGTACCCGCCTTTTTATTAAAACTAGCAGCCAATGCAGCGCCAAGTATCTGTAAACCTATACCGGCTATAACCGCTGTTTGCGGGGTAAGGCCAAGAGCTTTCACCGCTTTTTTAGCAACTAGCATTTCAAGGCCGATCTTAACCAAGTATTTACCCAATTCCTTTATTTGCCCGCCAATGCCTTTTATAAGATTGTCAAACAGGTTCGGTAAGGCTTCTTTATTACCGGCCAAAGCCTGGCCGATTGCGTCCGTTGTTGTGCTTATGGTATCGTTTGCAATATTTGATACAGTTTCAGATATTGCCTTTGTTGCAGTTTCCTGAAACGCCCGTAATTTCTCCGCTGCAAAAAATGCGTTTAACGAATCAAAGAAACGTTTGTCAGCTTCCGGGTCAATCTTGAATTCAGGTTTTACTACAATGGTAGGAGTAAGGGTTGAACCTGATGCACGGGAAAGGTTAAATAAATCTTCCCTCATTACGCTGCCCAAATCCTGTAATTTATCGGGAGCCTCAAGGGTTACTTTTTCAGGTTTTATTTTTACCTCATTTATTTTGATACCCTTGCTTAGTTCGGTAAGGTTGTCAAACAGCCCTTTTAATTCGTCATTAAGCTGTGATATCCTTACTGAAGTCTGTTTGTCGGTTAAGAAACCGCCGCCAATTTTGGTATCTTGCAGGTTCTTTTTTACTTCCGATAGTGTTGTACTGGAACTTATGAGTGTCTTTAAACTATCAAGCTGTTGTTGCTGCCCTTTCGTATTTTCGGCACCCTGTAACTTTAATAACTCAGTTATTTTGGTTTCAATATTCGCCTGTATCAGCTTTGCTGAAATAACGCTTTTAAGGTTAACCAAATACGCCTGGTATGCAATATCTAAACCCTCAACAGCGCCTTTTTCCAGTTTTAAATTGCTGAATATTTCAGGCTGTATTTTTTGCAGTTCCTTTATTGCGGAAAGTTTCCGTACCCTGGTTTCATTTTCGTTTTTAAGTACAGCGATTAGCCCGGCGGTTTCAGATGCTTCTTTTCCTAGTGATGAAACAATGCCGTCCAACACTTCGGCATAAGATTTTACTTTGTCCTTTGCCTTATCAGCTTCCTCACCTGTTTTACCCATGCCCTGCATAGCAAATACAGTAAGTAAAGAAGTGGCGACTGAAACGGCCAGGCCTAAACCACCGGCACCAACTAAAGAAGATCCCAGGGCAGATAAAGCCTGCTTTGTTGAACCCGTTTCTAGTTTAAGCCTTTGGAATGATTCAAGGAGTGGATTTATATTGTTGGCAATACCAATAAACCCGAAAGGCGCATCTTGTGCAACCCTGCCAAGGTTTACCAATGACTGTGTAGCCTGATTTGCGCCTGGCTTTACGTTGTTAAGCGATTGCCCGGCCTTATTAATTGCGTCCGATGCCTTAGACATAGAAGCCGGCAAAGCAGCGGCGGAAACTGCCGTCTTTGTCAATTCATCCTTAACGTTTTTCAGCCCTTTTACTGCTGAATCTATGTTGGCGGATGCCGTTACTTCTAAACCTACTTTTTCGCTCATTTAATCGGTAATTTGTGCGCCTCCCTTATTTTGTTTAGCATTTCAGCACTGACAGTTATCGTATCAACACTTTTTTTACCAGCTGCAGGCCAATACTTATTGAAATCCTGTCCTGATCGTTGCGAAGCGAATAAAGCCACGTTTCGCATTAAATTAACTTGTTCATCCCTTTCTGAAAAATAGCCCTCACAAGCATAAAAAAACTCTTGAGGGCTACACTTATAATATTGTTCAGGCGACCACCTTAACCGGCCTAATGCAACTGAAAGGCAATTATTCCAGTATTCAATTATTTTTTCACGGCTACTTTCTTCACTATCTTTTTTTTTGCCGGTTCTTTTACATCTTTCAAATACTCCTGAGTAGAATCAAAGGCAGCTTTAATCTGCAAAATTTCGTCAGCAGATAATTTTTCCACCCACTCAATAGTATCTTCAAAAGTGAAAGTAATATCCTCACCCTTTACGATACAGTTACCACGAAGGCCATGGTAAGCCAGCCAATAGGCACCCCAGGCGGTTATTTCTTCCTCTGTTTTACCTGCAAGTTTTTGCTGTAATTCAGAAATAGATCCCTGGCAAAACTTTATGCCACGGCCTTGTATGTTGCAATATCCTGTACTCATAAATTAAGCAGTTATAACCTGTGTTACGTCTCCGTCAACTTTGATCTTACCGGTAAAGCCTGTTACAGCGTTTAAAGAATAATCTTCGTTATGGGAAATTATATACCCAAGACCTGACTTTACAGGATCACCGGTAACAGGAACCGCACGGGTAATTTTCCAGCTTACTTTCGTTTTAGCCTGCTTTGTTTCGTAAATATCGGCGTTGCTTACTTTTCCTGAACCAGCATCGTAAGAACAGAAAGCTTCATAATCGATACTCTCATTTGCTAATCCTGGCAATACAGCCGGACCACAAAAAGAGCTACCGTCAATCTCTCCTGATTCGGAGTTGAATTTTATGGACTTAAGGCAAACGACGTTATCGTATGACGAACCACCTGCGAGGTCAATCATCAATACCCAATCCTGCCCTTGTAAATCATGTACTGCCATTGTAGTAAATTTTAATTGTTAACCAAAGTTATGATTTTTGCAACATGGTTGCAAATTTTATTTGTGTAAAATTCTGTGCCTAAAAGTTAGTATTCGTGTTATATCAATTCTATTCCCGGCGTCTAATTGATTAGTGATATCCCCATCTAAAAAAGTACCTACCATTTGAAAGTTATCCGCTGACATATCCAGCACAGATTGCGGAGTTGGTTTTATTATTGCAAATACAGCCCCGGCAATATCATCTGCATATTGACCGGCGTTCCCTTCGTCATCCCAGGTATGTATCTGTACCTGCATTGAAGTGTATGTGCTTTCACTACTAAAGCTTCCTGAATCAGTATTACTAACCTGGTTAAAAGTTAAAAAATACTTCCCGGTTTCGCTTTCCGGCGCAATAAGGTAGTAAATGGGCACATTGATTGTCGCTGCTGTCGGGTATGTAACATTTACCTGCAACGGGTCGCCAAGAGCCGCCATATACGCTTTACGCAGTGCGAAATTTACATTCCTCATTCAATCAATTTTTTAATATTCTCAATCAGCTTTTCCCTTGTTTGCTGGTAAGCAGGGTATAAAAAAGGATGCGGCCTTGTGCCTTTCCTTAATATACTGAGTGCTATTGCATAGGCTGCATCATGTAACCTGCTGTAATCATCTTTTCCAACGCCGCCCTTACTAGGCTTATCAACACTTATACTTACTTTTTTTTGCGTCTTTACTGAATACCTGTTTGCAATTCCTTTTCGCATTACCCAGTCCAGGATATTATTCAAAAAGTCGTAATAGTCGCCAGATCCTGATTTGCCTTTGTAAAGAGCTGCAAAACTTTGCCAATCCGCCGGTAACGTTCCAACATATTCAGCGGCAAATTTTCTCGTTCCAAATTCCACATAAGCGGCGTAATTAACTGCAACGGTTACAGATGCTTTCATTTTCCCGAATTCCGCCGCAATAGATCCTTTCAAATGCCCTTCATCAGTTGGCGCTTTTTGCTTTGCCAGTGTTGCCGTTTCGATTGCCCAGGCGTTAAGCTCACCCTGTATATTTTTTTCAATGTTCTTTATACTACCGTCAATCTTTGAAATAGCAGCATCAAGCCCATTTACTTTTATGTTAATTGCCGCCATGGATTGTACACCTTAAAACCAAAAATGAATTTTTACCCTCATCAACATTTTGCACACTGTTTATCCGTAAATCCTTGCCGCCATAATTAGCCACAGTATTTGTGGTTATTGTTTTTGATGAGTAATTACGGACAGTTATTTTATAGTCGTAATCTGCCTGTCTTTGGCCTGATACATAGCTTGCCTGCCCGGTCCTGTTCTCAACATTCGCCCACAGGCTAAAACTTGAATCAATAGGAGTATGCCAGCCGCCGCCAGCGTCCTTAACGGGCGTTCCCTTAGTTTTAAATGTTACCCTGGTATTCAGTTTAGCTACCATACTCGGCGGTAAGGTTTAAGGGTTAATTTAAGGATAGGGGATAGTTCAGGCATTGCCTTTCCGCTGTCAATATCTCCCCGGTTCTCGTATAGGTACACGATCTGCTGCAGTATCGCTGTTTTAAAGTTTGGCGGTAAGTCTGCAGCAGCGTACCCGGCAACGTATTCAGCCTTTAAGTATTCGTAACAAGGCGTTTTGATCGTTTTAAAATCAAGGCCTTGCAAAATGTAGTCCGTTGTTTCAGTCAATGTATTCCCGTCCTCATCTTTCAATGAAGTAAAAGAAGTGACAGGGGCATACGGCAAAGAAATTCCGCCAAGTGAATTATTTAATTCAGCGGTTACGGTTTTAGGCATCAAGGACGTATTGAGATAGCCCTCACAAAGCGCCGTTGCGGTCTTCATGAGTTCTTCTATCAAATCGTCTTCCTCTGTAATATCCAGCTCTATTTTGCACCAGTTTTTCGCTTCTTCAAGCGTAACGGGATAGGTGGTACTTACATCGGAGTATTTAACGTCTAAAACGAAATTATCTTTTACCATTATTTCTTTTTACCGGTTTCTTTTTTCTCTTTTACTTCCTTAGCCACGCCTAGGGTAATTAAATACGCCTCATTAGGGTGGTTTTCGGTTTGTGTACCTGCTTTAAATTCCAGGTGATCCTTTAAAAATTCGATTTTCATATTCGTAAAATTTAAAAAGCCCCGACCATAATCGGGCAGGGCTTTTAATTCGTAAACAACACAGATTTAAAACAGCAGGTACGTTTTGAAACTTGCCGACATAGTGCCGGTACCCGTCCAGCTTACCCTGTAATAGTAGTATCTTTTTGTAGTTGAAATAAAGTAGTTGTTTGTTGCATCTGTTGCGGTTGTAGCCGTTTCGCAGTTCGTCCAGTTTGTTCCGTCCATTGAGCCCTGCAGCGATATAGATCCGCCAACAGTACCGGATATTTTCGTTACAATAACATGAGCGTTTACGGTCGCACCATAAAACCAGTTTTTTACTGTTTTTGAATAGGTTGACTTAGTGCCGGCATTTGTTACTGTATCAAGTGAATTACCGTAGCTGGTTGTTGTTAACAGTTGCGGGGCTGATTGCGCCTGAACTGAAATCGAAAACGCAACGATTGCAAATAAGAAAAGTAATTTTTTCATTTTTTATGAGTTTTGTAAGGGGCGGAGTTGCCCGCCCCGTTGGTTATTTAATTAAACTGTTCCTTTGATGAAGAAATCAGGACCGTAAACCGGTAATGTTGCGGTTTCTTCAATACGGACAGTGATCTTATTCTTTGTAACGTTATCAGAATCCTGCTCAAAGAATTCAATTCTCATTGATTCCTGAGTAAGGAATTGAGCGCCCATATTGAAATCACCCAGGCAGTAATCACCGGAAGTTAAAGCGGTTGTTTTATAAACCGGTACGCCGGAAATATAAAGCTGACCATTTACGAACGTTACGTTGAACGGTAAATCAAACTCACCCGAACCGCCTGCTTTATTCAGGAAAAAGCCATGGTAATCAACCGGGCGTAAAAGGATAGCTGAACAATCCCTTTCGTTTGTATCTTCCAAAAGTGCCAGGTCGTTGATAATTTTTTCGATCAGTGTCGCTCCGGTTCCTGCAGATGCAGTGAAGTTGCCTGATACCAAAATACCTTTCATGTCAGGGCTGGCACCTGTACCGTAAAGGATGTTACGGTCTTCCTCTTTCATCAGCTTTTCAACCAAACGGCTTTGCAGGAAAGATGACATACCAGGCACGTTTAACAGCGCCTTGCGGGTAATCCTTTCGTAACCAGCAATGGTTTCGATCTTTACTGAAGTTTCTACCAAATCCTCATCAGTATGAGATTTTGCGGCACCTTCAGCAACGGTTGCAACACCGCCTTCACCGTTACCGTTCTGTTTCATAAAGTAGAAATCAGTACCAGGGCCAACAGGACCACCTGGAACAATTTCTCTCATGTGAAGCTTACGCTTTGGCGCTTCTACAATTCCCTGCCTGTATTGCGCTCCCCATACGGTTGTACCGGTTACGTTTGCAGTAGAGATGTCACCAACAGTTTTCAGATCCAGGTCAATGGAAATATTGCTAAATCCTTTTTCTTTACGACCCATCTTTGCAAAATCGTCTGTCTTTTCTTCCAAGGCAGAGCGGAAAACTTCATCAAAGCTTTTGACCTGCTTTTGTCCTCCGCCGGTTTGCTTAAACTTAATTTCAAACGCTTCCCCCTGTTCGGTTAAGGCTTTGATATCAGAAAGCACTTTGGCAAAGTCAAAACCCTTCATTTCGGCAGGGATAAGACCTTTTACTTCTGTTATAGAATCGTTTACAGCTTTTAACTGCAATGCAACCTCATCTTTAGCCGCTTTGGTAGCCGCTTCGGCTGCTTTGGTTTCTAATGCTGCTTTGGTTTCATCCAATTTCAGCAGCAATTCTTTTTGATCCATATTAATTAGGAATTAATTGTTTATTGAATATTGTTAGTGCTTCGCTCCACTGTTTCAATTCGTCCGGCTTCGGTGCCTCTTCAGCGGCCTTAGTGGTTAAAATATCAAACTGGGTTTTTAGCTGTGTTAAGTAAATTTCCAGGCTGTCAAAAATGTCCTCATTCTCATACTTTCCATTTCGTAAAGCCTTAATAGTTGAATCCATTTTTTTAAATACATCCTCTTTAGTCAATGACTTTGAGGAAATATTTCCGGCAAGTTCATTGGCTCCCCATGTTACACTAGAACCTTCCCATAACTTCACTTCTATAATCTCCCTGTGGGTGCGGTTTCCAGCCGTATCAAATACGTCTTTACTTTGCAGGGTCTGAAACCCGACACTATTTTCATCCACAACCCCGTCCAAATGGAGCCTGATTGCATCCCGGCCGTAACTGGTTTTTGAAATAGTGCTTTTGTATCTCAGCCCGTAGCTGTCCTGTGTAAGAACTAAATTGCTGTTTTTTGTACCGGATAAAGGCCGCCATGAATCATGCTGCCATAAATGCTTTATCCTGGTGTAGTTTTCCTGCAATGTTTTGGTATAAGCGCCCGGTAGAATTATATCCCCGTCACTGTCTGTATTACCGAAAACAGAAAAATAACCCTCAATGATACCGGCTGCTTCATCCACGTTTATAACAGCGTCCTTAGTACTTGTTAGAACGCCTTTATATTCCATGCCTTTTATCATTGAAATAATCTTTACACAAATATAAATTATTTGCAACAAGGTTGCATTTATTGGAATAAAGTTTATACATTTGTAGTACAGAAAAAATCAATTTAATTTTAACTTTATGGCAGCTGATAACCCGCACCCGATAAGATTAG
>ERZ724508.1399-NODE-1399-length-14406-cov-5.661696_pt1 | contig 14406 bp, 20 predicted proteins | sample MGYA00376041_ERZ724508 | MGnify/ENA primary metagenome ERZ724508 (study PRJEB28724, sample SAMN07190887) | wastewater metagenome | isolation source: effluent of sewage treatment plant in Hong Hong | place: USA: Christiansburg, Virginia | collected 2016-03-01 ...
CAACAGAAAATGGCCGAGAACCCCTCCATAAGAGGGAACAAGCAACCCAGGTTTGTGCTCTTCGCCTGGCTGTGATTAGTCCAATTGCTGAAATCGTTCATCAATCATCTCATTCATCTTAGGAACCAAGGAGTTGAGGAAATCAAAGTGAAACACACTAGAAATGATCCTTCGCTTCTTCTTCCAGTCATCGCCCTCGCTGAATGCCATTCCGTTGCCGAGTATTCTTCTGACATTGCCAACAAATGGCTCAAATTTGACGTAGTTGTTGATATTGCCGGTGTAGAATGCTTGGATGAGGTCTGCACTGTAAAATTAGATCATCGGGATGTTGAAGCATGATGCGACTACCAAGTCATACTCTTGGCAGTTGTTCTGGAGAGTGTAGTTAGGGTCCCGGTGTTTGCTTTGATCCACTATCAACTGATCAAACGGACCGAAGCTGTAGAGCTTGAAAGGGAGGAACTTGACTCTGTAACCTGCCTTTTCGAGCTGTCTGCGATAGTACTCCATGGCCTGCTTGGTAAGGTGAACACGAGTGTAGTAGAAGTAGCCGAGATATGCGGCAACGATGAACAGTCCGATAAGTAATAACATTTAATGACAATATCTTGGATTACTTGACTAAATATGAAGATATAACCCATCGGAAAATATTCATCATCCGAGTAGATAGTGCAGCATGACCGCTTAGCTTTGTCTTGTGAGGCTTCAGGATGACAACCCACCCAGATGAGGCATTCATACCGAGAGATCATCATAGGGGAATTCACAAAGGTTAAATGCAATATTTCTTAGGTAGAATTTTCCTTGAAATGCTTCGATATGACTGATCAATAACGAGACTGACCACAAATGAATATTCCTTTGCTTGTGCCCACACCCTTTGAATGAACACACATATTCTCCCTTTTATTGCATAGTTTATGAATAATCCAATCATGTCGAGGTCTGGTTCACTGGCTGCTTTGGTCGCATCGTAATGTCGAATTACGTTGGTGTCGGTATGAATCCCAGAGTCATATGCACCTTCTCGGGGTTCTCGATGTACCAATCATAGTGTCTCATGACTTTCACCAAGATAAGCTTGGTTTCTAGCATTGCCATATGCTGACCAATGCAGTTGCGGGGGCCATTACTGAACGGTATAAACATGTATGGGTGAGCAGCTACCTTATTCTCGTTGAGCCATCGTTACGGGTTGAACTCGAAGGGGTTCTTGTAGTAGAGCGGGTTGTAGTTGTTTGGGATAAAGCTCATATTGACGACTGTACCTACCTTTACCTGGACATCTTTAATGGGGTAATCCTCGACGACCTGTCGAGCAAATACCGCATTACCAGGCCCATACATTCTTCCAGTCTCATTGATGACAGCGGTCATGTAATCAAGTTTCTTGAGATTATCAGTAGTGATATCGGCATCAGTGGTGATTACTTGGTCGATTTCTTACATTAGCTTGACTTTGGTAGCAGGGTTCTTTTGAAGGTATAGACAAATCATAGCGAGGAGGTGAGATCTATCATAAGACACATCTTACACTGTATCAGTACCAGCCGCGAAGAAAAGGACGAATTCTTCAATAAGTTCCATGTAGTCGTAGGCATCGTCTGTTTTAGTCTTGTCGTGCAGGCTCTTGGCAATACACATCGACTCTATCATGTCATTACCTTTCTGAGATGTCTTCCCTTATAATGCATCTGCATTCAGCTCCGCCACTCGAGACCTAATGAGATCAAATGCGAACTCCCTGAATAATTTGATCCTACGATTGATGTCTCGGTCCTTTTTCCTCAGGCCGAACTCAAGAAATTTCCTGCCAAACAGCACAGCCGGAAGTTATAAACCTTGATAGTTAACCTCCGTCACAAGCTTATTCAGGAATGCAGTAACTTCGACCCCGTCGATCGTCTTCCCCTTCACGTTTTCGGCGCCAAAGAAGAAACGCATCATGATGTCACCGACAATTCCCAAATAGAAGGTCAATAGCTAGCCCGGTTTCTTCTCTTCGCCTGGCTGCGATGAGTCCAATCGCTTAAATGTCTCATCGATGTTTTCATTCATCTTCGGGACAAGTGAGCTTAGAAAGTCGAAATGAAAGACACTGGAAATGATCCTACGCTTCTTCCTCCAATTGTCTCCTTCGCTGAACGCCAATCCGTTGCCTATTCTCCGAAGACTTCCGACGATTGGATCAAACTTGACGTAGTTGTTGATATTGCTGTTGTACTGTGCCTGTATCAGATCCGCGTTGAAGAACTCAATCATTGGATAGTTAAAGCAGGAGCCAACCACCATATCATACTGTTGGCAGTGGTTCTCAAGAGTGTAGCTCGGATTCTTATGCTTCTCTTGATCCACGATCAGCTGGTCGAAAGACCCAAAGCTGAAGAGTTTAAAAGGGATGAATTTGACCCTGTAGCCTGCTTTGGTGAATACCTGGTGGTAGTACTCCATAGTCTGCTTGGTCAGGTACACGCGGGTATAGTACAAGTAGCCAAGGTAAGCGACAACGATGAACAGCCCAATTATCAGCCACATATCAAGAAATTTCAACACCACAATTGCTTGATCTCAGTTCTTATGCCTCTCCAAAAGCCTCCCAAAAAGAACTTTTGAAGATGATCAGAGATCTATTCAAGAATATGGCAAGCGGCTAATCCTGAGGCAAAGATAAACCGCAGGCCCCTGTTCAAAACATATATTCTGAAGCAAGAAAAGCACCAAATATTATCCAAGTTCGCTTAGTTGCTAAACGATATTGCCATATTAAATCCACTTAATCCTCAAAAATATTGCTTCATACTTTCAATTGGGTTATCGACTCCCAACTATTCCCTCCTTGGTCTCCTCTCCTCCAAGAGTGTTCAACCTTTCATAAAATTTCGTGTAATTCTGAAAAGGCCGGGTTGTACATTCATATCATGTGATTGACGCAGATGGACGCGTGAATTCTCATCCAAAGAGATCGCTTGACAATTGATGGGTCACTGCGATGTTATTGTCTTTCAAATATAAAATCTAACGGAAGATTTAAGTCATGATGAAGCCTTGCTGATAAGTGGCTTTCGACGCATAACAGTGGTGAATTCGGACGGGTTCACCAAAAAACCAAGGACCAGATAGACATCCTCGGGTTTCTCGATATGCCAGTCGTAGGTTCGCATGAGCTTTACCATGGTCAGTTTGACTGCTAATACTGCTAGATGCTGGCCGATGCAGTTGCGAGGTCCGTTGCTGAACGGCACAAACATGTACGGGTGAGCAGCGACCTTATTCTCCTTGAGCCAACGGTCTGGATTAAACTCAAACGGCTTGCTGTAATAGAGCGTGTTGTAGTTGTTTGGGATAAAGGTCACATTTATAAGTGTACCAGCATTTATCCCGACCTCCTTGATAAAATGGTCCTTGACGACGTGTCTCGTAAATAATGCGCTTCCCGGCCCATAGATTCGTCCAGTCTCGTTAATAACTGCCTGCAGATAATCCAGTTTTTTGATGTTTTCAATGGTAATATCGGCGTCGGTCGGGATTACTTACTCGATTTCCGACATCAGTTTCGCCTTGGCAGTTGGATTCTTTTCGAGATGCAGACAGAGCATGGCAAGGAGATGCGAACTAAATAACTATTGTTTTTACGTTGTGTCGGTACCCGCCACGAAGAAGGTGCAGAACTCCTATACTAACTCCAGGTAGTCGTAGACTTCGTTGCTCCTCGCCTCACGGTGAAGGCTATTGGCAAGGTACATTGATTCTATCATGTCGCCACTCTTCACGAATATCTTTCCATTGGCAGTCGCTTCCTTTAGTTGTGACACTCTCTTTTCAATCAAATTGAATGCGAATTCTTTGAACAGCTTGACTCGCCGAATTATGTCTCTGTCTTTAGCTCTTAGACCCAGCTCAAGGAACTTCAGACCAAACAGCACCGCGGGAATATCTAAACTCTGGTTATTGACGTCGGCCATCAGCTTGTTTAGAAATGCAGATAACTCCATTCCATCAAGCTTTTATTCTTTGACGTTGTCTCCTCCGAAGAAGAACCTCATCAGAATATTACCGACTATACTATGGTAGAACGTCACAAGTTCCCCAGGCTTCTTGTCAACACTTGGCTGAGAATTATCCAGTTCTTGGAATGTGTAATCAACCACTTCATTCATCTTGGGCACAAGAGAATTAAGAAAGTCGAAGTGAAAGACATTGCAGACAATTCTACGTTTTTTCTTCCAATCGTCCCCTTCACTGAAAGCCAATCCGCTGCCAACAACCCTTCGAAGGTTTCCCACTAGAGGTTCGAATTTTACATAGTTGTTGCTGCCATTTGCGTAAAATGCTTGGATGAGATTCACATTATAGAGCTCAATGACGGGAAAGTTAAAAGTCGAGCAAACGACCACGTCGCACTCTTGGCAGTGATTTTCGAGGGTATAAGTGGGATTCTTGTGTTTGTTCTGATCCTCAATCATCTGACCGAAAACCCCCAGGCTGTACAGCCTGAATGGTATAAATTTGACTCGGTAACCGGCCTTTTCGAACTCCCGACGATAGTACTCCATGGCCTGCTTGGTCAGGTGAACACGAGTGTAGTAGAAGTAGCTGAGATAAGCCAGTACCGTCAGAAATGCAATAGGCAATAACATTTTATTACCGGTCCTACCAATCAAGCCATACTCAATCGAATATGAATAAGGATGCGGCAGTAATTTGAGAGGTCTAGCAGACTGGCATTATTAACTGACATCTATCGAACATTGGACGTTGCCTAAGGTTTATCAAGTCGTCTAATTTGTAAACTAGAATGCGCATGGCACTGGCTCTCGCTATGATGCAAGAGGAAGCAACGGCAACACTGGTGATACTCCCAATTTTCCCCGGCATTAATTCGCCACCAAAACATTAAACAAATACGTTGGATATAATGGCAAATTTTCTACCTCAAACCGTGATGCGCTGGAAATCACTCCCCTCCTCATTATCTTCTGTTTTTTCATAGCAACGTCGCTTGGTGCTTGATACTTTGGCACTTGCTACCACTGGGGATGACTGGATTCTGCTCGTACCGTTTTGGTGAACTGCACAATGCAGTATTTCACATCTAGAGAAACATGCCTATGTGAGGTACAAGTATCCGAGACGCGGGTCTTCATGGGAGTGATTTCGCGGTGGTTGGATCGTTTCGGTTTGTTTTCATTTATTTTTTGCCTGCCCTCACCCCTCAATTATTATTATGGTTCTTGTCAATTACGAAGCAAAGCTAAAGGAAATCATCTTCGAGCTGACAACTGCATCTCCAAAGAAGTATGAGAAAGTACTCAAAGCTGCTCGCACCTCGCTCTTCGAGAAGCTGGTGTGCCGCATTTACGAGTATTGCGAGGTAGCCGTTGCAGTGCATGCAGGAACTCAACATCATCGAAAAACGACAGTGGATTCTCAGGCGCGAAACCAAGAATATGTAATCACTGGCTTAACAGCAGTCAGGGCCTGCATCCAAAACTACTGGAATCGGAGGTTGAGAAGGTTAAAAACCGTACGAAAGAATTTGGACATGCGTACAGCCTGTTCCTGCTTGCCCACACCACCTTCAAGACAAAGAAAAGTGAGCGGGAGTATTACCAGGAGTTGCTGATTCTACTGACGGACGTTATCGAGCGGGTATTCCCTCCCGAGGACTTCTTTGAACTCAAAAAAGGTAACTTCAGGCCTCTACTCAGAGATCTACCGTCTGTTCTGCACAAACACATTCAACACGAAGCTGAGCTACCAATAGATCAAGCGCAATGGCCAGCTGAAAGCGCCATTGACTTACGACTGTTTTAGCATCTCTCGCGACGTGAACTACACGAAGTACCGACGCGATGTGAGCAACCAACACAGTGAGATTAAGCCATACCTCAACAACCGCAGTTGCATCCGCACAAAGGAGACACGCTCGCCTGCAGTATCATTGCTGCATCCCACCACCGAATTCCAAGTCTTCAATTTTCAACGCAAACAACGAGGATGGAGCAGCAATAAGCGCTCACACTGATTGATCATTGTGCTTCAGCTGGAAGTAGAGATCCTTCCAGTGTTACGCCTACTCACTGTGACGTTGGTTGGCTGAGAGCAGTTGCTAGCGCTCGTTGCTGAGGCGGATAAACTCCAGCTTGCAGTTCTCTAGCTCACGGGAGCTTTCCGTCAGGATTTCTTTCATCGTGTTGAACTACTCCAGAAGGAGGGAGTCATTCACCTGTTTTTTTGGAGCTCGGCCTCCGAAGCAGCTTACGCTGCTCTACTCGCTGGGTTCGGCAGTGGCAGTGTTTGAGGAAAGCTCTGCCTCCAACTGTTGGCATTCAACTTTAAGCATCGCTCTCTCATTTTCAAGGATTTCCATGTCTCTGAGGAGATGCTCTCGTTGAGTATTGAGTCGCTGAAGCTATGTGTCATAGTGCTTGGTGGTCGCAGCGAGCTTTTCTTTCTATCGCTCAAGGTCAGCGACAAGCGAGGCATTGAACTTATCCTTCTTTTCGATTGTCTATTCCAGCCGTCTGCACTCACTATCAAAGGCCTTCGAAAGAGCATCAGTTTCAAGCTGCTTATGCTGCAGATCTATCAGGTGCTTAGCTCTCAGGTTCTCCAGCTCCTCCTGATGCAGCTCCTTTAGGTAGTCGTTCGCGTTATTCAGCTACTCAGAGTTTTTGGCGCGATCCGTATGAACTTCTTGCTGAAGTTGCTCCAACTGCCTTTGCAGGGAGGTGATCTCATAGTTCTTTGTAATCTCAGCTTCTTTCAGGAGCTTCTCAAGATGATCTAAGCGTTCAGCAAGCTCGAGCTTTTCCTGCTCATTTTTTGACAAGTGGTTTCTCAAATGCCTATGCTCGGAACGTTAGGTCTCGAGTTGATGTTCAAGCCCCTTAACTTTCTCCGACAACCCATTGATGTGTAAGATATTTTCCTTTACAGTAAGCTGTAGTGCTCGACTATCATCTTCCCTCTCAACCAACACCTTCTACATCTCTGCTGCGAAGCTGCTCTGTAGCTCTTGGATGTGCCGTAGTTTATCCTGCTATTGCTCTGCCAGCATGCCCTTGTACATTCCTATCTGGAGCTCCAAAGACCTTGTGGTAGTATCTAACTCAACCTCCAACTGTCTGATCTTCTCCTGTTGCATCGCATTCGACATTTCCAGCTCCCTCACCCGTCTCCGTTACTCCTCGATCCTTTTGGTAGTGCTCGGAGGGTGGAGAAGTGATCCAGTCATTACCTTCAGACCTTTGTCGGGACTCTTCCGCTGCTGTTCCTTTTTCCCACCAAAGCATGGACTCAAACTATCATTGAAGTTCAACTAGCAGGTGTTGTTGAAGTTACCAAGCGTTCGTAGCACAAAGCTATCGTCTTTCTCCAACATTTCTAACGATTAGTAAATTTAACAATAAATGGGGTGTTGCTGCTTGGAGGATTTACCAACAATCAAGTTATACTACGCATCGAAGACTTATCTTTTTGACTAATTTATCTCAGATGATCATTGCTTGATGGATACTAACACGGCATCGGGGATGGCTCTGTACTCAAGGTAAGTGTGGTACAGCACACTGTTGTAGTCTTTGCGCTCCTTGAAGTGTTGCAGGTAGTCGGGGGATCCAGGCTCAATGATGTTATCGCCCACTACTACACTTCCCGATTGAATCACACCAAGCGCCTCGATGATCTTGAAGTCTGAGAGATAAGCATTCTTGATATGGTCGATGAACAGGAAGTCGATTCGACCAAGTGCCTTCAATTTTTCCTGGCTGCTCTGCACATCTCCTATTAAAAAGGTGACTTTCTTGCCGAGACCGGTATGGTCTAAAATCTTCCTCGCAATATCAGCAAAGTGTTGATTGATTTCAACAGTGTAGATCGCAGTGTCAGCTGGAGTGTTCGCTGCGAAGGTAAGTGCGGAATAGCCACAATACCCACCAATCTCCACGAGCACCTTCGGATGAATCTTCTTAAGGGCTGCAACCACGATCTATCCCTTCTCAGAACCAAGGTTCATCATCCATTGTTTCGCGCAGAACTCGTCGATGATATCAAGTGTTTTCTGAGGATAGTTCGGTGGACTGTGTATCAGCACATGCTCAAGCAATCTTTCCTAGATGTATTCCAGCCTCTCATAACGAGACAGTCCGAGAGCAGTGGGCTCCTTGGGCTTCTGCGTCGACCAATCCTCCCGGTAATGCACTGCTTCCATATCGTCACAATTGTATTGACTTATTAAGACTGATCGGCCAGCATATAAATTCATCTTTAGTGAGTCCTCGCTGCGAAGGAACAAAAGGCAGATTTGGACGGCAAGTTCATGTGGATAATGGAGTGTTGCTGCTTGGAGGATTGACCAACAGCCGGGTTTACTACATATAAGAATCCTGTTTCATGATCACTGCTTAACGGAGACCAGCACGCCATCAGGGGTTGTCCAGTATTCAATGTATGTGTGGTAGAGCACACTGTTGTAATCCTTCCTCTCCTTGAAGTGTTGTAGGTAGTCAGGAGCTCCAGGTTGAATGATGTTATCGCCGACCACTACACTTCCTGGTTGGATCACCCCTAGTGATTCGATGATCTTGAAGTCAGAGAGGTAGGCGTCTTTGATGTGATCGATGAACAAGAAGTCGATATGACCGAGTGCCTTGAGCTTATCCTTACCGGCTTGGACATCCCCTATAAAAAAGGTGACTTTCTTGCCGACACCGGCATGATCGAGAATCTTCCTCGCTATACCAGCGAACTTTTCATTTACCTCCACAGTGTAGATAGCTGTATCGGCTGGAGTATTTGCTGCAAAAGTTAGCGCGGAGTAGCCACAATATCCACCAATTTCCACGAGCACTTTTGGATGAATCTTTTTCAGAGCTCCCAGAACGATCTCTGCCTTCTCAGGGCCAAGATTCATCATCCAGTACTTGAAGCAGAACTCATCGATCGCGTCAATTGCTTTTTGAGGGTCGTTTGGTGGGCAGTTGTTCAGTACATACTCAAGTAGGTGGTCCTCGATGTTTTGAATCTTTTCGTCTTTTGATATCCGATGGGTGATGGCTTCCTTGGGCTTCTGCGTCGACCAATCCTCCCGGTAATGCACTGCTTCCATATCGTCACAATTGTATTGACTTATTAAGACTGATCGGTCAGCATATAAATTAATTAATCTTTGGCAAATGGGTGGGTGCAGGCTTTGATAGCATCACCGAAGGCCGGCCTCAATGATAACTAAACCGATAATTCTGATTTTAATCGATTTGGATGCTCTCCAAGAAAGTTTACCAACGTGCTCTTTGGCCACTTGCCAACAAGTTCAATCGAAAGTTTTCCAGCAAATATCCGCTCAACATTAACCTCTTCCGATCGGAGGAGCAGCTGGAATCAGTAAGGCAGTCCCTCAAAAGGAGATTCAGGGACGTGTCTCTCGCCGACCACATTGCAATATCCGACAAGAAGGTTCGAAGCCTTCGGTTCGGCCTTGAGCAACATCGTAAAGAGTTGAACCGTTTGGTGAAGGATCTAGGGAAGGCAGTACAATCTGGAAGTGGTGAAGTTCAGTCAATGAAGAATCTACTTTCCACAAAGAAAGAACAATAGAAACAGATGTCCGAAGAAGTAGAGAAGGAAGAGGGTATGCTCGAACAGTTGGTCTTGCAAGTAGGTAACCTCGTTCATAACGAGGTTCCAGTAAGCGAAGACGAATAGCATAATGTAGTCCGCCATACTTATGGTGTGACACTAAGCAAAACAATTCCTTATTGGGATGTCTTGGAGCGGTTAGACGCTGTTGATATGAAACGAGGGCAGAAGCTAGCGGGTCATCGGGGGTACTTTCTGAAAGGTGTCGGTGTCAAACTCGCAAAAGCTCTTGTAAATCTCTCTCTTGGATTTCTCGAGAAGGAAGGTTACACTCTCTACGAAACACCACTAATGGTCAAGGAGGAGTTTATGCGGTAGTGTTGCCAACTCTCTGATCTGGAGAAGGAGATGTACAAGCTGCAGGGGTAGGACACTGTTTTAATCGCTACCAGCTAGCAATCTCTCGCCTGCATGTATCGCCAGTAAACCATAGAACAGCTCCCGCTAAGGATGGCTGGTTTTTCTACGTGTTTTCGAAAGGAAGCAGGTGCCCACGGAAAGGACAACCAGGGATTATTCCGCGTTCACCAATTCGAAAAGGCCTAACAGTTCGTGATATGTAAGTAGGAGGAGAGCTAAAAGGAGCTACAACGGATGCTGTAGACCAGCATGAAGTTCTACCGAGAGGTACTACCACTTCCATTCCGGGTGGTTGAGATCGTCTCTGGAGCTCTCAATGACTCCGCTAACCGCAAGTACGACTTATAGGCATGGTTTCCAACTGCCGGACGGTACCGCTAGCTGGTATCCGTATCCAACTGCACCGACTACCAATCGAGGATGCTGGAGATTCGTTATCGACAAGGCCAACAAAACAAGTATGCGCATATGCTGAATGGCACACTCTGCGCTATCCAGCGTACAATGTGCTGCCTGTTGGAAAGCTATGCCTCGACCGATGGCATTCATCTGCCGGAACAGTTGGCCAGGAGCTATGGCTCAGCCACCATAGGATATGTCAAATGACCTGCTGTGTGGAACGTTCAGTTTTGATCGTAGCATCATTGTCAGCCGGCACTTCCAATTCTGACTCATCATCGTTCCTGTTTGTTGTTGTTGATGAATTATATTCGCTGGACACCCAAAGCACCCGCTTAAACATACCCCCAACTACTACTACTACAACCAACCGTCGTCCGCCCTACCAACAATATCAGGCAATGAGATTTGACGATATCACATTCGTTTTCAGTGTCGAATGGAATTTTTCATCATGAGTTGTTAGGCGATTCGACAGTCATTCAACTTCCACAGCGACAGTCAGCGATTTGAAAGTTTTCATCACTGGCGATAAGCCGGTAATTCCATAAACATCCCTCGAAGCTGTTGTTGATTGTCGATCAATTATATATTATAGTCAATGCTGCCACAGTCGGTAGAGGTTGATGCCCAGCCAACCTGCGACCATGAAGATCACCAGGTACAGCAGTCGGAGGTTGCTCGAACTGCCCTCTGCTGGGGGTTTCTTACGACCTTCGATCACGATGTAATCGCGTTTTTCGATTTCCTTCAGCACGAATTTTCGGTGGGAGTCGTAACGAAACAGGTACTTCTTTATCTGTTCGATGGGATGCCGCTACAGCCAGTTCATATACTCACTGTAGAGAGTGAGCTTCTCCTTTGCGACGGCTTCGGCGACCTCAGGATTGGACATCTACAGTTTGTGTGTTTTGCCATCCTGTTAGAACTCGACGCTTCCTGCTGCAAATCGTTTTTGGAACAACAAACACTTCCGGAGGAGCTGGTCGTGCTCCTGGGTATACTCTCTATAATTGTAGACGTCCATGATAGTGGCAATCTTCCGCCCATTTCTTAGTACGAACTGCTCGAGGAGTTCTAACTACCAGTTGGGGTTATTCATGAGTTGACGTAGACGCACTTCAGTCTCATGCTATCTCTACACTTTTGACTTTACTGGTGATGCTGGTGGTTACGTTGTGGGATGCTTGGGGTTGGGTTGTACTTTTATCGGTTCTCGCTTCGGGTTGGCTGTCTTTCTTTCTTCTGGCTCGTTGAAGGATGGGTCTTCTGAAGGTTTTTGGCGAGCCTTTTCGGCAATTACTTCTGATAGTGGCTTCAGAGGAGTGTTTTTCTGAATTTCCTGACGAATAGGAGCTTCAACGGACTTCTCATGTGGAGTTTCTACCTTTAGATGAGGAGGTCTTTGATGGACTGCAAACGAATTGGTTGTGCGTTTCGCTTTCCTTTCGAATTTCGGTGTTTATTGTTGAATTTCGTCAAGTTTAAGACCAACAGGATCATCTTGCATTTCGATTAACTGTTGAGCAGGCTGTCCAGTTGTCTTCTGCTGGTTGCTTGAGGATTGCTCAGTTACACTAGGCTTCTGCTCCATAACTTCTTCCAAGACCGGGTTACTCTTTGTTTGTTCAGTTTAGACGGGTGCCTTTTCGTTGTCTTTGACTGCAGATGTGGGTTCGACACTTGGTTTGACTCCGTTGTTTATAATAAATGAGAAAGCCTTCTTAGCTTTGTGCCTTTCTTCTACCACTTTCCTCCGAATCGCCTGCATTTCATTCAGTAACTGTGGGTCTTTTGAGATTTCGTAGGAGCGCTCCAACCATTTAAGTCCTTCCTTGACATCTGTCTCCTCCCGATTGATGTACTGAACGTATGCCTGTCCTTTCCTATAGTAGGCCTTCGCGTTGTCAGGCTCCATTCGAATGACTTCCTCAGTGGCTGCGATAGCTTCCTCCTTTCGGTTGAGTTTTGTCAGGCAGAGGCAGATGTTAAGGTAGAGTTTGCTGAGATGACCATCTAACGATGCGCGATGCTCCTCCTCAGGCTCATACTTATTGTACCTCAGATCTGAATCTTTAAGATTCTGGTTTGTTGCTGTATCGATCCACCGAAACACCGCTAATGCCTCTTCGTACTTCGCCAACGCTTCTTCATAGCTTTGCTGAGCAACTTGTTCGTTGCCTTCATTCTTGAGGCAATCGCTCACGAATATTTGGAAGGCGAAATGCTGAAGGCGAAGCTGTTCATACTTCTTCGAGTAGTTCAATCCGGTCTTAAGATAGTTGGGAAGCGATTCAAACTGCTTGCGGTCCTTCTTCAACTCGTATTCTTTCATCTCAGCAGCCTGAGTGATCATCTCTTGGAAGTTCTCCATATGCGTGAGAGTTATTATAGACGTCGAAAGAGAACATCATAGGGGATCAGCTCTTGTACTGCTGCTCAATATGCCGGATAGCCTCGCTCAGACGACTTTTCGCTCTTCGGCGTGAAGGCATTTACTCCGGGTTGACTTCCTTCCGAGGTACAAAAGTGTTGAGAGTGATGTTCATAAACTTAACTTGAGGCGATAATGAGGGTCGGAACTGCCTTCGTACTGTACCCAAAGGCGAAGCCTTCCCATCATTCTTTCCACTGCTGGTCGAGCGCCGACCAGTACGACTCTTTGGTTTTTAACTCACAAGTGACTCTAATAGATTGAGCTCTACGTCATAGGCTCTCTCAAGCGTAGCCTGCAACTTCTCATGCTGCATATGGCTCTTCTTCAGTTTCTCCATGAGGTCTTGTTAGCGGCTGGAGAGATGTTCAATATTCTGTTGGATGCTATCCCTCAAGGTCTCCTCGCGATGCATCTTCTCGCGATAACTATTAAGCGCTTGGCTTGTCTGTTCCAATCTGAAACTATGCACTCGTTCACGACCGTTGCTCTTCTGTCTCTCAATATCCCTAAACCTATCCTAAGTCGCTTTGACTAGTTACCCTCCTTGCCTACAGCTCATCCTTCATATTTTGTTTCTTTCGCGAAACATCCCTATCGATCTTCCCCTTAATGGATTCATAGATGTATTGATTGCGGTTGTTGAGACGATCGTTGGCCTCCTTCATATGCTGCTGGTGCGTCTTTCTCTCGAACTAGGACTGCATTCGTAATCGATTTAGTTATTGCTGGTTCAGGTAGTTCTGCAACTCTTTCTACAGTTAAGTGGTGGCAGATACCTCACGGCGGTCCTCCTACTGGCGCTGTCGTACCTTCATGACGTACTCCAACTTGCGTTTCTGCTACTCAATGCTTTTGCTGGTCTCCCGCTATTGCTTCTCGAAGTAGCCCACTTTGTTCTCCAGCAGAAGCTATTGCTAGCGAGCCTTCCTTCGCTCGCGCTTCTTTGACTATAGAGCATGGCCGACATCCTTGAACTGCTGCTCGATGTCGGGAAGAGGAGACACAGTACTGAGCGACTGACTCATAAATAAAATAAAATAAGTTGCAGCCAAGTTTCGAACGATCCGAACACTAATTGGTGATGATCAAGGCAGAGATGAAGGATAGTATGATGAGATTGTTTCCCGGAGTAGCAGCAATAGTCTTGGCAGCAGCTTAATAAATACTCTGAATTGCAAAGGCAAACCGTTTGACCCATCGTCGCGATCATTGTTCAAGTATGTATTAAAGCACTCAACAACAGGCTCCTTTGAACTAATAATTTGGTACGCCCATTAGGAAATTTCACTGGTTGAGCTATCAGTTGCAAGCATCATAACAATCCCTGGCTTGCGAGTTCCACCACCAGACCTATGCGGCATTATCCACTTGGTGAGTCAGCTTGACCAGGTCTGCTCCACTAAGCTCTAGGAGCGAAAGACTCCAAAATATTTAAATTAAAGGCAATCTTCCCACGAATTCCCTCATACCTTTTTGTGGATCAACAATCAGTATATAATCAAAGATCATCCAGAATGTGCTTAACCTTCTTTACAATGTTCTCTGAGGACTCCCCAGTTAGGTTT
>ERZ724508.1401-NODE-1401-length-14393-cov-5.958432_pt1 | contig 14393 bp, 22 predicted proteins | sample MGYA00376041_ERZ724508 | MGnify/ENA primary metagenome ERZ724508 (study PRJEB28724, sample SAMN07190887) | wastewater metagenome | isolation source: effluent of sewage treatment plant in Hong Hong | place: USA: Christiansburg, Virginia | collected 2016-03-01 ...
TGAACTGAGGTAGTACTATAGACAGCGTGCATAATGCATCAACGATATCGATTTGAGATATGTACGATCCATCAAGGAGGTGAGTGACTATCCGGCAGAGAAAAAGATTGAGTGGCTTAACAGCAAGCTGGATGTCCTTGTACGAAAGATGATAACTAGCAATCAACATGTGCTCACAGCTATTGAAGCCTTTCGGGAGAGGCTGAGCTTGCAAGCCGAACTCCCACTCAAAATCAAGAGAAGGTTCACCACAAAAACAACAAACCGTGAAAGAAATAAACTTAAACAGCAGAAGGGTTCCACCTCCGCTAAGAATCTTCTTGTGGATGCCAGCACCGACAACCAGAGACGCCCGACAAGAGCAGCGCACAACATTCGCCGCATCACCAACCTTACGCGGCGAAACATTCCCGACCCTCATCAATCCAAACCAAGAACTTCCACGATAGAAGCCTCTAAGGAAATCTCGACTCCGCGTCGTATCGAATACAAAATCAATAAGTCTCCGTTGGAACTCAACATCGAGCTAAAGTACAGCTGCCCGAACACTAGCTATGAGTGTTTCGTACGCTCGCCAAGCAGCCGGCATAGTAGCAACAACTTGCCGATTTTCCAACACATCCCCGAGAACATCTTCAGCAGCAACCGGATCAGCGGTTTGCTACGACGTAACATCATGCAGTTCCCGCACTACATCCAAGCTCTCAAAGACATCATAAATTTATGACTGTGTTGATAATTGTTTGCTGGCATGATAGGCAGAAGATTGCCAGTCCTGTTTGGTTTGCTCTTCCGCCAGAGGAAGTGGCGCACCTTTGAGAAGCTCAGCTAGAAGATACGCAACCAAGACGCACCAGCCATTGAACGAATCCAAGCACTGGAAAAGTTCGAGAAGCTGAGCCTGGACAGCGATAATTTGAAGAGGAAGGAGGAGCTTTGCGAGAAGACTGTGAATGAGCTGTACCGGTCGGTCGATAGCTTGAAGAGCGAGGAGTTGATGAACCTGGTGATCTACCTGGCCAAGCTTAAGAACAAACGATTCATCACTGTAATTGAAGTCATCATGAATAGGCTCGACGACCTTGATTACAAGTAGTGGAGCTACTACCAAATCTACTACCTAGTGAATGCCAGCCAACAGCTCTATGTCAACAATCCCAAAAAGAAGAAGACGTTGCACAGGATCATTCAAGTGCTTCTGTACCACATCGGGAACTTGGATCTGAACTTCATCATGTCGTACCTCGTGTTCTTTGAGAATCTGCTGCGGAAGCTGCAACCAAGCGAAAAGCCCAAGCATCGGGAACTCTTTGTCAAAATTGAGGACAGAGTGCTGACCTGCCTGAAGAATGAGGGGTCTGCAAGCAAAAACGACCTCGCGGTACTCAAGAGTCCGCATTTCTATATCAGCCTACTCACTCTGTGCGACAGTATTGGCACCTTTTAGAATAAAGAGCTCTACTCACGCGTCGAGGAGAAGATACTAATTATTCTAAACCAACACCTGAAGGTCTCGGAACTGCAATTCAAAAGTTGGGTCATCTTTTACAACAAACTCTCTATATCTGGGTTAGCCAGCGACAAGTTGTTGGACTGGGCGATGGCAGCCTACCAATCGAATCCCCACTTCAAGCAACAAGTTGACACCTACAGTCCCGAATATCTGGGAAAGGTATGCTATGGCTACTTGGTCTGTACCGCCGTGAAGGTCTTCAATTAGATTCCGTTGAAGGAGGAGAGTTGCGGGAAGGTCATCAGAAAGTCATCGTTCTCGCTGCCAAAGCTCAAAATTCATCCGTTCATTGCAGTGATCGCCCAAAGAATGTAACCCAACGCTGCTTTTTACCAGTAGTTTGCAATGTACTTTCCAGACCATTTCACCCTCAAACCCAAGATATCCCAGCAGTACACTTTTTACGATAGCACTGATTTCAGAGAGGCTGTTCGGAAGGAACTCGAAGCCCAAGGTATCAAATACTAGCAGGAGGTGTAAGTTACTGGTAGAAAAGTTGACTTTCTCATCAACGGCGAGCTAGTTATTGAGGTGGATGGCGACTTCCATTATAATCCAACAACGGGCATCGAAATTGGCAGGACCGTCCTGCGTAACCTAACCTATCTTTGGAGTGGGAAGCGATTTCTGGTATTGAGGCTGGTTGATTACAACTTTGCAAGGCAAACTGGCACCATCTCCAGCTACATCCGGAACAAAATCCAGTGGATCCTTAATGACAAGGATGTGATCATGTTGAAATGAATGACTAGATGTAGCAGCCATGCTGGGGTATTCACCACGGGTCGATCTTTAGGGTTGTCTCTAGAGGTTTCGCTGGGGTTAGTCTTGGCAGGTTACGGCGTTTGGCGAAACTCTGTTGGGATGTCGCTCGTACATCCCCACTTGTATTTGCTTCATACTTCTCTCGATAGTAGCTGATTATGTCATTTTATTGAGGCTTTTCTGCTGGTTCTTTCTGAGGCAGTTTGCTCTCGCCGAAGAAGACTTTAAACTTTGTTGCATTGTTCTTCAGTTTCTGTTTGAGATCCTCAACAAGTCGCTGGGGTGATTGAGATGGCTTCGCTTTGTTTTTGAGTTTTACATTCGTATACCAATACGAATGGGACTGCCGCATCAATGTTTGTTCGAGCTCCTCAGACACAGATCCACTGCGACGGCAGGTATGAAGCTGCCGGCGCCGTAGATAAGACCGATAAGGGGATAACTCTGAATCAATCCTTGGTTCTGATTGCTGAACATCCGGTCTACAGACGTACGACATCTGCCATTGAGACAGCCTGCCCATGTACTTGTCCTCGATAAGGTGCTTGAGGCGGGTATCCGAGTCAACCAGCGATTCACTCGAGCGTGCATGCTCATCAGCGGCTAGGTGCATATTATTATCATTGGAGTTAGTTCCACCATAAACATACCATTATCAATTTGCAATTGCCCCTGCGATGAAGCCTTCACCTTCCCAAACAGGCTCAGCGGAGGTTGCAATGGCTGCTGAATCTTCCGCAGCGAACGCCTAACCCTTGCTCATGGCTCGACTTCAGTTTGTGCGACAGCTAATCCAAGGCGATCTTTCATTCCAAGATGAATTACCAGCCGACCAACTTGAGCAGAATACTCTTGTGAAACTCGCTGCTATACTCATTAGCAAGCCTGGCAGCGGTCCTTTCGGGGATCTTTACCTTCATCGGGTAGGAAGCATACTCAAAGTGTTGGGCGCTCGCATCAATCATAAGCCGCCATCGAAGCTTTTCTTGGAGTTCGAGACTTATAAGCAGATGTAGATGCTGACTTAGTTCAACAAACTGAAGCCATAATAGCGGTTGTTTGCAGCTAGCATCACGGGACTCTATCCAGTGGTGAGAGTGGGTGCTAATGATGCGTTCCCGTTGATGGTACCTTACCTGTTATAGGAGAGCGGCGTTACAAACAAAGGAGGCAACAGAAATTGGCAGATGGCTCGCAGGCTTCTCGAAGCAAAATTTTAAACTCAAGCTGTACAGGAGCTCCGCACGAAGGATCAAGGTCTCTTCTTGTGCTACGAGATACTGCTTGGCAGGATCAGCGAAGAGTTTGGCATGCAATCCTGGACCCATCACCTTTGGCGTCTCCTGTACCAATTCTACTTCAAAAGCTGTATGGAGCTACTCGTGAAAGAATCACATCGGCAAAAGCCTTTCTGCGATGTCGCAACCGATGAGCGTATTAACCAGTATTCGGAAAGGTCACAACCGCTGAGAGTTGAGTGGGGCTCTTTGCTCTCAGAGGCAAATCTTCGGGTGTTGGATAGGTTGAGCATCAAGCTCATTCAAACTATCGTCGAAAGAGATGATCTGCTAATGTAAGAGTTCCAACGATAGCTGGTGGAATTCAGTCGAAATTAGCAGTATGAGGACGGATCACTCAAGGTAATGAGCATTTTGTACAAGTACACCCCCCATCCGAGTGTGAGGGCAAGGGTATTGGAGTTAGCTGAGAATTCAAATATGGTGGAAGCCTTTTTGCCCTTACTATCCAACGATGATGAAATTGTGCAGTACTTCGAGAGAAAGAGGGTTATTGAGCCAGAGCGCATCAGAAACTTTCCAGAGAATCTGAGAAACAGACTCGCAGAAAGCTCGTTAAGGTTGAATCCACTTTCAGTGATGGCACTGGAAGGTAGTTTCAGAGGAGATGCCATGCAGCTACACGTATTGAAAAGCCTTCCGTCGCTGCCGCCCGAAGAAATGGGAAAAGCCCTGAGATACATCCAGCACAATAGTAGGGAAGCGGGATTTCGGACGCTTGTGGGCACTAACAACTACCATGCCTTCAAGGAAATCATTAAAGAGTGGGAATTGTTCCACTCGAGGATACAATCCCAGCTCGATTTCCTCGATGTCGGTAATTCGCTGCTCAAGCTTTTGCAGTCGAAACAGCAGTCAATTTCCAATAGTCGCATCGAGCTGCCTCCTCCTAGATTATGTCCCGTGTGGCTCAAGTTCATGCTCTCCCGTATCTTCACAATGACCGAGTAGATAGGCTTTCCACCAAACTTTCTGTCGCTCAGGTACCATATCAATCTACTCAGTAAGTAAGCTGTTATCGCAACGCACCCTTATCTGCACAAAGTCCTCAGGTCCGAGGGAGATATTGCCGAGGTTTATCAGATGCTCAGCAAGGTCCTTTGTCGGGATCCATCGCTAATCCTGGAGCTCAGCCACATCTGATACTTATCAGTTGATCGTTATTATATCGTTCATGCAGCTCTACAGTAAACTAAAGGCAAGCGGGGTTGGTCTAACAGAGCATTCACCTGCTAGAACCCAGCAAGAAGGTCAACTTCCTTCGAGCAGCAGACTTATGGAACATCCTTCCGCAAGTCCACATAGTTTTCGAAATAAAGGGAGCTATCTCAACAAACGCGATGAACTGTTATCAACGGGTCGAACAACCTACCGAACAGACCTCGCTGTATCTCGTAGTCGATCTCCAATGCCAAATCAATTTCAGCAACGATCTCCACTGAAGTAGATAATCATCGTCCAGAGAAACGGAGTGTCTCCGATTCGTAAAAGAGTATTGGAAGTCCCCAACTACGTAACATCAGAGACTCTTGGCGAGCTGGACAACAGGTTTTACGCTTTCGAAGAAAAGATCAAGGAGAGGTTTCGCAATTTGGAGGAGAGAGCTACCCATCTCAAAAGCAGCAACGCCAAGTAAAGACCAACAACTTAGTAACTGCCCGTCAAGTATTCGTGAGTGCAGCCCCTTCTGATCTCATCTAAAGTTCTAAGCATGGAAAACAAATATCAGCGAAATAGTGTTGACGATAGTACTTTGATGCCCTGTCGACGACGCTCTAAAGAATGGGTCTTGAATTGCTGTCTATCTGTTGCTAGAGCCTTCAAAAGCGATTCCTCGTCTTTCGGACTAACATACTTGGAATGTTCCGAAACAAAGAGACCAATATCAGAGTGTCCACCCTCTTCGAACCTCTGGAATAGAATTTCCAGCATAAAGCAAGCCGTATCGACCATTAACTTCCACCCCCTCACAAAGAAAAGCATCCAAAGTTTGGCAATCGTTATTCTACTGAGGCTCTGGCTGAACAGTGTGACTAACCACTTGGTAGTAATCAGCGAAGCGTCGAGATCATTGCGGTCTAGTGCATTCCATAATCTCGGGATCTTCGCTCGGACTCGCTTATCGATGTGTTTCGTTAGCCTTTCGATACCTGCTAATCCATTGTCCAGCATCCTGCTGTACCGAAGCTCCTTGAAGATGAGGATACACAACATATACGCCTCTTCGGGAGTGGAAGTAAGCTTGAGACAGCAAGCCACCACCATATTCATCCCCTGCACATAGGAACACTCGACTTCGGTGCAAACCTGCTTCAGCAGCCTAGCAAGTTGGTTCTGTGATTCCACCATCCGAAATGTTCTGGCAACGTCCAGTAGTATCTCCGAATAGTCAGCATCACTGGGTTGTTTCGATCGGCAGGGTTTGGATTTTATTGGTCTTGATGCGAAAATTCGGATGGTGTTCAGTATTGAATGTTCGTTGAGGAATACTAGCCGAGGCGCTAATAGCTTGCTGGCTAACATACGGAGTTTGTCCGGCTCTGTTGCTGGGATACAGCTCGCGAGAATAGCGAGCTCAGAAGCAGGCAGGAAGCTTAGAACTGTCAATATGCAGTTATTTGGCAGTCGTGTATTGATGGTTCTCCTGATTGGATGCCAACTCACAGTAGTGTTGATCGATGACACTCTCAAGGCATTACCCCTAGCCGTTTGGCTTGATCTGCTGGGAGCATGCTTTTCTGCAATAGCCAATGGAGGGGCATTGTAAATATAGCTGACACTTGTCAGAATGCGATGTCTCTGGCAGTTGCTTTCCCTTACGACGTGCGAATGGATGGTTGAACACCTTGAAGTCAACATTCACGGAAGTTCTATATTCAAATATATTGTATTCTCGTATGGAATATTGGGTCATACGGCTGGGATTCTGACTGGTCGGTTATATTCCCTCCATCGTAATGGGGTTTCGCCGTGCACTCCTAGCATAATTCGGTCATCGCGTGGCTCCTTATCATCTCCTGTGCCTTCGGTCTGTCTTCCTCGCATCTGTCTGCGTGGGTCAAAGTGTTTCTTGTCGTCGAAACTTCTTGGTTCGTCAGGAATTCTGCTGCTTCTCTGTGCTTTTTGCTTGGGTTCCTGATCAAGGCCAGCGGAAGGTGCAAGTTCCTTTCCAAACTTCTTCTCTATCTGCTCATCTCTCAGTTTGCTTCTCTTCTCCCTAAAATCCTCAAATTCGCCCATCCCTAAGGCTTTGCTTTCCTGAGCCTCCTTTTTCTCGACATAGTGCCTTTTCTCACCTTTCTTCCCGTCCTTCCGATTGCTCTGCTCATAAGTATCTTCGTTGTGCGATTCCTTGCGGCTTTTGGGGTTTCTTTGGTTATCCCGACGATCTCTAATTTCCTCATCCTCTTCTACCTTTTCACGGTACTTGTATTTCGGTTTCAGTGTGGTTGTAGTCTTAATCTTATTCTTTTCAGAATCATTCTTGTTGGATGTCTCGAGGAACTTTCCCAAGTTGGCATTAACCTTTTCATGCTCAACATGGTGAGATTTGTTGTAGGCAAGCTCTATGGCATCGCAGATCGTGTCTGCTCGTAGGCTATCGAGCAGATTTACATCAATGCTTTCCTTGGCTAGGATGCTGATAAGAGTTCGCGAGAGGTTATGAGAGTCAACCTCAAGCTCCACTCCGAAGTGTTGCTTGGCGATCTTTTTGATGGTTTCTACCTCGCTGAGCTTGACATCCTCTTCCTGTCCCGAAAGGAGCTTGAGGACAGTCTCCAAATTGGGCTCATCATTCCTGAGCACCAGATTATGGCAGAGCTCGAACATAGGATTGTAGGGTATTCTGAGCCCTTCATATTTCTGTTCGCCGAGAGTAAACACCGCAGTGCATTTCGGGTACAGCTGAGCTGGCACAAGCCTGACCTTTTCCATAATCCCAAACAAATATCTTATGAGCGTGCAATCATTAAATCAACGTTTTGAAACTTATTGGGTCGTCGGTGCGTACCTTCGGCAGCAGCAATTAATAATTAATGACCTAGAAACCGTCCAAGAAGTAATCCGTGAAGATCTCGGAGTTCGAGTGGTACGAGGTTGAAAACAAGGTGAGGCAGTACATGCACGATCTGCTGCAGCCCTTCCAAAGGAAACAGATCGATGAGTCCGCGAAGATTGCAGAATTGAAACGATAGCTGGTCCAATGCAAGGAGAAGCTGAGTGAGCACGCTTTTCTCCTGAAGCAGTCTGAGGATAAGCCCAAGATATTCTCGGAGATGGAGGACAAACTGATGGAGGTACAGCGCTCCTTCGAGGATCTTAAGGCACAGCAGCATCGTGAACTCAGCGAAGTGCAGAATAAGCTGCAGTACTACGACGAGAAGATGCACCGAATCGATGAGGTGGCTGAGACAAGTGATAACGAACGAAGAAAGCGCCTGGAAGACAAAGAGTAAATGCTTGTGAGGGTGGATAAGGAAGTTGGGCGACTTATGGCAGCAATCGAAGCTCAGAATAACGACTTCAACGTGCTCAACTCAACATTCCGTACGGGGTTGAACACCATGTAACAGAAGAACCTGGTGAATGAAAACCGCATAAAGAACTTCGACAACATGGCTCGCTCAATCAACAAGGATATCGACCTGGTGAGGGACGACATGCTCAAGCTCGACAAGAAGACGAACGAGAACAAGTACTGGCTGACCGACCTGCAGAAGCGAATGGATAAGTTGGAGGACAACAATGAACTGTCAAAGAAGTTCATTGCAGTGGTGGACAGCCTGCGAAATGAATTCCGATTTATTGAGACTTACATCGATAAGTACATGCCACTGTTCGTGCAAGCGCAGATCTCGGATACGCTAAACTCCTTCGTGAGTGGGAGAAGTCGGAAGGCACTGTGCATATACTAGGAGAAGATCTTTGACTACTACAACAATACCATACTTGAAGGTCGCAGATCAGGTCTTGACGATAATATACGCAACTATGTCGAGACTATCGAGGGAATCATACTACGCAACCGTAAGTACGTCATCAAGCTGAAGGTCGAAAAACGTGTGAAGCTCGGCAGCAAGGAATACGATGTGCATGTTCTGGATGCTCTGGATTAAGACGATAACGAACGCAAGGTTCAGGTCGAAATGACAGTTCCTGAGGACAAGCTTAAAGCCCTCGTGGACGACTATTGGACTGGCTTATCAAAGTAGCTGGTGAGCAAGATCAATGAACAGGAACACTCTTCTAAGGTCTGGTTGAAAGAAATCCAGGAATACGTGGACCACCGGGGAATGATGACTGACAATAAAATCGAAGTGCTCGCTTCTGATGTAGAGAAGCTGCGTACTGACTACCGCCTTGAAACGGGATGCCTGAAAGATGAGAACAATGACTTGATCAGGAAAGTAGAGATAGTCTAAGGCGTCGCTGTGGACTGCAGACAGCTGATGAAGGAACTGACACACTTCTCAAGCATCATCAACCACATTATAATTCAGGACGAAATCGATAGGCAGGGCATAGCACTATACGGGCTCAGAGACAATCAGAAGGAGAAGGAAAGAGAATCGAGAGAAAAGCCCAATATCGGCCTTGATGGCAAATGCTTCGGATGTTCGGGATTTCCTGCAAGTACATTGAGTGCATTCAAGATGGCATGCTTAGCCTATAACCCTTCTAACGTGCTGGTAGAAGGACGTGCATATCGTCGCGAGTAGATTTTGGAGTTCGGAACCAAACTCCTTCAAAATATCAAGGAAAAGCTAGCAGTTGAACACAAGGCCACAGCTTCGGTTGGATCGACAACTCCTCGAACACGACTGGATCCTCAGTTCGCTACTACGATCCCACCAAGCAGAGTATCCGAGTTCAAAACTCTGGACACTCCCAGCGGAACTCGCCTACTGCCTCAAGTAACCCGCTCGAGAAGCCGAGAAAGTAGTGTGCGTCGGGACATCCTCTTCAAAAAGAAAGAGAAAGGGGATGTCTTACGTGACCCCGCCACTTCATTTTACTACTGAGTTCAAGCTTCACCAAGAGCCGAGACTCTCTATACGATTGATCAATAGTTCAGTGGTACTTCCGCATATTCGACACGTCATAAAATATGAATATTTTAAGATCTGAGAAGATCAAGCGATACAGCTGCGTGGTTCCCTATCAAACAGCCTTCGAAACAGTCGGTATGCTGATCTCCAGTGGCTGCATCGAAATCGAAACTCGAGCGGAGGAAGACACTAAGAACAGCTTCTTTGTGGTACTATCTCGCATACGAGCGCTGAGAGTCAAGCTCGAGAAGCTGCTGGTAGAGATCGAAACCTAGTACAAGGTACCCGTGAGACGGTTAACGTTCGACTAGAGGCACATTCTCATTGCCAAAATGAAGAGCAAACTGCAGGAAGCCAATACTGAATACCTCAAATACTTGGATTTGGAGGAGGAGAAGATAGAGCGTAAACTGAGCCAGATAGACACCATCGCTAACAACTTTAAGAAGCTCAGAGGAATGCACAGCCAGAACCTCCAGGAAAAGGACATTGCGAGGGCCAAACTATAGATTTTCAGAGGAAATCAAAGCCATCATGAGTTTAGCCTCATCACTGGAGTTTGTAGCTCGGAGCAGAAGCAGATGGTCGAGAGGTTCATCTTTCGGGCCAGTCGAGGGCACTCCTATGTTATATTCATTCCACGTTATTCGGACCCTCGCTCGCTTGTGATGTTCGCCTTTGTGGGAGGGAGTGCCGGCTCGCTTCTTCAGTACAGTGTTCGATTAAGTTAGTGCCAAGATCGTCAAGCTTTGCCAATGTGCTAATATTGCACTGTACGAACTTCCGAACAACGAAAGCAACTTGGAGAGATATATGAACGACCTTGAAAAGAGGGAGCAGGAGCTCGTTGCATTGGTGGCTCTATCTTAGAAAAACCTTGCAGAGCAAGTTGCTTACTATAACTTCAAACCTGAAAGTCCGCGCATTATAAAAAAACTCGTAAAGATGAGGTTCCTGGAGCGAATTGCCTACATCCTCTGTCATCAAACTCAGACTACTTCCACAACGCACTTCCTCGTGTCCTTTCATAAACCTGAGAAGGAACAGATGCCAAGTGGCCTCAATGTCTACGAGTCCCAATAGGGTCAATTTATCCCTCGGACATGCATGCCGAACCTGCCTATCCTGTACGAAGCCAACCTTCTGACAGAGCTTTTTTCAGTGCCCCGGCACGACGAGATCATTCCCTCAGTGTTCATGTTCGCAACCCTCCCAGTGTTGTTCGGAATGATGTACAGTGATATTGGACACGGATGCATGCTTTTAGCGGTCAGCCTGACTCTCAACCTCGGAGAAATATGGGTACTGATGTCTTGCATGAGCATTTACTTCGGCTTGCTCTTCAACGAGTTCTTCGGAATGAAGGTAGGATTGATGTACAGAGTAACCGGAGGGCGGTTCAGCATAGATCCGCTATGGGGTGCTGCTCACAACTCACTAGCCTTTGAGAATAGCCTAAAGATGAAGCTGTCCATCATTATGGGGGCAGTGCATATGCTCTTCGGTATGCTGCTACGCATCTGGAACTAGATTCATCTAAAGAAGTACCTAAGTGTAGTCTACGAGAGTATTCCGAAACTGGTGGTATTCCTTTGCACAGTTGGTTACATGGTCTACTTGATTCTGCTCAAATGGACGATTAACTTTAAAGGTAAGGAATCGACGGCCCCTTCGATCATATCGATGGTCCTTTAAATGTATCTAGGCTATCACGAGGGTGCGAGAGTTTCTCTCTTCAGTTCAATGGCCGTTGAGAAGGAGATAGCTCATTATCTCAAGGTCGTGTGTGCGATTTGTCTGTTTTTCATCATGTTCGGAAAGAGTATTCACGAAAAGCTGGCTCGTCCAAGTCGAAGTTACTCAAGATTGGAAGAGGAAGAAGAAGAAGAAGATGTGTACGGTTTGAGGGAGTCGAAGCCGAACAGTGATTCTCAGTCCGAAGCAGAGCATTTTGGACCGCTTGAGGGATTCGAATACGTCCTTTCCCTCATTTCTAGCATTACGTCGTACTTGAGGCTGTTCGCCTTATCATTGTCTCACCAAAAACTATCTCATCTGCTCCTAACATTCTTGCTTGGTCCGCTTTCAGAAATGCATCCACGGGTGTCGCTGGTGAGATCATTCGCGTTTTTCCTGATAACGATTGCAATGATGCTCATGCTGGACGTGATGGAGTGTATCATGCATGTGATAAGACTTCACTGGGTGGAATGGATGGGGAAGTTTTACACCGGTGGAGGAAGGAGGTTCAAGCCAGAGCTGATCGATGAATGCTATTGAACATACCAGTTTTGCAATTGATATGTATCAGTGTAGTCTAGTGTTGCTGTCAAAGCTGAAGGATGGCCTTCTCGATGTTATTAACAAATATGTGTTACATAGAATTAACAAAATATCAAGCACCGAATCCGCCAAGTGGATGAGATGTTCCCATTGGGCTTGCAGGCGATTGTTGGTTTTGCCCAAATGGAACTGGCATTCCACCCATCCCTGGCATGCCGATTCCAGGCATCCCAGGCATTCCAGACATTCCCATCCCAGGCATACCCATTCCAGGCACACCCATTGACGCTCCCATCATCGCTCCTTGCAGCCCACCAGCAATGGCCGCTAAGCCTGGTGGTGCCATACTTGCTGCTACCCCTCCCGCCATCATCCCTGGCCCCATATACCCAGGAGCCATCATCGATGGAGGAGGCATAATTGCTGTAGTTGTATTCATTAAAGATTGGTTCGCCATTGTTGCTATTTGTTGAGGAAGCATTGGCCTCGTTTAACTGATTTCAACTTCCTGCTGCACATCATCCAGATTCATAGGGTTAGCTACTGTGATAGGAACTGCATTCGTTGGATAGCGCATGTCGCAACATTTGAAGAAACGATAGCCAGGGCAGCAAAAACATCCTATTCCACTCGCTTATACAGACGCCGTTGACGCTGACAGATTTTGTCTTGCTGGGCACATCCATCTTGCGACAGCTTCCACACAATTTCTAGGTGGGTACATATTGGGGTAGATTGTTGTTGTTACTACAGTGTCTCCCGGCATGGGACTGCCCGGAAGGAAGATAGGGAGGGCAGGCAAGCCAGCAATGCCTCCCATTGGCATCATCCCTAATCCTTGATTCTGCCTGAACTTGAGAGGTATATCATTGAGTCCTTCTGGTACGTTGATGTCAAAGACGTGAGTGGGTTGAGAAAAGCTGGGCTGGCTCGCCATCGTCAAAGCCGAAGTTTGTAGCAAATTCAGCCCTCCGAACATACAGTAGATTCAAATATAACAGGATGATGGATACGCCATTACTTGGCAGCAATGGATCGTAGTAGAATTATCCTTCAGTGGATGGCGAAGTCCGATCCACAATAATAACCGATATTCAATGGGAGCTGTTTGCGTGAGTAGAGATAACCACCAAACTCAAGAAGCACCTCGATCCAACGTTCCTCCAGATGAGAGACTCTATGTTGTCACATCATTCTTCCTTCCAGTCTTCTCCAAGACAAGGGTTGATCTGTACAAACAGTTTGAGCGGCACATGAGAATATTTCCTCATGTCGAACTCTGGACAATTGAGTGCGTGCTCACAGGAAACGGCTACTATGTAACTCAGTCGGCAAACCCACATAACGTGCAGGTAAGATGCGCCTAACCGCTTTGGATTAAGGAGAATTTGCTGAACATACTACTGAAGCGACTGCCCAAGCATGCCAAATATGTTGCTTGGATCGACGCTGATGTGTACTTCACCAATAAAAATTGGGCAGTTTAAGCCGTCAACCAGCTTAAAAGCGTCGATATTGTGCAGCTGTTCTAAGATTCTGATTTCATCGGAAAGGATGGATAGGTGCAATACTCTGCGAAGAGTCTCATGTACTACGCTCAAACCAATCTTCCCATGGTGGAGGAGTTCAATAAAAGAGAGGATACTTACCCCCATCCAGGATATGCGTGGGCGGCGAATATGAGCTATCTCAACCAGATCGGGAAGTTGTTTGAATACAACATTGTAGGAAGCGGTGATAAAATGATGGCCTATGCGACTCTCGGAAAGTGGGAGTTCGGGCTGCAGCCAGGCTTTAAGCTGCAGTAAAGTTTCATGAACGAATGCCGTAGGTGGTCTGAGCATGCCATACCTCAGCGTGGCTACGGCTTCGTTAAGGGAAGGTTAGTTCACAACTATCACGGAGAAAGAGGTGACAGAAACTATGTCAACCGCTGGCAGTTATTCGAGAAGTATCGGTTTGATCCGCTACGAGATATCTACCACAACGAGCATGGTGTCATCCAACTCGCAGACCACCAAAGAGATCTTCAAGAAGAGATTCGGCAGTACTTTGTCGATAGGAAGGATCATCTCGCCAAAGTGGTTGAAGTAAAAAAGAAGTAGCTACCAAAAAAGGAGCCAAAGAAAGTCGTCAGTAGTGGTGGTGGAGGCGGTATCCGCAATAATAACACTAACAACAGCAATTGGCATCCAGACCCTTATCGTCCTCATCCAAGTCCCAGCCCATATGACCCGCATCCACACCCCGATCCTCGTCCACACCCACATCCACACCCGAGACCTCGTTCCCGAAGCAGAAGTAGAAGCCATAGTGGGGATCGCCACCACCATCACGATCACCATAACCATCATGAAAGGGAACATCATCCACATCACCATGATAACAACGACAACAATCATCATGATCACAGTCATCATGATCACGGCCATCATGATCATGATCATGATCACAGTCATCATGATCACGGCCATCATGATCATG
>ERZ724508.1402-NODE-1402-length-14386-cov-5.066709_pt1 | contig 14386 bp, 8 predicted proteins | sample MGYA00376041_ERZ724508 | MGnify/ENA primary metagenome ERZ724508 (study PRJEB28724, sample SAMN07190887) | wastewater metagenome | isolation source: effluent of sewage treatment plant in Hong Hong | place: USA: Christiansburg, Virginia | collected 2016-03-01 ...
TTGTATGGAGTAGATATAATGAAAGAAGCCGTAGAGATTGCCAAATTGCGATTGTTTTTAAAATTAGTAGCCACCGTAGAAGCCGATTACCGAAAACCAAATTTAGGTTTAGAGCCTTTACCTGATATTGATTTTAATATAAGAGCAGGAAATACATTGGTTGGATTTGCCACCGAAGCAGAATTACAAAAAGGTTTGACTTATACATTAGACGGGGCAATTGCAAAACCATTGATTGAAGAAAAATGCGAAATTGTTGCAAATGCTTTTAAACGATACAAAGAAATTCAACTGACTTATGGCGATGATTTCAAAGAATTCAAAAAGGCGAAAACAGAATTAAACAAACGCCTTAAAGAACTCAACCACGAATTAAATCAACTACTGCATAAACAAGCGAGTGGTATTAAGTATGAAACTTGGTTGAATTCTCATCAGCCCTTTCATTGGTTCGCTGAATATTATGAAATTATTGAAGGAAATGGAGGGTTTGATGTTGTAATTGGTAATCCTCCTTACGTTGAATATGGAACAAAACTAAAGGCTGTTTATTCATTAAAGGATTACAATACCATTGAATGCGGAAACCTTCACGCCTTTGTTGCAGAACGTTGTTTTAAACTTATTTCAAATACTGGTTTAATTGGCTTAATAATTCCGTTGCCATCAATCAGCACATCAAGAATGGGAACCCTTCAAAATTTAGTTAAGCCCAAAGCAAATAAGAAAGGGCGAAATGTTTGGATTTCAGCTTATGATGAAAGACCAAGTAGCTTATTTGATGGCGTTGACCAGCGGCTAATTATTGAATTGATAAGTAAAGAGAATGATGAATGCGATTTATATACAACGGGTATTAAACGATGGTATTCATCGACAAGAGAAAACTTGTTTCCTAGTATAAACTATTCAAAACAGTCTGCCAAGAATTTAACCTACACTACTTCAATACTAAAAATTCAAAATGACATAGTTGAGACAGAAATATTAAGGAAATTCTATTCGAATAAACCTATTTCGTTCTTAAAATCAGAACAACCAACAAAGGGCGTAATTTATTACAGAACTGCTGGTGGTCGATATTGGAAAGTAATTTCTGATAAACCATCAGGGACGGACACTGTTAGCGAGAAAGCTGCCTACTTCAGAATTCTGAGTAGTTACCAAGCAGTCGCCTTAATTAGTAGCTCAACATTTTGGTGGTATTATTCTTGCCACTTTGATATGTTCAATTTAAAAGACTATATGATTTTTGGTTTCCGTTTTAGTGATGCTTCACCAGAAATTTTAACTCAACTTAATAAACTTGGAAAAGAATATCTAAAATCTCTTGAAGAAAATGCTGAAATAAAAAGCATAAACTCAAAAACAAAAGGCACAATTGAACAGAAGCAATATGCAGTAGGTAAATCCAAGCTTATAATTGACGAAATTGATAAAGTATTAGCACAACATTATAAATTCAATTCAGATGAATTAGAGTTCATAATTAATTATGACATAAAAAACCGTCTTGGAAAAGAAAAAGAAACCGAAGACGAAGAACTATGATAGCTGCAAACCTTGGAAATATTGAACTCTTAAAGCTACCGAAAATAGCTTTTTTGTGTAGCCGAAAAGTGCCTGCATCGGTGGTATTGAAATGCTATGATTGGGCAATTGAGCAAAGAGAAAAGAATAATAAATAGACAAATGAAAATATCAATCCGTTTTTTTAACGACCGTGAAGTGAGAGCACTTTGGGATGATGATCAATCCAAGTGGTGGTTTTCGGTATTGGATATTGTAGGCGTTCTGAACGATGAAAACGATTACGCTAAGATTCGTAACTATTGGAAATACCTCAAAGCCAAGTTGAAGAAAGAAAATAATCAGTTGGTTAGAGCCACTACCCAACTGAAACTAACTGCTTCAGATGGCAAAAAATACAATACCGATACTTTAGATAGTAATGGTGTTGTAGAATTGGCAAAGCATTTTCCGAACAATAGAGCAATGAAGTTTCTGGATTGGTTTCTTTACAGCGATACAAGCATTGACGGGCAAAGTAAGAAGAAAGCATATACCCTGTTCGAGGGTAATTTGATAAACGAATTTGAAGTGGGTACTAGCAAAGGCTTACAACAAATACACGCCTATCTTTTTGGTGGCTTGTATGAATTTGCTGGGCAAATCAGAGAAAAAAGTATATCAAAAGGAGGTTACCGCTTTGTATTTGCTCAGCACTTAAAAAGTACATTACAACAAATAGATGCTATGCCACAAAAGACATTGGATGAAATTATATTTAAATATGCAGCCATGAACAAGGCACATCCATTTATGGAAGGCAATGGCAGAAGTACAAGAATATGGTTGGATTTATTGCTCAAAAAACGACTAAAAAAATGCGTGGATTGGAGCAAAATAAGCAAAGAAAACTATATGAACGCTATGATAATTAGTACAGTTGATAGCAGTGTATTGGCACAATTGATAGTAAAAGCACTCACTAATAAAATAAACGACAGGGAAATGTTTATGAAAGGTATTGATTACTCCTATTATTACGAAGAATGATAACAGAAAGCCTTGGAAATATTGACCTCTTAAAGCTACCGAAAATAGCTTTTTTGTGCAGCCGCAAAGTGCCTGCTGCTGTCGTGCTAAAATGCTATGATTGGGCAATTGAGCAACGAGAAAAGGGCAATTGTATTATCAGTGGCTTTCACAGCCAAATAGAAAAAGATGTGTTGCATTATTTACTCAAAGGCAAACAGCCTATCATTTTAGCATTGGCAAGAGGACTAAAATCAACATTAGAACCTGAATTTGAAAAGCCAATTGAGCAAGGCAGACTTTTAATTATCACACCATTTGACAAAACCATAAAACGAGTAACTGAACAAACAGCAGCAACAAGAAATAAATTAATGATTGACCTTGCCGACCAAATTACCATTGGTTATGCAAGTCCAAGCGGACAATTAGAAGAATTATTGAAAGGAACAGAGAAATTAGTAGCTAATGTTACTCTTTAAATAGTACCACAGGCAATACTAAAATCTCTGTTACTAAAAAATTACAAACCCAATGTTCTGCCTTTCATAATTGCAGGTACGCCTTTTTCTAACCAAGGCGATGGCTTCTCTCCTTTTAACAACCAATCAAAAAATTGTTGCTCTCTTATTTGAATATCTTTTCTATTTCTTCTCTCCATTAAGTTGTGTAAATCATCGTTGTAATTTAGCATCCAAACTTTTTTGCCAAGACGACGTAAGCCCGTAAACAATTCAATTCCTTGATACCAAGGCACTGCATCGTCTTTATCATTGTGCATAATTACCAATGGCGTTTTTACTTTTGGTAAATGAAACAATGGCGAATTTTCAATGTACAAATCTGGTCGTTCCCAAAGTGTTGCACCAATTCGGCTTTGTGTTTTCTCGTATTGAAATTGTCTGGTTAAACCACTACCCCAACGTATACCTCCATAAGCACTTGTCATGTTGGCAACAGGAGCTCCAGCCCAAGCAGCAGCATATAAGTTGGTTCTTGTAATTAAATGTGCAATTTGATAACCACCCCAACTTTGTCCTTGTAAACCCATTTTCGTGCTATCCACATATCCTTTTTTTACAACAGCTCTTGTACCACTTACTATGTAATCGTATGCACTTTGTCCAGGCTTCCCAGTTTTGTACCAAATATCTGGTACAAAAACAATGTAGCCCCTACTCACAAAAAACGAGATATTTAAACGTGAAGGCGTTGGTGCTGGAGCAATATAATTGTGTAAAGTGTTGTTACTTCTTTCATAGAAGTAAACAATCATTGGATATTTTTTTGTTGAATCAAAGTTTTCAGGTTTGTAAATGATTCCCTCTGTTTGTTTACCTGTATAAGCTTTCCAAGTAAACAATTCTGCTGTACCCCAATTGTAATTTTCTTGTTGGGGATTTGTTTGGGTTAATTGATTGGCATGTAAGGAAATTGTTGTATCGAAAATTTTCGAGTCGTTTAAATTTTGGTTAAATGAAGTATCTAAACCATAACCAACATATAAGTTTGGAGAATGAGCATAATCTTCCATCACAAATAAACTTGTTCTCGAATTTTTTGCTTTAATAAAGCTATTGATGTTGCTCAAAATATTACTATTGAGCAATTTGGGTTGAATGCCAGCAACTGTTTTTGTTGAAGTTGTTTTAGTAGTTGTATTTTTTGCAACAACTGGATTGGCTTCTCTAAATATTCCTGGCTGCATAAATAAAATTGTATTTACAGCAAAGGTTTTTGAACTATCTCTTTCTTCATTTTTTACATTTTCTTCACCTTTTAAAAGTGGTTTAATTGGTACAAATGCTTGATGTAGAAGTACGCCACTAGCTTTTGTTACTTCATCATAAATTCTAAAATATACATTTTGAAATGGTGTTATAAATTTTTCATCTTCATCAACACTTAAATATCGGTGTTGTACTTTTTCTTTTCTACCATTGGTTATGGCAATTGATTTTTCTTTGCCCGTTGGGTCAACTTTCCAAACATCATATCTATCATAAATCAATACATATTTATCTGCCTCCATCCATTTTACAATACCATAAGCATTTGCATCGTCAGGTACGTCATTGTCTTCATCATATAAAGGATAAGGAATATCTTTTGCAAAAGGTGTAACTACACCAGTTGAATGATTGTACACTTCATATTTCTTTTTTACCTCATCATACATTACTAAATATTTTCCAGTGTACGATGGATAAATATTGCCTTTTAAGTTGGTTTTAATTAGCTTTTTGTTGCCATTGCTTACATCAATTGCATACACATCGTTATAAGTAAATCCTTGCCATTGGCTAGCAACTCTTTTACCTAAATTACTAGTAGAATATGCAACAGTAGCATCACCTTCTAACGGAATTTGCACTCTTGTAAATTCTTCATTACCCAATTGAACAATTTTATTTTTTTGCACATCTACAATAGCCGTATAACTTCTTTTTAAATTAGCATCATTGTTTTTTAATTGTACCGTTTGTAATTCGTCATCGTTATAATGCCAAACATCTACACTTACTCTTTCAAACTCTGGTAAGCTGGTGTCTTTTGCAATAATTTTTGGAGAAGTGCCAAACAACAATCTATTTCCAGATTTACTAAAACTGATAGTAGCATTCTCGTTAATACGCCAATTTGTGGGTAAGCCATTTGCTTCATTCTTAAATACAAACCATTCTTTTTGTTGATTGTATTGATATAAATTATAGTCCTTTTGTTCGGTTTTAGTAGTATCAAAAGTTGCTACAAAAGCCAATTGATTGCCAGTTTCATCTAAGACAAATCTTTTTGTGTCGGCATAGTTTTTTAATAAAGTATCGGCTTTAAACTCATTTAATTTAACCCATATCGCAGCATTTTTAAGTAGGCTATCTTTTTTAGATCCTCTTCTATCCAATACCAAAGTATTTCCATTTTTATCAAACAAATAGCTGCTTATTTTATTAAAACTATCTATTTTATTGTTGCTAAAATTTTTCACAAAAAGCATAGTGCCTTCTTCAGCATCAGCTTTTTTATCTAATTCATTTTTTTCATGCAACCATGCCAACCAATTGTTTTCTTCTGAAATTAAAAAAGATTTTACACGAGCAATTTTTTGAATACTCATATTTGCCAATGTAACAATTGCCATACTATCTTTTGGCATTTCGTCGGGCTTCTTCTTTTTAATTTTGGCTTCTCTAATTTGCTCATATGTAGGTTTTATTTTGCAAACTAAATAATTTCCATCTGCAGAAAAACTAGCATTGTACCCTCGTGGAATAGCCATTTTTGTAGCTACTTTTTCTTCATACGATTTTTGAACATACAATGTATTGTTACCTTCTTGTACATTAATTGTATAGGCTACATATTCACCATTATTGCTAATTAATTTTTCACCAATACTTTCCCAACTATCGTACACTGTATGATTTAATGGAGGTTTATTTTTTGAAGCTGAGGTAGATTTTTGTTGTGAATCTGCTACAAACAAAAAAAACATAGAGCAGAATAGTAAACAATACTTTTGCATAAGTTTTAGGTTAATTTTTTAATAGAAGTTAAACAAAATGAATGTGCAATTGTTAATGCATGAAAATAGAGAAGATTTATGAAGAATTTTTTTTTAATTGTATTGAGTTTGTTTTTATTGAATACAACATTTGCTCAAAATACAGGCATTATTTCTGGAACAATTATAGATAAATATTCACAACAACCACTTGCTGGCGTTTCAATAATTGTAGATGATGCAAAAAATGGTACTTTTTCTGATAAAGAAGGAAAATTTAGTATCAAAAATTTAGGTACAACAGCACATACATTGCGTTTTTCGTTTGTTGGTTTTACTCCTATTACCAAATACAATGTAATTGTAAGTTCTGGTAACGAAACCGTTTTTAATATTGAACTAGTACCAGAAGCAACAAACTTGGGTGATGTTGTAGTAACCACAAAAAGATTAAATGTAAAAGCTGCTTCATTAGAAACCCCTCTTAGTGTGCAACGCTTAACTACAGAAGAAATAAAAGCCAATCCTGGTGGCAACTTTGATATTAGTAGAGTTATTCAAACATTGCCTGGCGTTGGTGGTACAGCTGCAACTGCAGGATTTAGAAACGATATTATTATACGTGGCGGTGCTCCAAATGAAAATGTTTTTTATTTAGATGGAATTGAAATTCCTGTAATCAATCATTTTGCAACACAAGGCAGTGCTGGCGGACCAACAGGAATTTTAAATGTTAGTTTTATAGAAGATGTTAAACTAAGTAGCAGTGCTTTTGATGCAAGAGTAGACAATGCACTATCGTCAGTATTTGAGTTTAAGCAAAAGAAAGGCAATACCAATAAAGTACAAGGTAATATACGTTTAAGTGCAACTGAATTGGCTGCAACCTTTGATGGACCTTTATCTAAGAACAAAAAAAATACTTTTTTAGCATCTGTAAGAAGAAGTTATTTGCAGTTTTTATTTCAAGCCATTGACCTTCCGATAAGACCCAACTTTTGGGATATGCAATTTAAAACCACCCATCAACTCAATAAAAAAACTACCCTAACATTTTTAGGTGTTGGTGCAATTGATGAGTTTAGTTTTGCAGCTCCTAAAAAAGCCACACCAGAAAAATTGTACACATTAAATAGCAACCCATCTATTGAACAAAATAATTATACAATTGGGGCAAGTATTAGGAAAATAATTCCAAATGGATATTGGAACTTAGCCATTAGCAGAAACTATTTTAATAACCAACTTGAAAAATATGAAAACAATTTAGGTCCAATAAAAGGTGTACAAACTTTATTCTCAAAGTCAACAGAAGCAGAAAATAAGTTGCGTTTTGACGTTACAAAAAACATCAAGGATTGGAAAATTACTTATGGAACTTCTGTTCAACTAGTCAATTTCACAAGCAATACATTTCAAATAATACAACCAGCAGTTACCGATAACAATGGCAATATTGTTACCAATGCTGTTACAGCCAATTTCAATTCTGCCATAAATTTTGTAAAGGCTGGTGCATTTATACAAGTTGGCAAACGCTTACTCAACAATCGTTTAGCCATTAGTGCAGGTTTAAGAACAGATGGAAATAGTTTTACCAACAATGGTTGGAATTTTTTAGAAACCATTAGTCCAAGAATAAGTGCAAGCTATGTGTTGGCCAATAGATGGAACTTAAATGCAACTATTGGCAGATACAATAAAATTCAACCAAACACAATTTTAGGTTTTCAACAAAACAATCAATTGGTAAATAAAAACAGTGCTTACACCATTAGCAATCACTACGTATTGGGCATTGAACATTTAAAAAGTGACGCAACTCGTTTTACCATTGAAGCATTTTACAAACAATACAGCAATGTACCTGTGAGTATTAAAGATGGCATAAGTTTAAGCAATCTTGGAGCCGATTTTAATGTATTGGGTAACGAAGCAGTTGTTACAAATGGTAAAGGACGTAGCTATGGAGTTGAATTTTTTGCTCAACAAAAATTAACCAAACGTTTCTTTGGTGTATTGAGTTATACTTTTTTCAAAAGTGAATACACCAATGCCAATGCAAAATATGCAGCAAGTAGTTGGGACAATCAGCATTTATTAAGTATTACTTGGGGGTATAAATTTAAAAGAAATTGGGAATTGGGTTTAAAGTTTCGTTACCAAGGTGGTGTGCCTTTTACACCTTTTGATGAAGCTGCAAGTAGAGCAAATTATTTAACGCTTGGACAAGGAACCATGAATTACAATTTAGTAAATACGCAACGTTTAAACGCTTTTAATGCAAGCGATATTCGTATAGATAAAAAATGGAATTATAAAAAAGTTACTCTCGATTTATATATAGACATAACCAATTGGTATGCATCTAAAGCTCCTGGTTTGGCTCAATATACTTTTAAAAGAAATGATGACAATACTGCATTTTTAACAACTGATGGACAACCCATTCAAAAAAATGGAGGCAATGCAATTCCATTTATCTTATTAAACAATGATGCTCAAATAACGCCTACCATTGGTTTTATAGTTGAGTTTTAATTTAATTAGAATGACTGTTTTTTATGCTGATATTCCAAAATAAAAAACAATCTAGTAATATCTTATAGTAGTTTTGGAAAAAACTCTATTGTTATGTTATTCAGTTTAAGAAAATATGTTTTGTTACTACTTACTTTATGTTGTTGCAAACAATTAACTGCTCAGCAAACAAAAGAGTTTACCCATATTGATACTGCTTTATTTCAAGACAATGCACATCATTGGTACGATATTGTTGAAAAAACAGCAGTAATTCATCCTAGTTTCAATCAGCCAAAATATCAATCTACACAATTGCAAGAGATTGCCAACAATGTACTATTGTATCAAAAAGAAAATGGGGGTTGGCCTAAGAATTACGATATATCGGCCATATTAACTCCACAACAAAAAGATACATTGCTACAAAACAAGCAGTCTGTTTATACAACTTTTGATAATAGAACCACTTACTCACATATTGCACTATTAAGCAAAGTATATTATGTAATAAAAGATGAGCAATATAAAAAAGCAGCACTCAAAGGAATTGAATTTATTTTAACTGCACAATATGCAAATGGTGGTTGGCCACAGTTTTATCCTTTACAAAAAAATTATAGTCGTTATATAACTTTTAACGATGATGCAATGGCCGGAATTATGTTTTTATTAAAAGATATAATTGACCAGAAACTAGAATATAATTTTATTGATAATGCATTGAGAACACGAATTAAACATGCATTTAATAAAGGGATTGATTGTATTTTAAAAATGCAAATTAACGATGGAGGTAAACCTACTGTTTGGTGTCAACAACACAATGAAATTACATTAGAGCCAATTTGGGCAAGAAAGTTTGAACCACCCAGTATTACAAATGGCGAAAGTTGCAAAATAATTTTATTGTTAATGAGTATTCAAAGTCCTTCGCCAGAAGTTATTCAAGCAATTGAAAATGCGATTGTTTGGCTCAATGAAAGTAAAATTTACAATACAAGAGTAAAAACTGTTGACGCAACACCTACTCAATTTGCTTATCATTTTTCTAATAAAGATAAAGTGGTAATTATTGATTCTACAGCTCCGCCAATTTGGACACGTTACTACGAGTTAAAAACGCATCGCCCAATATTTTGCAATAGAGATAGCAAAATTGTATACACTTTGGCTGAAGTTGAAAGAGAGAGAAGAACAGGCTATGGGTGGTATACTTATGAACCTCAAAAAATATTGAATGAATATGTAAAGTGGAAAATAAAATGGAATAAGCAATAACACGCATTTGATAAGTGGTTTGTGTAGTTGTTGCAAATAACTAATTTCGGCTTACAAAAAAATTATATGAAAAAGTATTTTTTACTAATTACCCTTTTTATTAGTGCATCAACATTTGCACAAAATGCTACTTATATTTTAATTCGCCATGCCGAAAAAGATACAACAGCAAAAGGTTCTACAACCATGCAAGCCGATCCTCAATTAAGTTTTATGGGGCAAGAAAGAGCTAAAAGATTAATTACTGCATTGCATGAATATTCACTAGATGAAATTTATTCAACCAACTTTATTCGTACAAAAAGTACAGCGTTACCTATTGCCGAAGTTTCGAAGAAAGAAATACAATTGTATGATCATAAAAACTTAAAAGCATTTGCTGATAATCTTTTGCTCCAAAACAACAAAACTATTTTAGTTGTTGGGCACAATACAACTACGCCAGGCTTAGCCAACCTACTTTTAAAAGAAAGCAAATACAGTAGTTTAGATGAATCTGTTTACAATAAAATATTTATTGTAACTATTCAAAACAACATTGCAAGTTGTAAAGTTTTAGAATACTAAAAATGTATACATAATTAAAAAGCCCTGCAAAATTTTGCAGGGCTTTTTAATGTTATTTATATCAATAATTATAAAACATTAAAACCATAGCTAACATAGTATAAACCACCTATGCTAGGAGCTCCCCAACCTGTAGTGAAATATTTATTCCACAAATTGGTTGCACCCAACTTAACCAAAGCTTTATGCTTAGGAATACGGTATGTTAAAGCTGCATCTACAGTTGTATATGATGGAACTGTACCTGCACCAAATGTTCCTTCATAGAAGAAAGCATCCTGCCAACGCCACATAATAGAACCACCCAATCTGTTTTTAAGCAATAAGCCAGTATTAGAAAGACCAACGTTTACACGATATTTAGGTGCATTGAAATAAGTTGCAAAACCAGCTGGTACGTCTTTAATTTCATCTGAAAATGCATTAACATTTAAAGCAAAATTCTTAGGTAATAAGTATTCAACTGATGCTCCCCAACCTTGTACTTTTATTTCTTGAGATTGATTTACAGAAATGCTGTATGCCTGACGAGTATTTGCACTTAATAAACCCAATGCACTTGTTGGTCCACTAAGATTTGATTGTAACACAACTACACCACCAATAAAATCATTGTAAGTTGATTGATAAGCGTATACATCTATCAATAATTTCTTAGCAATAACACCTTTGTAACCCAATTCAAAAGATTTTACAGTTTCTGGTTTAAACTCACCAAATTCTTGTGGTTTTAAAATGCTTTGAGTTGCAGCTAAAGCTGTAGCAGCTTGTGTAGGTGTTGGTGCTGCAGGATTACCACCTTGTAAAGCAACATTTGTAGCAAATGCAGTTCCAAAAGCAGTAACATTAGCAACGCTATAACCAGAACGTGTATTAAAGCCATAATACTCTCTCAATTGTGGTAAACCACCCATTAATCTTGCTCCACCAGATACAAATAAATTGATCCATTGGTTTTGAGTTGACGGGAAACGATATGCACTTTGATAAGACATTCTTAAGTTATGATCTTTTGCTAACTTAACAACAGCAGAAGCTCTTGGCGTAAAACGACCTTTAAAATTAGAATTCTTATCATAACGACCAGAAGCAGTTATTTTTAAGATATCGCCAAATAATTTCTTTTGAATTTGAATGTATCCACCATATTCATTGATTTTAATTTTACCTGCTGTATCAGCAAATAAAGTACCTTTTGAATCTAATACATATTGTTTATAGTTGCCACCAATCATAACATCAAAACCTTGATCCCTCACTTTCAAATCATCAGTTAAGTTGTATTGACCTTCTACCATGTTTAAAGAACTCTTATCAACAAATAAACCTCCATTGGTAGTTCCACCAATTGGTTTAGATGCAACACCTTTAAACATTGGATTATCTTGAATATTTCCAGTAGGACGACCAACATCAGCAAAATCTCTTGCAGATAAATGTGCATTAGAAGCTGGTAAACCCAATGAACGTGCAGTAACATAAGCACCCATGTATTGAGGATACCATGTTGTACTTGGCTTCCAAGCTTCATTAAACAAACGAGTGGTAATGGTTGAGTTGTAAGATTGACCAGCGTCTTCTCTTGTAGTATAAGCTCTTAAGAACCAGTTACGGTGTTTCAATTCAATTTTGTATTGACCCATTCTTAATTCTTTTAAAGAATATCTATCAGAACTAGTATAAACTGTAGTACCCATACCATAATATCCAGAAACAATTGCTTCAATATTATTGGTTAACTTATAATGTAATGCACCTTGTAATTTAACATTCAATGTTTGTGGATTGATTACATCTTTTTCAGCATAACCAGTACGGCTTACACTTTGATTGTTGAAATAGTTACGACTTGGAGCAGAACCATAAATAAATGGAGATCCACCGCCAGCAACAATTGCACCTGCACCAATACCAGTTAAAAATGTATTGAACTGATTGATGTTTGCAGTTGGATTACCAGCTAACCAACCATTAGATGCAGCAACAACAGCACCTGGAAAACCAGCCAAAACACCACTTGCAATAGTGCTCATGTTTTGAGTGGTTTCATCACCATAAACATTTACGCCATCATAATTTGGATCTGATAATCTATTTCCAGCAATATCATTACCATTTTGGCTAGTTGCAGTTGGAGTTCTAGAATAATTTCTATCATCAGTAGCTAACCAATCATTGGCCTGAATTAATTCAGCACCAAATTTAAAAGCAAATTTATCACTCACTTTTTTAGCCCAACGTATAGTCCAGTTATAATAAGGAGAAGCTGCTCTTTGCTTATTGTCTACATGGTTAATACCTTGCTTAATTTGAAAACTTAAACCTTGATATTTGAAAGGGCTTTTACTGTTTACCAATAAAGTACCATTCATACCACCTGGACCATACAATGCAGAAGAAGCACCACCTAAAAGTTCCATGCTTTCTACATCTAACTCAGTTAAACCAACAAAGCTACCTACAGCAAAATTTAAACCTGGAGCTTGGTTGTCCATTCCATCCATAATTTGGTTGAAACGTAAATTACCACTAGATGCAAAACCACGTGTAGTAACTGTTCTAAAGTTTAAACTAGATACGTTAACATCAACACCTTTTTGGTTGGTTAATATATCGTAGTAACTAGTAGCAGGTGCATTTTTAATTGCAGCGGTTGAAATTCTTTCAATTGTTGCAGGAGATTCTAAAATTCTTTCAGAAACTCTTGATGCAGCAACAACAACTTCTTCACCCAATGCAAATTTTGTGTCTAAAGCAACAGTTACAGTTTGGTTATTGGTTGTAACATTTACTTCTTTATCGGCGTAGCCAACAGAAGAAAATACCAATGTGAATGGAAGTTTTTGAGTAGTAGTAATTTTAAAATTGCCTTTATCATCTGTAAATGTACCAAGCGTAGTGCCTTTAACAGTAACAGAAACAGCTGAAATAGCTTCGGCGGATTTGGAGTTGTTTACGTTTCCAGAAACAGTTACCTGTTGTTGTGCTTGAACAGCAAATGCAAAAAATACAGATAAACATAGCAGGAAAACGGACTTGAATTTTCTCATACGGCTTAATATTTGGTTAGAATTGTTTAGCAAAATAGTGATTGTTAGTTTCTTATAAAAATTTTTATTTTCCCCACAATGTTAGTAGAATTAATTTATTCTCATCGGTATATTTTGCACTAACTCAAAATGCTACTTTACTTTTGTTCAATGTTTACAGAAAAGCTACCCAATCAATCCAATTTTTATAAAGGAAAAGTAAGAGATGTTTATAGCATTAATAACAATTTATTGGTAATGGTTGCAAGCAATCGGATATCTGCTTTTGATGTTATTTTGCCAAGCCCAATTCCGTTTAAAGGCCAAGTATTAAACCAAATTGCTGCTTATATGTTGAATGCAACAAAAGATATTTGTGCCAATTGGTTAATTATTTCTCCTGCACCAAATGTATCTATTGGTAAGAGGTGCGAACCATTTAAAATAGAAATGGTAGTTAGAGGCAATTTAACAGGCCATGCTTGGAGAACTTACAATAGTGGACAAAGAATTTTATGTGGTGTAGAAATGCCAGATGGTATGAAAGAAAACGACTACTTCCCTACTCCAATTATTACTCCAAGTACAAAAGCAAGCGAAGGGCATGATGAAGATATTAGTAAAGCTGAAATTATTGCACAAGGACTTGCATCTACCAAAGATTGGGAAATTTTAGAAAAGTATGCTTTGGCTTTATTTGAAAGAGGGAAGGAAATTGCATTACGTCAGGGATTAATTTTAGTGGATACCAAATACGAATTTGGTAAAATTGGCGATACGATTTATTTAATGGATGAAATACATACACCAGATTCATCAAGATATTTTTATGCTGAAGGTTTTGATGAAAGACAAACTGCTGGAGAAAGGCAAAAACAACTAAGTAAAGAGTTTGTAAGAGAATGGTTAATAGAAAATAATTTTATGGGCAAAGAAGGGCAGACTGTAC
>ERZ724508.1403-NODE-1403-length-14382-cov-21.502897_pt1 | contig 14382 bp, 28 predicted proteins | sample MGYA00376041_ERZ724508 | MGnify/ENA primary metagenome ERZ724508 (study PRJEB28724, sample SAMN07190887) | wastewater metagenome | isolation source: effluent of sewage treatment plant in Hong Hong | place: USA: Christiansburg, Virginia | collected 2016-03-01 ...
GTCGGGGATCAGGTCGGGGCTCAGGTCTGGGATCAGGTCTGGGCTCAGGTCTGGGATCAGGTCTGGGATCAGGTCTGGGATCAGGTCTGGGATCAGGTCTGGGCTCAGGTCGGGGATCAGGTCTCGGCTCAGGTCGGGGATCAGGTCAGGGCTCAGGTCAGGGCTCAGGTCAGGGCTCAGGTCAGGGCTCAGGTCGGGGCTCAGGTCGGGGATCAGGTCGGGGCTGCCGTATACGGATCGCATGAAGCATCATGGATGGGATTTTACGATTTTTTCCGACGCCACTTTGGGCTGGCGGAGAAGGCATCTGGCCTTGCAGAAATCACGCAAACATGCGGATGGGTTTGGCCGTTCTCAGGCGCGGTCATAATCACGGATCGCCCGTCCGTTATTGCCCTTGACGGCGAGAAGCGCCTGCATTGCGCGACCGGGCCAGCAATCAAATATCGCGATGGCTTTGTTGTCTACGCATGGCATGGCGTTCGTATCCCTGATGATTGGATCGGCGGAGGGCTTGATGCAAAAACTGCTGTGACGTGGCCCAACGTCGAGCAGCGCCGCGCGGCTATTGAAATCCTCGGCTGGCAGAACGTTCTCAGCGCGCTAGACGCTAAATCTCTTGGCGGCAATCCCGACCCGAAAATCGGCGAGCTTATCGAGGTCCAACTCCCGTTTGAAGATGACAATGGCAACGCTACGACCAGCGCGCTTTTCCTGAAAGCCCAATGCGGCACAGGCCGGACGATCTTCGAGGCTGTTGATCCCGATGAGATCGACCTTGACCCGCGTTTTGACCCGGCATGGTGCGCGCAAGCGTGGCGTGACGGATACTCTCCAGCCGATTGGCTCCCCCCTTCGTTCAGAACCTGAAAGGATCAGAAATGGAACGATTTTCCCAAGGCGAACTGACGTTCGTCAAACTCCCCGAAGATGCCGACATGAGCGGCAAAGCGTTTGCAGATACCGCAACCGATGGCCGCTGGATCATCGGTCATTCTGAAACGGGCCACCATCACGTCATGGATCGTGCACCGGTTCAGATTGTGGAACGCTACAACGCCCCGATTGGCGTCCGCATTCTGCGCCTGATCGTGGCGGAGCCGGTGGCTTGCGAACACCTGCGCAGCTTCGATACCCATGCTCCGGTCAACCTTTCGCCGGGTAAATGGGAGGTCCGCACCGCCCGTGAATATGACCCGCTGGCGAAGATCGCCCGCCGTGTCGCTGACTAGCACCGCTAACCCCAAACCTCGCACGTCCCTTCCCCAAGTGCGTAGCGAGGAAGCCCCGGCTGGCAGGTTCCACAGGCGAACCACAACCCACATGAGCCAGCCGGGGCACCAATTCAGGAGACGAGAGTGGAAATCCGCACGATCAAAGACGATGAGCAAGTGACCGAGACCGGCGCGTATCGCATGTCGATGGCGCTCTATCACTCCCAGAAGGTCTGCCCCGGCCCGTCGATATCCTCATCCGGCATTCGCAAGATCGTTGCGGAAAGCCCGTGGCACTTCTGGTCGCAATGGGAGGTAAACCCGGACCGCTATGAGGATGCCGAGGAAAGCGCCGCTCTGATCCTTGGGAAAGCCGCGCACTCGCTGATCCTTGGCGACGAGATATTCGACGAGCACTTCGCCTTTGTGCCGAAGGACGCACCGAAGCGCCCAACAGCTACGCAGAGTGCTGCGTTCGAGAAGAACGGCTTCTGGAGCGATGCCGCCAAGGATGGCGCCGTGTGGTGGGCTGAGTTCGAAGCCAAGGCGGCCGGTCGGTTGCTGCTGAACGAAACTCAGGTCGAGCACATCATGCACATGTCCGAGAACCTGAGACGCTGCCCCGAGGCGATCGAGGCGCTGACCGGAGGTCTGACCGAGGTCAGCATGATCTGGCAGGATGAGATCACCGGCGTTTGGCTCAAGGCCCGCCCCGATGTGATCCCAGACAACGGCTTTGACTTTGGCGACCTGAAGACGTTCGCGCCCCGCACCAAGAGCATTCAGCGCGCGGTGCATCAGGCGATCACCGACAACGGCTATGCGATGCAGATGGCGTTGGCGATCATGGGTGCCGAGGCGGTGTTCGGTACGACCGCTCAGGAATGCGTTCTCGTCATGGCGCAGTCGAACCCGCCATATACCATCACCCCGGTCAGGCTGGACGAGGACGCCCTATATTACGCGAAGTGCTTGGCGCGAAAAGGGATCGATACCTTCTCCAAGTGCCTTGAGACGGGCCATTGGCCGATGCCTGTCGAGGGCATCATGACCTACTCCCTGCCAGAGAGCATGCAGCACCGCTACGGCGAGATGCAGTTCAAAGGCGAAATCCCGAGCCTTGAAAGGAATGCGGCGTGAACGACTTGACCATAGAAGAACGCATCGCGGCGAAGACCGACTTGACCATCGCCGGCGCAACGGCGGTATCGTCGGAAGTCGGCGGCCTGTCATTCAAAGACATGGGGCAGGTCATGGAGTTCGCGAAACTCATGGCCGTCGCCGGTCAAGCGGTGCCGAAGCACCTGCGGGCCGCACCGGGCGCTTGCCTCGCAGTCTCGCTGCAAGCGTTGAACTGGCGGATGGATCCGTTTGCGGTGGCGAACAAGTCCTATGCCGTGAATGACCGGATCGCTTACGAGGCGCAGCTCATCCATGCCGTGATCGAGCAGCGCGCACCGATCAAGGGCCGGATCAAGGGTGCACCAGAGGGCGAGGGCCAGAAACGGAAGTGGCGCCTGTGGTGCGAGACGGACGATGGCGACCGGATCGACTACGAAGGCCCGGAGATTGGCAACATCAAGACGAAGAACTCGCCGCTCTGGACCGCCGACCCAGATCAGCAGCTTTGGTACTACTCCGTCCGCGCCATGTGCCGCCGCCACTTCCCTGATGTGATCCTTGGCGTTTACGAGAAGGAAGAACTCGCATCAGATACCATGCGCGACGTGACCCCGGAGGCGCAGCGCACCAAGCCTAACCTGGCTCAGCGCTTGGCCGCCCCTTCCGAACCCGCGCCAGAGCCGCAGGGGAGCGCGCCACAGGGCGATGTGATCGACAGGCAGGCTCGGGAGGCGGAAGCGGAAGATGCCGACGCTGAGGCCGCGTTCATAGCGCTGGCGGCGGAAGGCGGGCCGGGCAGCATGGCATGGGACAAAGGCGTGGCCGCTTTCGAAGATGGCAAGTCGATCACGTCATGCCCCTACGAGCCAGATGAGGCGAAGTCCGATGCCGAAGACTGGTGCGGCGGCTGGTGCGGCGCCGAGAGGGCTGCGCAATGATCACGATCATCGTTCCAGCATGGCTGGTATGGACCTTTATCGTGATGTGCGGGCTGCAAGTTGTGCTGGCCGTCGCCGCAGTGGTTCTGAACCGTCTGATTGATCGCGAGAATAAAAAGCTTGCGAGATTGATGTCCCAGATTGGGCAGGGTGACTGACATGAAGCACATGACCTTGGCCGAGGCAGAAGAACTGATCGTTGAACGCATGTATGGCACAGGCGAGAAGATCAACGACACGCGCTACGAGGGCGGCGTCTTCGATGTGGACATGGTGGAGGCGCGGCAAGAGGTTGATGCCTTCATCGCCACGCTCGACCGCGAGATCGACCCCATGAGCGTCGAGATCACCCCCGACCGGATGGACGAAATGGACATTCCGTGCGTCGCCATCACGATCAAGATCGGCGGTGCGGCATGAGGAAAGTCACTATCGACGGCGTGACTTACGATTCCGTTTCAGCCGCAGCACGCGCTTTGGACATAAACCCGAAGAAACTCCGACTGTGCCTTGATCTGGAGCCTGTAAACTTTCGCGGTCCAGTCACAATCAGAGGCACCACCTATCCATCTGTTGCGGCTGCGGCGCGAGCCATACGCATCTCCCCCACGACTATCCATGAAGCGAGGAAGGCAGGTCGACTTGATACTGTCGGGCTTGATCGTAACAGGCCGCGCCACAACGCAGATCATCGCTCAAAATACGCTACCGTCATTCCCATGATAGCGCCTCTTGCTAAGCAAGGGCTTCCAGCAACGCTCATCGCCAAGCAGATCGGCATGTGTACAGCACTGGTCGTTCACTACGCCAGCCGCGACGGTATTGAACTTGTGCCGGGGCGGAGGCAGGCATGATCGAGAACCCGCACATGCTGCCGAAGGTCAGGAGCCAAGACCTGATGGACTCCGCGCCGATGATGCCTTGCACGCTTCGCCTTGCTGGATTCGTCGGTCTGGTCTGCGCAAGCCGCGACACGAACGTTATGAACCACTTGCCAGTTCACGGTAAGGGCGTCGCAACGAAGGTATCTGCGCTTCACATGGCGTGCGGGTGTAAAGTCTGCCACGACATTCTCGACATGCGCGACCCGCGCGGCGCGATGATCCGCGAGCGCTATCCGCATGCGTTCTGGGAGCAGCTTTTCAAAGCCCATGCCGAGACGCTTTCGCGGTGGGTCGCCCTTGGCCTGATCAACGGCACAGACTGGGAGATCGTGTAATGCAGCGCGCGGCCTCGCTTGAAGAATACATCGCTTTGCGTAGCCGGGGCTGTCCGTCTGGCTGTATCGAATGGAAGGGGCCATTCACCGGCGGCATCCCGATCTATTATCTCAGGCGGCGGCATAGCGATAGTAAGCGGCTCAAAGGCACCGTTCGGCGCTACATTCTTGGCATCGCGTCACGGGCGCAAGTCGTTGTTGTGACGTGCGGAAACCCGCTCTGCATCAAAGAAAGCCACCTTAAGGCTATTCCAACTGGTCGCCCAAATATCATCCAGCCAAGGGTGAAATGCGACAACTCTACAAGGCGCTCGATATTTGGTTCTGTCCTAACTGACGAAGCGAGGCAGCAAGCCACGCGCATGCTTGCATCCGGGCAACTACAAAAAGACGTTGCCGCGCAATTAGGCGTCAGCCAGTCAACCATCAGCAGACTACAGCGTCGCGGAGATCATCATGGCAACCCATGACCGCACGATGGAAGACGTTTCGGCATACGGTAGCGACCGCTGGTGCGCTGCGAAACTTGGGCAATCACTCGACTGGTTCAAGAAGAACCGGCCCGTGCTAGAGCACGAAGGTTTCCCCGCCAAGGACAGTCTGTTCGCAATGACGCTCAAGGCCGATGTGGAAGCATTTCTTGCAAAGCGTCGCCGTGTGGCTGATCCTGACCCCACGGCGGCAGTCCAGCCGCCGAAATCAGGAGGAATACGCTATGATCGGCTTTAAGGGGGCGCTGTGGGACGGGTCTGACCCAACCTATGCGCCCTGTACCGGGGCATCAGACGGACACGTCTACTGGAAAGCCCCGAAGAAATACCGTGACGCTGGCTATGCCATGAAGTCGAAGCGCCTTGTCGGTAAGGTCGGTGATGGCCTTGATCTGAAGCGCGCCGCCGAAGCCCGCGACCTGACCCGCGACATGGTGCGCTGGTATGAGGAAGGCGAGGTGAAGGCCAAGCCTGGCACATGGTCAGGGCTGATCGGGCGCTACAAGAGCGACGACATTTCGCCGCTGCAAGAGGTCCAGCCGAACACGCGCAAATCGTACCTTGAGCACATCGCCTATTGGGAGCCTGTTCTGGGCGACGAACCGGTCGAGGACTTTGACTTCGCCGAGGCCAAGCGCATTGAGAAGGGCATGCGCGACAACGGTCGGAGCCGCAGCTTCATCAAGAAGCGCTTCACCATGCTTCGGATGATTGTCGGGTACGGCGTAGCTATTAAGTGGGCTCATGCCGCTGCGATCCGCGACGTGCTGTCAGAGGTCAAGACCAAGACGCCAAAGCCGCGCTCTGCATCGCCTACCGATGCGCAGATCACCGCCATCATTGCGGCGGCCGACGAAGCGGGCGATTCCTCGTTCGCTCTGGGCGTCATGTTTCAGTGGAATCTGGCCCTCAGAGCGATGGACGTGCGCGGCGACTTCTTTGACCTTCGCCCCGGTGAAGAACGCTCTGGCATTTGCCGCGGTCAGAAACGGTGGGTCAACGGCCTGACATGGGACATGTTCGACCGGGACGTGACGACACTGACCAAGACCCCATCGAAGACCGACGAAAGCCTGCCGGATCAGATCGTCTGGGACTTGACCCTCGTTCCCACTTTGCGCGCCCGACTTCTGGACGTACCTGCCGAGAAGCGCGTCGGCCCGGTCATCGTTGATCAGCGCGGCATGCCCTATGATCGGTTCATGTGGGGCAAGCTGTGGCGGACCCATCGCAAGACCGCCAAGGTGCCTGACACGATCTGGATGATGGACACTCGCGCCGGTGCAATCAATGACGCCAAGCGCAAGGGCGCGTCGAAAATCGAGATGCAGCAGCAGGCGAACCACGCCAGCGGCGCGACGACAGAACGCTACATTCGGGAGCGCAGCGAAGGTGCGAACAACGTCCTGCGAATCCGCGCAGAACGTTCATGAAACAGACTTGATGCAGGTCGTTTCAGACCTGCCGCAGGACCGGTGACTAAGTGATTGATAAGGTTGGTACAGCCTCCCCGGCTCGAACGGGGGACCCCCAGATCCACAATCTAGGCGAAGGCTAACTTTATCAATCACCCCTGAAACACACAGGAGTGATTTCCATGTCTACAACCTACAAACCTTGGGTGCAGTTTGAAGATCAGGTCATGCCGCCAGAAGTTGTCGGCAAGGTCGGCCAGATCCAGAAGCGGAACACGACCCGCATCACCGCCGAAGCATCGTCCGTCGTCGCCCTAGATGGCCTCGACTGGACCGTAGCGCGCGATCTTGACGACGCCATCACCGACTTTCGCATCCGCGAGACAGTCGAAACCACAACCGTCAATCTGGCGATGAACCTCAGCCTCTATCAGGGCTCGTGGCGCCTGAACGCCAAGACGCTTCTGGAAGGCTACAACGCCACGCTGTCGGTCGACATTGTGAACGGCGTCCCGGACTGGACGACCGCGGTGATAGCATGACCACCCCCTCAGCGTGGCTACCCGTCGCCATGGCTCTCGGCATCGTCGCATGGGCCTACATTATTGGTGGGGTGGTGTGATGGCTGACAAACCGATTATCTTCTCCGCACCGATGGTCCGCGCGCTGATGGACTGGCGCAAGACGCAGACGCGGCGGGTGTTGAAGCCGCAGCCGAAGGTTCTCAAGAACGGCATCTGGTATCGCCCATATCCAGTTCTGCGACCTCTACAATGGGAATACCTGCATGGAGACCGCATTGCAGGCTTCGCTGACACCCGCTACGCCCCCGGCGACCGCCTATGGGTGCGCGAGGCGTTCAGCTACGAAACGCTTGACGTTGACCGAAACGGATTTATGCCGCCGTGGTATTGGGCCGATGGCAACCCCATGTCTGGCGACTTCACGCGCCCCAAGTCCCCCATCCATATGCCCCGTTGGGCCAGCCGCCTGACCCTGACCGTCACCGATGTTCGGGTGCAGCGGTTGCACGACATCAGCGAAGAAGATGCGATTGCCGAGGGCGTAGAGCCTCTCCATACGGGCTACTTCCCCTATGGCATAACCACCTTCCTAACAACCTTCGTTGGCGACAGGGAGGTTCCGGCGCAGTGTTGCCGAACCGCGAAGCATAGCTATGAGATGCTGTGGAACAGCCTGCACGGCCCTGACGCATGGGACGCTAACCCATGGGTCGCGGCCTACTCGTTCACTGTTCAGCGCGGGAATATCGACACCCAAGGAGACCCCCAATGACTGACTACGGCAAGAGCGACATATCGGATCTGGTGAGTGTGAAGCCGCTGAAATGGGAGAATTTTGACGCTTGGGAGTTTTGGGCGAAAAGTCCATTCGGCACCTATTACGTGCGAGAGCGCAGGGGCGTTTGGGAAACTACCATCCGCACAATCATTTCAGCGGCTTCCGGCGAGGTTCTTATCTACGAATATACCACTGATGGGGTGACGCCGAACGATTTTGAGGCAGGGCAGCTTGCCGCCCAAGACGACTTCGAGCGCCGCATCCTCGCCTGCCTCACAGCCCGCAAGGAGAATGAATGATGCGTAGCAACGTTGTCGACATAACCGTTCAGAAACTTCACGAGACAGACAGGGCCGTTCTGGTAACGGACAGCATCCCGGAGAAGGGGGTGTGGCTTTCGAAGTCTCTCATCGAAATCGAAGCATCGGCAACTGGCGGGTTGTATGAAGTCACGCTCCCCGAGTGGCTGGCGCAAGAAAAAGGACTGATCTGATGAGACTGCAAAGATACCCGGACGGCATGGCAGAGTGGTCGCTGAGCCTTTGGGGCCGTCACCCGAAGCGATCGTTGACGTGGACGCACTCTCTGGCGCTTAGCAAGGTGCGGCGCGGGGTCTATTCCTCGCCGTTCAATATCCGCTGGGGATACCTGCGCGTTGGCCGCTATGAGCTACGATACACACGCCAAAAGCCGATGTGGAAGTCATGATCTGGAACGGCACCGACCCGCTAGAGCCTGACCACGAGGTTGCCTATCGAGGGTGGCCGACGGAGAGGGTGCGTATAGTCGGCGTCAATGACAAGGGGTGGGGCTACTGGACAGTTTCCGCAATCCCGATTTCTGGCGGGGCCGCTTCACATCATACCAGAACAGGGGCGTGGGGCGAACCAGGAGCCTGTCGGCACGACCTCATCCCCCTACAGCAGGAGCCTGCGAAATGACCGACACAGCGAACGCGCCGGAGCGCATTTGGGCAATAGCAGTCGAAGATGATCAAGGCTGGTTTGTGGAAGTAATCAGCGAAGATGCTGCTGACCCCGCCATTGACCTTGAATACGTCCTAGCCACCCACCCCGAAAGGCGGTGCGTGATGACCCACCGCCCATATACCCTGCCCGCGTGGCAAGCCGCAGCCGCCCGAGACGGGCGCGTGAGCCTGATGGTGGTGCCGCTGAAACCACAGCCGAAATTCGAGTATCGGACGTGGGAGACTAACTTACCGTTCGCCCCCGGCGATTTGATTTGGTGCCGTGAAGATTGGTGCGACACCGAAGACTATGGCCTGATGTATAAGTCAAGTTCGGGGTTTGTTTTCAACTGGTGCTCCCCCGTCACCATGCCGAAGTGGGCGGCTCGCACATGGTTCCGCGTGACTGGCGTTGATGTCAGGCGGGTGCAGACAATCAGCGAGGATGAGGCTTGGGCGGTAGGCTGCCCAAAAGGCAATCCAACTGACAACGGCGGGTGGTTCCCAAGGGAAGAACTTCAGCCAGACGGCAGCGAAATGGGGTGGGATTGCCCGGAAGATTGGGTGGCCGACAAATGGGACGAACAACATGCACTCAAGCCCCGAAAGTGCGCAGGTGGAACGCTACCGCCTAAGCCAGCCGTAGACCTGTCGTTTGATACAAACCCGTGGGCCGCATTCGTCGCGGTCGAGAAGATCAGCAAGGATGATGTGTGAATGACGATTAAAACCGATGGTGGCCCTGCTTTCCCGATGCCGGGCTATTTGGACGAAGAAGGCAGTCGAGTGTGGGGGATCAGTAAGCGGGACTGGTTTGCCGCGCAGGCGTTGAACGGAATATTGGCGCACCCCGACTATGGCAGGGATGGCGAAGAAGGCGACTTCCTCCACTCTGAAGGTCCACGGCGCGCTGCCCAATGGGCCTATTCATTGGCCGACGCCATGCTTGAAGCGAGGGTGCGGAGACTATGAGCAGAACACGCTTGGCCGATCTGAAGCCCTGGTGGGCACAGATATATCGCGATAGACACCTGACCGCGAATAATGGTGGTTTTCCGACAGGCGACTACACACTGTCATTTGTTTGTCCCTCTTGTGGGCCACCCCATATAATTTCCGTCACTATATCTCCAACTGTTGATCGGCCTAATCTCAAGTGGCAGGCAACTCCGATGCCAAACAAAGATCTGAAAAACTGGCCCGAACTCGTCACAATCTCGCCGAGCATCGACAACACAAAATCCGGGCATAGACGTGGAATAAAATGCAGTTTCCACGGTCAGATCATCAATGGGGAGATTGTCTTGTCATGACCCTTTTTACATTCACCGAAACAAGCCGCTATGACCTCGTGCCGCTACAGAAGGAACCAGACCATGAGTGACGCACCAGTACGGCATTGGGTTAGGCGATATTACCATCAAGATGATGGCAACGGCTTTGGTGCTATAACCGGGAGTGAGTGGGTGGAAGTCTACCCTCCTGAAAGACGAACCGATTTTCGTGACGCGCTGATCAAGGAGTTGGTGGCAACTGTGGATTGGTATGCAGATCAATTTTGCGAAGGGCTTTGCCGCGATATCCCACTGAGTTTCACAACTTTAGAAATGGAAAGAGACTGTGGTGGTTGTAGAGCACGTGCCGCCCTCGGCAAAGCCAAGGAGGCTGGATATGACGCAGAGTGATGTGCTGATAAGATACTCCGAAGCAAAAGAGGCACTCGGGGGCGGATGCAGCGACGGCTATTGCTGCGTCGAAAAGCCGACCGGAATGCACACCAACGGCGGGTGTAAATGCGCCTCCAATCCTGACTTTTTGCGCCAACAGCGTATGGCAAATATCATGCGTTTAGCTCAGGAGATGTCATCCGAAATCACCCGCCTGCGCGCCGCGCTGGATGAGCGGCTGGTGGCGAGCGTGAAGCCGCTAGTGTGGGAGCCATGCGAAGACTGGAAGGTCTGCTCTAAAGAAAGAGCGCCAGCTTTCGGTGGCGAGTATCAGATGGTATTGCTTGATCCGAAAGATGACCCGCGCCCGTCGCTATACTTTGAAATAGGTCTTGGGGCATTCATGTTCAGATTCGAGCAAGGGGAGCCGGATCATCTAGGGCCTACTGGACCCAAGAAATTTCCCACATTCGCAGCCGCTAAAGCCGCCGCCCAAGCCGACTATACCGCCCGCATCCTCTCCGCGATAACCACCACCACAGCCGCGAGCGTCAGGGCCGAGGCGCTGAGAGAGGGCTATGACTTGGGGTTTGCAAACTCCGGCGAAGGATACAACGGCGAGTATGGGGCTGACGCGACAGGCGACTACTACATTCAAAGACGAGCCGAGGCCATCATCGCTCTCATAGACCCGCCGGAGAAATCGGAATGAGCAGCCGCAGACAGACTTCACCAGCACCTCTGCGACTGCCCGAACTCTTGATGGGCTATGACCTGACGAAGAAAAGCCGGGTCATTCGATGCCAGCCAATCCACCGTCTGCGCTTTATCAGTCGAAATCGCTTTCCAGCCCGCACAGCTATTTGCCGGGCTTACGCAAGACGCCAGACTTAGCAGCACGGGAAACCAGATCAGTTTCATCGGCAATATCATCGTCAATCCTTTCGCGGTCTTTCATGGCCTTTATGTCCGCTTCCAGCGCGTCATTCCTGGCTTTCAGGCGGGCATCACGCTTTGCGGCTACCCATGTTGCGAGGAAAGGCAGGAAGGGGCCTAGAACGCGCGCCAGTAGCGACAGGATGGGCCAGATCACTTGCGCCCCCACCCACGCCACAGCGCCAGAGACGCCAGCGCAGACGACACCACACCGCCAGCCGCGCCAACGAGGCCGTACAGATCAATGGGGTGCAGGTCGAACGTGCCAGTCGCGCTGTCGAAATCAGCATAACCGGACAGCGCCAAACCAGACGCAATGAGACAGGCGAGATAGGTAGCTAGTCGGACGGTCCACATTTCAAGCTCCTTTGTGCTTGGGAGAGTTCTTCCAGAGGTGAGACGGGGCCGAAGCCCCGCCGGTTAGACGAAGTTCGCTTTCACGGCCCACATTGCCGCTTGCTCGTAGTTCGTCAGCGCAATGCTGCGGTGCCGATTTTCGGGAACGGAAGCGCGCAGGTATTCCATGAGGTCTTCGGTGCGCCGCTTGATTTCGGCCACAACTTCGGAGCCAGACGGATTGAAAGATGGGATGGTTGTTTCAGACGACATTAGCGTTTTCCTTCTGTCGGCCCGTTGACGCTCGGGCGGGCGAAACGCCTTGCTGGCGAATATCATACCCGCCATTTGCGGGCGAATTGCTCGAAAATCTTCCACAGCGCCGACCACCACCATACGGCGGCGGGCTGCGGGGCTACTGGCTCAACGTCAGGGCGAACCGGCACGTCATGGCCCGCCATTGCGGATGCAACAGCCTCAACGCTATCCAGCCGCTTATTCCAGCCGTTCTTGTATCGCTCCCATGTCGGAAGCGTCTTGAGAAACGCCCGACGAAAGCCAATCGCACGCATTACGGCAGCAGGGGCATAGGTGTTTTTCGCGGCCCCTATCGTTGCCATCCCGACCTTGCCGTCAGCGGCCACGCCAAGGGCTTGCTGGAGCCATTTCGCGCCTCTCGACGGTCCGGAGTTCACCGCAGCGTCAAACGCCACCAGATCCAGCCCGTCCGGCAATTCATCGCAGCGCAGCTTGTCCCAGAAGTCCTCGCGGTAAATCTGCGCCGCTCTGGCGCGCGTCATGCCGCGAATGTTTTCCTTGGGGTATGACCGCTTGGAAATGCCCATATTGGTTTCGCCGCCGGGGTCATGCTGGTCGTTCACATAACCGCCTTCGTATTTGAACACTTCCGCCATGCAGGCGTCGAAGTTGGCTTTCATTTCTGCCTCAAGCTTTCTTCGAGCAGCCGCCGCGTGACTTGCAGGATCTGCGACAGGATTTCATGGATCGCGGACAGATGGCCGTTGGTGACGTGGAACAGCTCCATGTTTGCCGCGAATTGCCGGTTCATTTCCCCGAGCAATGTCTCAACTGCCCTATCGTCTTTGGGGGCAGACAGAACCGCCGAGACTTCCTTTCGCAGCAGGAAGATAATCGCAGCCGCCAGCCCCCACGGCCCGAGAGCCGCCAGTTTCTCAATCAATTCGGATTCCATGGATTTCCCACCCTAGAGCGCGTTTCGTATCTTTCAGCGCGCTCAACGCGCCCATGAACAGCAGGGCCGTAACCCAACTATAAGTATAGAACCCGGTTGCCCCGAACCCCTTGACAGCGAGAAAGGCAAACATGGCTGTGTGCAGCGCCATGCCGAGCAAGCGGAGCGCCGGCGACCACCGCCATTCGCCATTGATCCTGACGCCGACAGCATGGACGAAGGCCGCAAGGCTCATGACCTGGCCGAATATCAGCGCCTGCCCATTGTGCAGATCTGCCCATCTCAGCGGCTCGCTATAGAGGCCAGCCGCCCAGATGTGAACGCCGAAGCCCCCGGCGAAGACGGCCGAGAGGATTTCCAGGCGCTTTCGCGCGGGGTAGAGGTAGCGTTGCATCAGAACGGGGCCTTGATGTTCGTCGCATCAACCGCAGTCAGGAAGTGGGGCGATTGGTTGCGTGCGATGCTGTTGCCGGAACCGCTGACCTTGAAGCGGGCGCAATCGGCAGACACCTTGTCGATGTTGCCCATGTAGTTGTCTTCAACAGCACCGTTGATGAGGTTGTTGATCGTGATGCCGGTGTAGGAGGTCGTCTTGATCTTGTTGCGCGTGACGCTGGCATTGATCCACTTGCCATTGTAGCCACCGATCCCCTGCATCTTCGCCCGCAGCGGGTTGTTCGGGGTCACGGTCCATTCGGTGAATTCGTTGTCTTCGATCACAAGGCCGGTGAGGTCGGCATAGGTCTTGGCCGTGGAATTGTACTTGCCGAACGCTTGAATGGCGTCGGGGTGGTTCGCGTCGATTAGAACGAAGTCGCTGGCCTTGTTGCTAATCGCGCGGCAGCGGTCGCCATTAAGGCGGATGCCATCAGCGGATACGCCGAAGATGACATTGCCGAGGAAGTCGTTATCGGGGGCAATAGTCGAGAGGCCGAAGTTGACGCCGAACAGATGGCACCTGTGCGCCACATTCCCAGAGCCAACAAATTGAATCCCTGACCATGCCCATGCCAGCCAGTCAGCCTTGGCCCAATCCATGCAGTGATCGGCATCATCGCGAGACTTGATGGTCATTTGTTCGAGCCACAGCCCCCCGTCTGCCTTGATCAGGTAGTTCGGGCTGGAATCGTTCTTGTTCCCAGCAGTCGGAACAACGTTGAGAAACCGAATTGTGATATTTGGGGACTTGCTTTGCGTAATGGCCGAGAAGGTCGCAGCATCGGACGGGTCTTCGGCCTCAACGCTCGCGCCAGCCGTCACAATGCCGTTCAGCGCCAGCGCTCCGAGGTTGCCCTTGCGAACCTTGATGACCTTATCCCCGGATTTCAGCTTGGCGATAATGTCGGCCACGTCCTTTGCCACAGCCCCACCGACAACGGGCGGCGCGGGGGGAACAGGAACCGGGGGAGGAACCGGCACGGGGTCGGGCGTCGGCTCCGGAACAGGCTCAGGAAGCGGCTGAGGTGCCGTGCCCGTCGCGATCTCGTCCAGAATGCCTTGAGCAAGTGTCTTGATTTTTTGCAGGTCCATAGCGGCCCCCTTATGCGTTGACTTTATCGAGT
>ERZ724508.1405-NODE-1405-length-14364-cov-6.149976_pt1 | contig 14364 bp, 18 predicted proteins | sample MGYA00376041_ERZ724508 | MGnify/ENA primary metagenome ERZ724508 (study PRJEB28724, sample SAMN07190887) | wastewater metagenome | isolation source: effluent of sewage treatment plant in Hong Hong | place: USA: Christiansburg, Virginia | collected 2016-03-01 ...
GACTTTGCTCTTTTGAGATAGTAATGAATGTTGGTGGGAGAAAGCTGATCACTTGAGTGTCCTCATTTCCTAAGCATCGTCTCTGTGGCGTATCCCCTCCTCCTCCTTATCCTCCTACTGACATACCAGCATAATGTAGGGAACTGAGATGGGTGCGGTGGCAACAACAGCAGCAGTCAGGATTGCAGTCAGAATTGGCCTCAGTGCGACTATGCCGATTTGTGCGAGAATGTTTACGATTGGTTCTAGGGTCTTATTGGTAAGCCGAACAGGCCTGCGTCTCCGAATAATAGCAATGGCTTCCTGAAATCCCCGAAGGCCACCGTATACAGCAGCAGCAACCACACATAGTTGTAGGAACCTCCGAATATTGCGGGTGAGTGTCTTCATGCTGATGAACTGCTCGAGGGAGTTGAGGACATTGTCGAATCTGCTCATCGATAGCGACGTCATATTGCGTGTTATGATAGGATTATAGGTTTATACTATTAACTATTGGAACGGGTTGGAGGAAGCCTAGGATGTAGGCTTGTGATCTCTTTATAATCCTTCCCAAGCTTAGAATGAATAGCAAACAGCGAAGTAAACCAATTTCTTTAAGCACTGACCTCCCCAACGAACCAGCTGAGGAGCAGAAAGGTATAACTGTGGTGTATGTAGAGGAGCGACAGGAGACACGCAGCAATAACGGTTCTCATTCCCAACGTTGGGAGGAATCTGACACAGTAGTGCCACAGATTTTACCGAGGTAATCGGAGCCGTAGAAGATAATCGAAGCCCTACGGCGTCCTGAGCTGCCTAACTTTAACAACGAAGTTGCCCTCTCATAGTAGGTATCGGTGGATGACTGCAACCGTCCCCACCAAGGTGCCAATAGTCAAAGCAGCGCAAGGAGCGACACAGTGCTACAGAATTCTGACTTCAACTTGTTGGAGAAGATGAAGCAGTAAGAACTTTCCAGGCCAATCTACTTCAATGTTATGGTGGTGGGTGCCAGCGGTTTGGGAAAGACCAGCTTCATCGATGCCTTCCTGCATCGGAAATTTGAGCATCCAACTATTCGTGAGTCGACCTCATCGATTCGGGAGGTTCGAGGAACTCGAAAGGAAGGCCAAATATCCTTCGAACTTTGCATGATTGACACTCCCGGCTATCGGACAGCAAAACATGAAGCACACTACGAACTATTGAGGAAGTAGCTGACTTCAAGGGTACCCATGCTATGATATGCAGCTTGCCAAACACCAAAAGGCCGAATAAAAATTGCTCTGCCGTGATAGCGTGCTAAGGGGCGACGGTATAGACAGTGACGATCGAATTCACTGCTGCCTCTACTTCTTTAGCGGGCCGTGTCTCACCAATTAGGATTGCTATTTAATGAGCATGCTTCAGACTTACGTGAGCATTATTCCAGTGCTGGCTCGAGGCGATGGCTACACCAAACAATAGATTTAAGTCATAAAAGCCAACGTGCACGAGCAGAAGAACCAAAAGTGCCTGCAATGGTTCGAGTGTGAGTAGGTTTTGAGGGCCCATCATCCAACCAAACTTCCAGAACTGTTGGAAGGACCTTTCGGTACGGCACCACCTTTCGTTTTGGTGTCCAGCTTCGACAGGATCAAATTTGAGGGCCAAAAGACCATATACGGAAGGCAGTATGGGTGGGGAATCTGCAACATGGAAAATCCGGAGCACTCCGACTTCATGCTTCTGTACAACCTGCTGCTCGTGTATTTCAGCAATATCCTGATTAACTTGACTGCGACCTGCCAGAGCGAGTACGTACGCCGCAAATTGCAAACGAAACCCTAAAGCCACTCCCAACTCAAGACCTTTGGGTTGTGTATGCTGGTTGCCATTGCAGCCGTTGGTCTGGTGAAGTTCAAGCAACACTGATACATCACATACTAACAATAGAGTAGCAAGAGATTATCAGTCATGGGGAGACTGGAGCTTGTTTTTGACTTCGCGGTCGAGAAACGGGTAGACCATTCGCTGTTGCGTTCACCTCAAGTGCCTTTGTCTTGGCTGGCGCTGTTGCTGCTTGGGGTTGCTCCCCATCTTTCTTAAACTTCTTCACAAATTCTAACATCTCTAAAGTACTTGCGAGTTGCTGCTATCTTTCCCTCTGCCCTTCAAACTCCCTCTCCCGAAGTTTCTTCTCGAGGATGTGTATCTTATCCAAGAGCACAAGCACCTAAGGACTCACCTACCCATTCTTGCTGTAGTTCTGCTTAATAAGATTGTACTTGTAGTCCTGGTATGTCACTAGCTTCTGCTTTTCTTTTTCGGAATCAACAAGGATCACCTCCACCTGTTGCTTGGCGTTTCTCAACCGTGATACATCCTCTTCGAGCGCCCTTCGCATGAGTTAATTCTCGCGTAGGACATTTTCCAAAGTGAGTATGCGTTACTGAGAAATTCGTAGATTTTGCTCGAGTTCAGCCAAAATCGCTAGGTCAGGAGACGCTTTCACTTGTTCAGGTGGTTGCCCCTTGAGTTTCTTTATGAGAGTGTGTAGTTTAGCATTGAGGAGTTATACGCCTGTCAGCAACGGCTCGGGATTAACTCCTGTCGCACTCTTAAACATTTGTGCGAGTAACTCCGTACCCTAGATGTTGCTCTCGTCGATCAGCTGGGGATCAATCTACACCGAAGAAGTTTATGGATCGGCCAAAATTTGGGTTATCTTCTCCAGCAGCACTTTAAACATTTCCTGAAGAGCTTGGTTGCACGACTATTTTTGCTTCAGTTGCTTGGTCAGGCGAGCCAGCTCACTTCTTCCCTTAACACTGGATTCATCAGGTAAGTTGCGTACTCCGCTATCGCCCAAAGATGGCGCTGGAACGCTTTCGATCGAGGAATGCTGTAAAGTGCCGTTGTTTCGATTCGGAACCTCACCTTGAATATGAGAGAGGTGAAGCTCTTCGTAACTGCCATTGATTGATGTCGTCTCCAAGTCCCCACCAGCCATCTTAATGGATTGGTTGCGCGTTGTGCGATACTACATCAAGCGATCGTTCTGAAACAATTATATCATATTTTCTAGCAGTCAGTAGGGCTAAAGAATGATCGCATACTCGAAGTTCGTTGCTACTTGGTTTCAGCTACCATTCTCCGTTAGGAATGAACGGCGCAAATAACTGCAACCTACTTTTTCAGAGGATAAGAGGATTTATGCACAGGTTCCTATAAATGTCATAAAGGTTAGCAGAATGAATCGGCAAGATCATAGAAAAGATCGTTAAATGAGAAAGTACAATCAAAATGTCAGAGCCAGGAGGACGAAAAGGGCAAGCTGCACGATTGTCGATAGCCGCAGTTCCGATGTGGGTTGGGGTTGTCCGTAGGCGGATTGATAGACGTTGCAGCTGCCAGACTTTAGCACTGTCTAGTTCTTCCCGTCATCATACTGGAGGACGATGAGAGTTAGTCCGCAATCCTTCGTGGCATCGATAGTAGCGAAACCGTTAGTTCCCCAGCTCTTACCCCAAGAGTTCTTTATGAGATAGTTGCCGACAGTATCGTAGCCAAATACGACCACTCCGTGATTCAAATCCCCCTGTTTTGCAGTTCTGGAGCAGGAATAGACTCCTGAACTGTAGCTGGTGAAGCTGGTCTCTGCCCAAAAGTAGACAATAATGGGCTGCTGTGCAATCAACGCTTGGATGGCTGATTTTGAGAGATTTTGGTATACTTTGAAAGCTGTGCCAGCCGGCAGCTTTGTTGTCGCAGCCGAACAGATACCGCTTGTAGAGGGCTTAGTGCTGCTACCTCCGAATGCCTTGTAAGGGTACTGGGATTAAGCTGGGATACCTCAATAAGAGAATGTTGTACCTTTGGTAGTGATTAGATTCATAGCATCGCTGGGCACACCACCTCCGCAATCACTGCCGGATGTACACTCCAACACATACTACTCGGACAGATCCGTATCAGTACCGTTTCGAATTTTGATCAGTGATTCCGCTGCGGCGGTAGAAGAAAATGCCCAACAAGCTCCACATTGTCCTTGATTTTTGATATCCGTTAGAGCACAGTAGTCTCCCCAGTTGAAGGCTGCTGGTGCAGCGCCAACCTGTATGTCTCCAATCTTTCCTAAACTAGCCTGCATTCGAATGCTGTCCGTCAATAGATTTCCCCGTTGCTCTGCGGTAAGACATCACTTACAGTTTAGCTCGGCTTCGCTTCGGTCCGTAAATTCGTTGACAGCTTGAGTGTAGCCGTCATTGCCCGCGTTGTGCAACTAGATCGCATGGCAATTATCGATGAAGGTAGTCTGACGAAGAGACCGTTCAGCATCACCGGAGTATACCTTCGTGAACCTCGCGATGAACTGATTGAAACCATCAGCAGTGCAGGGAATTGGCTCGAGGGCGGAAGCTGCAACGGCAAACCAACAGAGAACGACGAAGAATTGCATTAAACAATATAATCTTCCGAGTTGCATCTGCGAGCTAATAAGCAATACAATTACTGATCGGCATGGGTTGTATATGACTGTTGGAGAAGGTCCTGTAAAATTGAATGAAGACAACGGTGGGAACAGAAGGATTCGATGCTTCGTTTGATCATCTAAACGTTCTTTTCGAGCGGTAGTGAGTTTCGGTTATGAGACGGGAACATAATTTCACGAGGCAGCTCCGGTCGAAGCCAGATGACATTGGAGGTCCCAAACTGCCGAAATAGGCTAAAATATTTAAAAGAGCTTGTCTTCCAGATGGATTTCTCCGTACAAATCGCCCCTAAACCTCTTAACTATCGCCTATCAAGATAATACACGGCCGCAGTTGCGCCCTAATAATGTTTGCCAGCAAACACATATGAGTTCTCCTTTTAAATAATTAATCTCGTTTGGGAAGCCGAGCAACACAGCATCGCTGAACAGCCTATATCTTCCTGGCATTAATCTCGAAGCTCAATTAGCAATCGGCCATAGACCCCGGGCGACTATTATTAATTCTCAGCGGATTCGCAGCGATTGGACCCACCACCCAACACCCCGCTATTAATTTCCCTCGGCACCCCACTACATAATCAATTTGTAACTGAGCTCATCACCAACAACCATGCGGCTAATCTTGATGGCGGTAGTGACTGCTGCGATGGCTTTGGGCACTGTAAAGTAGGATCCGCCACCAGGCAACTACCACTCCGGTCACTTCTACTTCCAGGAGGATCAACTCACTAACTCTGTCGACATGTCGCCGCTACCTCTTCCAGTGTTAATTGTATCGGTGAGCCGACTACAGTACCATACCCCGTTCAGTATGCGAATCAACCGAACGCTGTAGCTCATGCCGACTGGCAGTGTGAAGCTTACTGTTAACGCATCTCTGGCCAGTTTGGGGACATCCCGGATGTACTACGTGATGGTGGTGAGCTACCTGTTCACTCAGCGCATTGCCAACTTAGAATGCTATACATTCAACTTAACGGCAGCTGAGCCTTCCAGAGACTTTCCAATCCAGCTCAAGTACACCAACTTCACTTATCATATTTGGTTCGCCATTGGATTCAGCCATAAAGATATAGCATAGACAGTAGAAGTGCGGACTCCTGCCAACACCACCTTAAAGGATACATATAAGGTTCTTACCGACCTAACTATCGTTGCTCCACTAGATCCGAGCATTCAGTGGATCGAACTGGAAGTCATCATTATTCAGTTCGATGGGCCCTGCATTAGAGGCAGTAAGGAATACAAGAATGAATTGGCGTCTCTACCGGGGGTTAACATGAGCAGGCTCATTGCGACGTACCGTAGCAACCTGTTCTACATGGTTGGGTTGAACACGATGGAGCTTGATGAGGGCAACTTCAACTATTCTGTAGAACGACATTCCATCAAGGTGGTCGACCTATCGAAGTTTAAATTTAGCGTGTTGGGTGCTAATATGACGTGTCTAGTGGAAGATCCTGCTCCCAAGGCTCTCAAAAAGGTCAAGGAAATGTAAGTAAAGGTCAATCTCCCCGAACCAAGCCCAGCACCCGAAGGCAAAACGACAGTTAATACCAGCAAAACGAGCGGAGTTCCCATCGAAGGGAACCCACTGACTAGTACCGTACTACCACCCCCTGTGAGCATTAAGTCAGCCAGCATGCCTTAAGTTTGTCTCTGGCTGATACTTCTCATCATGCTTCTGACCATATACAACCCTGAACTTCCAAACAGAATGGTTTCGGCAAGCCCGCTCACAGTTGTATGATATCTATTGTTGCCACAGCCTGCGCTATTTTATTATTGGATGAGCGCACCTCTGTCTGTAGACATTGCCGAAAATCGCTGCCGGTTTCGCTTCAACCTCGTCAACCGCCGTCTGACCAGTCAGCTAGAGGACTACATACGCATTATTCAGGACAAGTGCTAGCAGTAGTTTCGAGTTCTAGAAATATTCTGGGAAAAGGGGCAATCCCCATCCTCTGAGATCGGCCAAATTCTCTCAGCGATCAAGAAAAAGCGAGAGCTAACAGGCTTAATACTGATCGTTTCAGACAACAATAAGCTGTAGGAGCACTTCGTGAACAATCTTCGGCTTGTGCTGAGCAATAATCACTCGTCCCTCGAAACCTTTTAGTTGAGCATTGGCTGCAAGTGCCTGCATAGTGATGTGCTGAATCCACTGCTGGAGGCAGTTGGAAGTTGTAAGGGTCTGCGCAAGTTCAGCATTGAGGTGGGTGAGAAGAACAACCTGTAGCTGTATCAGTTCACATTCAAGCTCAATGCGATTAAACTTGAGGAGTTCCGCTGGAAATGCTGGATGCAGACAGACGACAGTGTATAGTCCTTTGGCTAGTGCTTAGAAGCCAGCCGGGAATGCTTTGCCACTCTCAAGAGATGGAAACTCTCATTGAATATCAAGCAACCCGCAAAGAATGTGAGCATCCCTTTGGAGTTTCTGAGTGTGTGCGAGCAGCTCGAGCAAGTCTCCATCAAATCGAATGCCAGTTGTTTACGACTGACCGAAAAGACACTCGTTGGGAACATTCTAAGACTTCGGTTCAAGCAACGAGCAACCACCAACGTTCTGCAGTACTTCCAAACACTTACGCATCTGGAGGAGGTCAAACTGGAGTTCATTGGATGCACATTGGAACTGTGTGAGGAACTAAGAGGCACCCTGTTACAATTGGTTGAAACCAACCAACAACTATAAACTCTCTCTCTCGTGCTCGAAGTGAAGGAGGTCACTCCAGCCATCATCGCCAGTCTATTCCAGTTTTCCGTAAAGTCGTTTGACCTCGGTTTCAAGATATTGGGAGAGTTTAAGTACGAGGGCTTGTTTGCCTTATGTGCTGCTGCCGCAGGTTGTTGCTTCTCGTCCAAGGCGAGTCTGCAGCTACAAACCGAACAACTAACTTTAACAGCAAGAATAACCCAATCAACCTATAAATTAGACGCCATAGAAAACCAGGTGAGCCTAGCAATGCGCAACAATAAGTTCATGGAAGTGGATCAGATGGCGATACTTGCCACCGGACTGCGGTAGAAGGGTATCCTAGATGCTACAATTAGCTTTGACCCATGCCTGACCTCGAGTTGCTCCAACTACACCCTGTACAAAGTAGACCTCTACCGGAAGCTGTTTGATTTCGACTGGCGCTACATGAAGATCAAGATCACCAACGAATTCGAAATAGGTCGGAACGAGTTACTAGTCAATGTGGATGATAAGACGGAGGAGATGTTGCGGTTGGTGCTTGAGAAGGTCGAGCAAGGACCCATAAACAAGCTGATTATCTATCATGATTCTGAGGTCGGAAAGGTCTTTCAACGACTGTCCAGACTGTTCCATACGAAGGTGTTTCTATGCTTCTGCAACTACTTTATGTACACACAGATGCGCACACCAGAGTATACCAAGGTGCTCAAGCCATGCGAAAAGCAGGCTGAGATTTACCAGAGGAGAGTGTTGCAGTTTGGAGCAGTGCTGCGCAAGTGGGGCGACCGAATGAGAGTATGGTAGCTAAACTATCTTCTGGAACTGACGATTCCCGATGTTGTTATCGAAGAAACCAAGAGGGAACTATCATAACTAACTCCGGGAGCTACTATCCATGAGCACGCACGGCAGCAAGAGGAACCTGAATTCATAGAACCACCAGTCGAACAGGAGAGTCCTATGGAAGAAACCAAAGAATATGAAGATTGGATTGCTGACATCCAATACGAAGAGTATGAGCATGAGAGCCCAATACGAGACCATGGCGTCTTCGACCACTAACCCGAACCGTCCGATATAGTACCGACCTCCACGCAGAATGCCACTACTGAGCATACATCTTGACCCGTTGCCTCTCTCTTTGCTTTTAGCTTGCTTTAACACGTATCACTTCTTGTACTCTAAAGCCCTCGCGAACATTTCTTCCAGCTTTGTTTTGTTGGCTCCCACGATTGTCTGCTCGTAGTTATCAATGTTGCCGGCCACCAGTTTGAATGTCGGCATGCCTGTAATCTCGTACTTGTTCTTCAGGTCGTGAGCCTTATCGACATCGACCCTTGCAACATTGATGCCGTATTCCTCCGCAAGGTCATGTACTGTCGGTGCAATGAACTTGCACGGGCCGCACCATCTGCGTAGATGTGGGTGTACGTTGCGTGGAAGTCTACGACGAGAACCCCGTTCGACTCCTCCAGATACTTTTTTAGCTCTTCGGCCGTTGTAATGTCCCTCTCAGTCATTCGAATATAAGATAGTAAATCAAACTAACACATTTGGCAGCTGTGGGTGGGGATCATCGATGCCTGTTCTGGTGAGGTCGATACGGTAGATACTGCACACCTTTTCATAGCAATGTGCGAGAAGTTGGTAGCCTTCTTTATCAAAATGGTTCCAACTGAGGTCGAGCAAGTAAAGTCCTTGCACATTGCTGGAGTGCTCGAGAAGAAGTTTGATGCTATGGTTGGTGAGTGAACAACCAGAATCGGGGCCTCCCATTTTGAGCTGAGTAAGTCGTTGAATCCAAGGGCTCTGAAGCAGCATGAGAAAACCGTGGTCTCCCAGTTCCCTGTTCATCGACAGATCCAACATTGTGACTTGAGACTCCATAGCAAGCAGTACCTTCAAATGGGACTGTTTCATGTGCAATCCCACAAGCGATAACCGTCTCAGCTCTGCAACCCCTTTGAGTTTGATGAGTCTGAGGATGGGAACCTCACATTGTACAACTTCAAACGATTGTAGGTGCTTGCTCCAAAGCCTTTCTGGTTCTGTGATCTTACTGAATTTAACAGTCAGTGCCTTCAAGGAATTATTTGGTTGGAAGGCTGATATGTTTGTGCATTCGTATAGGGTTAGCTCAAGGGTATTCGCTTGCACTGGGAAGTCGATGAGGTTGCCAAAGCGAATAGTAGTTGCTTCTTTACCTAGGACAACGTTGCGATAGCAATGAGATTTAATGAGCAGGCTGCATGGGAGACGCACAGCAGAGGGTGAAGTCAAACTCTTCACTAACTCGTAAAACTACCATCCGTAGCGCGTGCGTACCAAATCCAACAGACAGTTCCACTTTCCATTCATTTCTTTGAAGTTCATGCCTCTGGGCAGTTCATTAGTGGCCAATGCTAACAGCACCACCCCCACTCCCCACGACATCTCTAGTGGACGGTTGATTGGTTGGAAAGCCCGCCTTTCCGGTGACATATAATCCACCAACGCTCCGAATAGAGCACTCACCGGCCGCTTTGACTCGAACTCTGAAAGTTCTCCTACAAGGAGTTGCCTCTGTTCACCCTCGAACACGTTCCAAAGGTTGACGTCCCGGTAGTCCCCAGCAAGCTCTATTCCAGAGACTATCTCAACCAGCACCTTCGCGTACTCACGAAGTTGTCCAGCCGAACAATAATACTCTCCAACGATCTGACTACGCAGTCTTTCGAACATGACTTCTCTCACTGAGGGTGCCAGGCAGATTTGCAGTTCCCATGCCTGACCGAGTTGCTTGAAGTGGTAACTTAGCACTTGCAGACAGCCACTCAAGCTTGAATTCACTTTCTCTTTGAACTGCCTATCGTAATCCTCCCTCGCCTTCTCTGGAACTTTCATGGTTCGCAGTAGCCCCTGAAACTCCGAGTTAAAGTGCTCCAGCCTCACCAACTCGCGACTATTTCGGATGATGGGTTCACCCACCCCAAATTGTACAGAGTCCTCATCGAACATACAACTCCCTCGATATAATATCAAAATAATGGCGGAGGAGGTTGACTACAACAAGGAGTACAAGATCTACAACAATGCTCTGAAACTTCTGAAGGCTCGAGGTACGCTCAGCGACCACCCGTAGGCTACACCGTGCCCGAAGGCGAGGATCTAGTTTCCTAGGAACAGTTCCGCTCAATTTACGAGAATACTCTCATGAAGATTGAGGTATTCGGCCACGAGACGGAACCGAAGAGCATAGCGTTGTGTCTAAACGTGCAACGTGGCACGACAATCACCGACAAGACCATTGAGTCACTGACTGCGCAAGCCCATAAGAACTGCAATGGAATGATAATCATCACCAAGTCGATCAAGAAGAACGGAGCCATAGCAGTCGATAATAAGGCGCTGGATATCGTTAAGATGGCCAACCAAACCAAGTTTCGCATTGAGTTCTTCAAGGAAGAGAACCTGATGTTCAGTCTACTCGAGCATGAGCTTGTTCCCTAGCACAAGCTCATCACCGAGGAAGAGAAGCAAGCTCTCCTGCAGAAATAGTAAGTGCTCTGTTTAACCGCAGTAAAGTCAAGGACACACAACTTCCGAAGATTCTGCTTACGGACCCGGTTGCGGAGTACCTTGGGCTCAGGAAAGGCGACGTCGTGAAGATTACAAGACGCAGCGAGACGGCCGGCACCTACATCACCTATAGGATTGCTTCGACCAACTGATAACTCTTCGGTGTGTGAATCAATATCTCAAGGGAGCTTGTTGCATATAGAATTGCTACGGGCGCTGCCTTCGAAATATTATGCAATTATCAACTCAGTTAAATTCTTCGATTGGTTTCTTCTGTGGGCTAAGCATCGCTGAAATTTTATCGGCTGTGGCTACCTGCAGTACTCCGTGGGGAAGGTTCAATGCTGGTGGGATGACCAATCGTCGGAAGGGCAACTTGCAGGTGGAAATGTTGAACAAAATGATAAGAAGTCCAATACCATATGTTAGTGTAAAAACATCAAACTAACGGCTCAGAACATGGGCCACTTGACCTCTTTTGGCTCGCAAGGCTATCCTTTCCGTGAAAGTTACCAGCCCGATTCGCAGGTCAAACAAAAGCCCTTTCTCCAGACCTAACAGTGCTTGTCCAAATAGTACGTTGGCATTGGGTAGCGGCTGTAGCAAATGTTGTTGAAGATCACCATGCTGCCTTTGCACCAAAGACACACCCCCTCGTCAGAGAAGAGAAGACAGTTTTATTATATCTGCTTGCAGTGACCTGGGGCAGAGTTGTTCGTGAGAGGGGCGCACTTTTTACACCTTCCGTGTCCTCCCTCCAAGCAGGTCACCACTTTTGGCTAAATTGGCAGGCACCGCCCCATAACAAGTTCGGTGTAGTACGGGCAACTCAAGCACTACCGTTTGTTGTTATAAGTGTGGCAGTTAGGCCCCAGCGGCAGGCATTTGCCATCTGTGTAGTAGGTGCCTGGTTAACACACCAGTGAATCAAGATTGGATCCAAGAGTTGAGTTGTAGTCCTGTCGCACTGGATGAAACTTAGAGTGAGGACGATCAGCATCGTTGGCTGCTTCGGAGCCTACTCTGATCGTATAGCCGGAGCACACCTGGAGGAACATCGCTGCTAGCAATAGAACACTTCCGAAGGTCAACATATTCAAATAACTTTGGCAAACCTTTAGCAATTAAACTATTATATTCTTTGGGGGGCTTCGTACATGAGTAGGGGTGGAAACTTCCAAAATTGGTTGGTTTCGAGCCGGGAAGATGGTGTGGGATGTCATTTCCATCTGTGAGGCACATGAAACGACGATCATTGGGAGCCTCAGAACTCTCAATATATTGTCAAATACCCAATCAACCTGCATAATGCTTCATATTCGGGGAATCAGAAGGCCAGACTCCTTTAAAGCTCGCCTTGTGCTTTTTTCGCAACGATAGTCCAACCCATAAATTTGAATTTGAAACTATACTCTGGAATAAAATCATCAGCAGCTCTTTGTACGTCCGCCAACTGGCACTTGTGGCTGCTCCACCTACTCATCTTTACCGACCAACATACCATAGAACTCCTGCTTTTCATGGCCCTTCGTTGCTGGGTTTTCACGTCGGTAGTCCGTCTCGAAGATCTTTCTTTTGCAGGCACTGAACCGTAAGTTGCTGCCTATTTCCTGCCTGTCCTTACGGCTGCGTTTCCTTGCCCAGACAATGGCAGGTTTCATCCAAATCGCCAGCGAAACCACCAGGAGAATAGCCTTCAGTGAGGATATTCCATGCATGCCTGCCATCATGAGTATGAACCCCGTTACGGTAGAGTGAACTGCATTCATCATAAGCAGGTTTAGATCGGCGTTGATGTGGTAAACGACAGTCCTCCTTCGGGCGAGGTTGTACTTATCAATCCAATAGCCGCACAGCATACAAATCAGGGCGAATACAACCACCTTGTAGCTTTCGTAGGCGAATACGAACGTCAGCAACAGCGTTTTGAGGATCTCAGCAGACCGGTAGTCGATCTCGAAGGCTGGAAACTCATACATTTCGCAGTACTAGCGGACAGTCACAAGTGATTTCATTAGCTTCTTGATCGTGTAGCCCTACTCAAAGGCCTTGAGGGTCAGCTCCTTCGTTATGTTCTTCTTCGGGATGGTCAGGCCCACCAGTATAAACAGGCTGTTTCGAAACAGGATGCCTTCCTGGCGCATCACAAACTCATTCAGTGGTTCTTGAGTAATGAACTCCCTCACAATGAAAGGCAACAGAAGAGTGTTCAGCAACTGCAGTGCTACTGTCTTCTTCACGAAGCTGAGCATTTACCCTGTGCGATTCCGATGCCCCTCAAAGCTGGGAAGTATATGCAACATCACCGACGGTATTGTAAGGTTGAACAGGTTGACGAAGAGTGGATGCATCAGACCCGCAGTCTTCCCAGCCAGTGGGTACCCGTGGGATAGGTACACCTTGAGGTAGCTGAGTGCCAGTTGTAGAAACAGTCCAGCAAACAATACAGCAGCGCAAACTATAAAGCTAAACGTTTGGCGAAGTGAGTAATCCTCCTTTTTGAAATGCAGGTTCTGCCAAAATATGCCTTTGGGGTGTTGTGCTTTGCTAATTTTCAACGGATGCCCAAATAGGTATGTTTGGAGAGTGTGCCGGTTGCTCAGTAAATACTACTTCATGTCTTGGAACTCAAAGGAGATGACTGCCTTGCCGAGAAACAGCAGATCGCTCGAGAAGTAGCCTCTGTTGATAGTTTGGTTGATAGTTTGCAGCTCCTCAACATACCCCTCCTCAATGTTCTTCAATTTGAGCTTGTCATTTGCCTCGGATGACGGTAGCACCCCATAGTATTCATGCATCTGGTACGGCAGTTGGTTTGTGTTGAACAGAATCTCTGAGACGACTCGCTTGCGGTCTCTGTCTTGATAGTAGTTGCGATAGCTCTCAAGCAGTTCTTTCTTCGCGTGTTTCATGAGGTTCATGGGCCCGAGGTTGTAGCAGAGGCATATCTCAGCGACCTTCATCTCACGCTTGAAGGCAGTTTCGAAGAAAGTTGTCAACTGCTGTTCAGGGTCATAGGGTGACAGATTCGGAACGAAGATCGGAATGTTGCTGACCCACACTGAGTAGTCTTCTGGGCTGGTGTCCATTTCATCGACTTTGATGTCCAGTTCGACCATGTGTTCAGCGAATAGGAAGATCAGTATGGTGCAGATGCCCAAAGTCAGCAGACAAGCCAAGTCCGTTTCAGAAAGCACTTGCTGTAGCGCATCCCTCCCAATCAGCAGAGCAAGCCAGGAATAGAATTGTTGGTTGAGCATCACAATCAGGAGCAGGCATCCGAGCATACTAAAACACAGCTTCTGGAAGGCAAAGTACAATGCGTGACCAGCCCCGAGAAACCCGATCTCCTTGAGATCGAAGTTCACCCTGATTGGTTACCGAGGAAACCTGCCACAACATTGGCAGACCATCTGATTGGTTATCGAGCTTGGAATGCAAGCCTTGACGCGTCCCTTCCGATGCTTGTACGTTAGTGCGTTGTATCCCACCATGCTGACTCGCCGATGCAGCAAAGCCATTTTGACAGCCTCCGTGTAGTTTGATTCGTTGACGAAGCTATCCAGCAGCATCTTAAATTTAATACTGCCGAGTTACGGTTGAAATGCTAGCAATCGCTTGACGTTGAAGGCTAACAGAAACA